>Ga0180120_10001510_pt1 | contig 11864 bp, 11 predicted proteins | sample CPBDNA_3_FD_129677 | JGI IMG/M metagenome (GOLD analysis project Ga0180120, IMG submission 129677) | Freshwater to marine salinity gradient microbial communities from Chesapeake Bay, USA - CPBay_Spr_31_0.2_DNA (version 2) (version 2) | ecosystem: Environmental > Aquatic > Marine > Coastal ... | reverse complement strand
ATTGAAGCAGGCAACACACTACAAGCCGATCAGTTTACTGCGCAGCTTGAAGCAGACATCAATAAGTTTAATACTTCTATTGATACGCAGCGAGACCAGTGGAATGCAGCAAATGCACAGGCTGTTGAGCAGTCTAATATTCAATGGCGTAGACAAGCAAATCAAATTGATACTGCCGCTACAAATGCAGCAAATCAACAAAATGTTCAAAACGCTTATAATATGTCAGCGCTTGATCAAACTCAAATGTGGCAGCAACTGCGCGATGAAGCTTCGTATATTAGACAATCATATGAAAATGAAGAAAACAGAAAGACGCAGCTATATGCAACTGCGATTGGTAATGAAGCTGGAGCAACAAAAGATAGCGGCACAACAAGCAGCACTTTAGTTAATCTTGTTAATGGTTTATTTGGGGGGTAGTATAAATGGGATTTTTTAGTAAAATTTTTAAAGGTGTTAAAAAGGTCTTTAAAAAAATTGGAAAAGGAATTAAAAGTGCTTTTAAAAGTGTAGGTAAGTTTATGGGCAAACTAGGCATTATAGGACAGATTGGCTTAGGGCTTTTACTGCCGGGTCTTGGAAGCATGTTAGGTAATTTTGCAGGAACACTAATGAGTTCTAGCAGTGTTATTGCTCAAGGCGCAGGACAGTTTATTAATGCTGCTGTTAATGTAGGTACAAAAATAGGAAGCACGTTTAAAACTATTACTGAAGGTGTTACTAGTGTTATAGGCGAAACAGTAGGCGCAGTAGCTAATAAAATTCCGGGCATGGATAGCTTAGTTAGTAGTATAAGTGGAGGCAAAATTGACATAAGCTCTAAAAACTTTGGAACTGTTTTTGATACTGCAAGCAGCGCAATAACTGATGTAGCAAAAGCAGGCAGAAATTTATTTAGCATGGATACTCTTACAGGCACTAATAAATTTTATATTGAAAAACAAATTGGAGAAGCCATTAAAGCTACTGATGTTTCTAAAGCTTTTAAAGAAGGCACATTAGAACTTGCAGATCCTTTGACTATGGAACAAAAAATACAACAGTCTTTTTCTGGCGAAGCTATAGATTTTTCAGACCCTAACTGGGCTGATAAATTTAAAGTAGAACCCGGCCAAGCTTTTGAAAATTTTACTGTTGATCTTCCAAGCGAGACTGTTGTTCCTAGCGCTTCTGCACCCAGCCTATTAGAAAAAGGCGTAAAAACTGCTAGAGGTTTACCTGAAGAAGCATTTCAACGAGGAAGAGAAGCTGTTGTTTCAGCTCCACAAAAATTTATAGACACTGCTGTTATGAGCGCAGGCCAAAAAGCTGCCGGCGCTATTCCTGAATATAATGTTACTAATGTTGGTACTTACATTCCAACTATTAATCTTTCAGGAGAGCAGATATATGCAGGCTCTGCCCCAGCTGTAGATCCTTTTGAATACACGCGAAGTGTAGAATCAGGCATGGGATATGTTGGAAATATGGGCAGACAATACGATGTTTATAAATCATACATGGGGACAGCATAATGGCTGATGAACAATACTTACAATTTCAAGCAAAAATGAAACGTCCTTTGCCGGGTCAGTCATTAACTAATGATCCTGAAAACCCTGCTCCGTTTGAAAGACCTCCAGAATACACAAGCGTTCATGAAGCGTCTGAGTATTTGTTTTTAAATATGATTGAAAAAGAATCATATATTCCTCTTATGCAAGCGCTGGCAAGCGGTGTACCTGTGATGGAGCTAACACAATTAGTTTTATTTACAGGCTTTCAAGAAGGAAAATGGAATCCTGATTTAATGATACTTCTTGCAGAGCCTGTTGCATATATGTTAATTGCTCTTGCTGAAAAGTCTGATATAGATGTAGTGTTTTATCGTGGCGAAGAAGAAGACGAAGCAGAAGAAGAAGAGCTGTTTGGCCTGAGCATGGAAGCAGAAACACTTGCAAGACTTAAAAGCGCTTCTAAATCTGGAGAAATTCCACTAGGTACGTTTTCTCCTGCTCTTGTAGAAAAGATAGAAGAAGTTCCTGAAGTACCTCAAGAAAGTTTATTAGCAGCTCCTGAAGCTCCAGTCGAAGAAGAAGAAGAGACTCCTGCACAACCAAGCCTAATGGCTTCACAATAAAGGAAGAAAAAATGGCTATTGAAAAACTAGGTGAATCCCTTTTAACTAATATTAGAGAGCGCAATGATCAAACAGCGCGACAAAATAGAAAGCGTCAGCGCAAAGAAGACTTACTTGCAATGACAGGTTCAGCTTTGATAGGAGTTGGGAACGCTTATTTAAAAGAAAAAACACAAAACTTTTTACAAAATAAAGATGTGTATGATTCTATTGCTTTGCATAAAAATGCAACAAAAGTTGCATCTTCTTCTATTGAGGAAATGGAGACAATCAACAAATCTGGGAAAGGACACTTAGAGTGGCAGATGGAAAAGATGCGCCCTTTCTTTGTAGCGCGTTTAAAAGAAAATACGCCCGACATGAAAGAAGGCACAGATTATTTTAATGCATATGTTACAGAAAATTTAACTCCTCTTGCTCAAAAAGTAGTTGATTCTAGAACCGAAATGCTTGAGTTAGCGCGAGGCTTAAAAGATACTGAAACTTTTAATGCTGAAACAGTTGCAAAAATTCAACGTGCTGCCCCTCCTTCTGTAGGACAGTTTTTAACTAGTTCTGTTGCTAATTTATTTACTGGAAAAAGCCGCGAAGAAATTGAAACAGAAAGCCTTGCTTCTATTGTAAATGGAAAAGATATGCAAAATGCAGAAAGGCTCATAGAGTTTCAGGCAGAATATAACAGAACAAAAGATATTTCAAAGTCTTTTAATTTTGCTAGAGCTGTTGTTCCTGAAACTCCAGAAGAAGAAAGATATACGACTGATGTATCTTTTACTGTTATAAAAGGAGACGACGGCAAACTTGTGCAAATAGAACAAAAAACAAAAACTGATAAAAGCACAGGCGAAATAATTCAAGGAAAGCCATCTATTTCAGATGTAACTCCAGCAACTTTTGGAGCTAAGGGAGTTTTAAAAACTAAACTTTCGTCTTTTAATTTTTCAAAAGACGGTGCAACTCTTTTAAATACTCCAGCATATAAAAAATTTATTCGCGAAGTTAATGATGAAGGAATTGAAATTTCTGATATAGCCTCAATCGATGAATATAATAAAGTTTCTAAAATTTTTCAAGCTACTATGTTAGAAGATGGAGCTTTAAAAGATTCTTTTGCTGATTCTATATCTAAAAGTGTAATTCAAAATGTACTAACAAACAGTGACGCTGTAACAGACTCTATTGAAGATGCATCTTCAGAAGAGCTTGGAGATGTAATGGAAAAGATTTCTTCGCTTGGGCTGGAACTAAGAGAATACATATCAAAAAATAGCAACCTTTCTAGTATGCCGATACAAAGCAATGTACATGGAATAGATCAAAATAGTTGGGATTCTCTTACGTCTACCGCTAAAATAAGAATTGATAGCATGTCACCAGAAGAATTTGCACGTAATTACAAGTAATAATATTAGGAATATTACATGAAGCTGACACCTGAACAAATTGAAGAAGCGAATAAAGAAACTTTAGAAAATAAAAATATTTCTTTAACTCCAGAACAAATTGAAGAAGCTAATAGCGCAGAGATAAGTGATCCTAGTATTATGGCAGATATTGGAAGAGTGCTTATGGACACTTCTGAAAATATTGCTTTTGCGCCTTTAAACTTAGCTAATATTATTTCAGAGCAAGTTGCTGGAAAAAAAGTAGTGCCTGACTGGTATTTTAATGAAGCCAGAAAACAATCAGTAAACATTATTGCTGATCCTTTGCGTTCAATAGGTTTAGAAGATCTAGCCGATAAGTTCTCTTCGTCTCTTTTAACTGAAGAAGGAGAAGTTAAAGAAACTGAAACTATGACAGGCACAGCTGCAAGCGTAGTTCCGTATATTGCAGGAGGCATGGGCATATACAAAGCTTTAGGGCAAGGGCCAAAATACGTTAAGGGCATTATTTCAGGAGGCATGATAGATCAAATCTTAGCTGACCCTAATGAAGAAAACATAGCGGATGCTATTCAAACACACTTTCCTGAAAGCGATGTTGCAGACTACACTGCTTGGTTAGCATCTGACGAAGAAGATACGCTTTTAACACAGCGCATGAAACTTTTTGGTGAGGGGCTGGCTGTAGGTGCAGCAGCAGACATTGTAGGAGGCACAGTTAAATTATTTAAACTAGGCTTTGATAAATATAAAAAGAGCTATGAAAGTTTAACAGACGAAGAGCAAGGCGAACTAATCTACGATTATTTAAAAGATGCTAAAGAAACTGTAGGATTAAAAAGCCCTGAAACTATTATTGAATATAATGAAACTCCTGAAGGCGCTGCACAAGTAGCTATACAGCAAAGCAGTTCTCTTAGACGTTTTACAAATAGGTTTTTAACTACTCGCGGATACTTCTCTCCAAAGGCTTACAATGCTTTTGAAGATTCTCAGTATGCACAACGACAAGCTGTTGCTCAGGCAGAGCATATTGCTAACAGACTTCAAAAGTCTTTAGATTCTATTGTAGATGAATCTGAAAATAAAGAAGTTATTGATACAGTAAATGAAGTGTTGACTACAGACCTAAGCTGGATACGGGGCCAATCAGATGAAGATAAAATATTTGATCTTGTAGAAAAGTTTAATTTGCCTAAAGACGTTGCAACCGAAGTTGTCGCAGCAAGAGAACTAATTGATAAAACATCTAAAAATCTGTTAGGTTCGCAAGCAGTACCAGACTCTTTAAAAGAAACTATCAACGAAGGAGTTGGTTCATATCTGCGTAGATCATACAGACTATATGAAGACTCTGGATATAAAGCAACTCCTGAAGTAATTAGAGATGCTGAAAATTATATATTTGGACAGCTTAGAAAGTCTAATAAAAGTCTTTCAGATGATGAAGTGTTTGAACTTGCACGAAACCAAGTAGATGAGATACTGGAGTCAGGTAAGAATAATAAAGACTTTGATTATATTGCAAGCGTTAGAAAAGTAAATAAAGATATTTTAAAACAACGCGAAGAAATTGCTGATCCTATTAGAGCTTTAATGGGCGAGATTAAAGAGCCTAGTGAGAATATAATCTTAACAGTTTCTAAAGCTAATAATTTATTAGAGACAAATAAGTTCTACTCTAACTTAGAAAAGCTAGGACATTCTGGTAAGTATATATTTAAAGCTGGAGATAAAAACAGGCCCAGAGAAAACACTATTAAAATAACTGGGACTAATTCAACTTTAGATGGCCAGTATACTACACCTGAAATTTTAGCAGAAATAAAAAATAAAACATCTAGCTTTGGAATTTCTCAGGGTACAGGTACAGCTAATGAATTTTATCGCGGGTTTTTAAGTTTAAAAGGTTTGTCACAAAAAGCTAAAACTGTTTTTAGCCACGTTACTCACTTGCGTAACGTAATTGGTGGCGCTCAGTTTGGAGCTGCTAATGGAGTTAATCCTTTTGCAAAAGGCTCTAAGGAAACATTTAAAACTTTGCGAAACTCTGTTCTTGCAGGAGGTGATAAAGCCTTAGATGAAGCGTATGAAAAATATCTGCGCTTAGGAATCATCAATACTAACGTACAAGCAAACGAATTTAGAGCGTTATTAGATGTTGGTTACGAATCTACTGTAGATAATATAGCTGAAAAGTTTTCTAATAAACTTGCAAAATATGGAATTTCTAAACAAAAACAAAAATTTGTTGAAAATGCTTATGTAGCAACAGATGATTTTTACAAAATTAATTATTTTAATACAGAGTTAGCTACTCTTAAAAAAGCATTTCCAAATGTAAGCGATGATGTTTTAGAAGAACGTGCTGCTGATATTGTTAGAAACACCATGCCTAATTATGATCGTGTGCCTAAAGGTATTAAAGCTCTTAAGGAATTACCAATAGGCAGTTTCTTTTCTTTTCCCGCTGAAATAATTAGAACATCTGCAAACATTGCAAAGCAAGGTGTGCGAGAGCTTAAATCAGGCGTTCCTGAAATACAGAAACGGGGCGCACAAAGACTAGCTGGATATACTGTTAGCGTTTCTGCATGGGCGGGGGTTGCTTCAGGAAGTGCTTATCTTGCAGGCTTTAACGAAGATGAGCAAAAAGCTATTCATACTTTAAGCTCTACTCCGTGGTCTAAAGTTTCTCCGCGCAATATTGTGCAGATGAACGGTAAAATATATACCAACGACACGCAGTTTGTTGATTCATATAGCGCTGTAAAAGAACCTATGAGGATGGTAGCACAGCTATGGGCAGATGATCAAATAACAGAAAAAGAATTTGATAAAAAAGTATTAGAAATAACAACTGATACTTTGTTTGAATTGTTATCTCCTTATACTGATCAAGCTATTCTTACTAAATCTCTTACAGATGTTGCGTATGCGGTTGTAAATCCAGAAGGCAGGACACCAGAAGGGAAAGAAATATTTACACCCGGATTGGGAGTTTTTGAAAAAACAACAAACATGGCTTTCCATGTTGGCGAGTCTTTTGTTCCGGGAACTGTAACAAGCTTAAAGAATTTAGGAACCGCTGCTTTTGAAACTCCTAATAAATCTACGGGTAAACCAAAATCTTTAGGTGCTGAGCTTACTACAAACTTAACAGGAATTAAATTTTCAGAACTAGATATTGATTCAGCTTTAAAATATAGCATATCAGAATACAGAGCAAAAGAAAGTGATATTATATCTATTTCTCCTAATTTTGTAAGAGAGTCTTCTGGCATACTACAGCGCTACGATCAACGAGAGAAAAAAAGAAGGGACTTACAGGTAGAGCTTTATGAAAAAGTACAGGCTGCTGAAGTTCTTTTAGGCTCTAGAGAAACTAGAAAGCTTTTAAGAAAGCACGGAATGTCTCGTCCTGAAAGAAGAGCAATTTTAAATGGTCAGTTTTTATCTAGAGAACCTAGTAAAGCATTGTTAGATTTAATAAAAGAAAAAACTCCATTTGAAACTGAGGATGGGTTTAAAGAGCTTCGGTCTAAACTGAGAGAGCAGCATAGATCATATAGAAGAACATCTTTGATTAAGCCTTTAGAAGTACAACAGGCTGTAGAAGAAGAAGATAGACTTCAAAGAGCTGTTGGAGGCGTAGTGTCTACTTTAGTTCCTAATGCTCCTGTCGAGCCTGATGAGCGTATAAATAAACTTACAGGCGTTCCTTACAATGAAGAAGCTGGCCCAGCCTATATGGACGAAACTGATCCTATGCGCGTATTAAACATGGCAGCGGGTGGAAGAGTTAGGAAAGGCAAAGGCGGGAAACTAATTGAACTGTTTATGAAAAAACCTGCCCCTGTTGTAGCAAAGAGTGCAGATGAGTTTGTTGAAAAAGCAGACGACTACTTAGCGAACAGCGCCTCTAAAACAACTCAAAGAGCGAACACAGTAGGTACAGCTACGAAGGCTTCTAAGTACTTAGATGAAATAGGGGCTAAAGGTAGGTCATTAGATTATGGAGCAGGTAAAGGTTTAAACGCCGAAGCTAATAAAATAGATGACACCTTTGAGCCGTTTCCCGAAGAAACCTTTAGTCCTACTTTTGTTTCTCCTAAAGAAGTTCCTGAAAACACTTACGGAAAAGTGATAAGTACAAATGTTATTAATGTTCTTCCTCCTAATCTTAGAAAAGAAGCCGTAACAAAAATAGGAAAATCTTTAAAATCTGGAGGTAAAGCTCTGATACAAACATGGGATGCTGGAGCAGCTAAGGCAGGCATGGCCTCTAAGAAAGCAACTGTAGTAGATGATGAACCGTTAGCTTTTACAACGTCTACAGGTTCTTATCAAAAAGGATTTACGAATAAAGAGCTGGAGCAGTATGTAACAGAAACACTGGGTGAAGGTTTTGAAGTTTCTGCTGTGCCGTCTAAGAAAGGAATTAGTGGCGTGTCTGTAGTGATAACTAGAAAACCCCAAAGGCTTGAAAAAAATAAAGGCGGTAAAGTCTTAAACACATTAAAAAGGAACTGTAGTAAATGATAGAGAAATACACATATTTTAAAATAGAAGACTTTGATTGCCAAGAAACTGGCGAAAACGAAATGAAGCCTCAGTTTATTCACAAGCTTGATCACTTGCGAAAGGTTTGTGGCTTTCCGTTTATTGTTACCAGCGGGTACAGAAGCCCTAATCACAGCTTGGAAAAACGAAAGCAAACTCCCGGAACTCATGCACAGGGAATTGCCGCAGATATTGCAGTGAATGGTGGCCGTCAGCGTATGCAGATAGTACAACACGCTACTGCTATGGGCTTTACAGGCATCGGAGTTGCTAAAGGTTTTGTACACGTAGACATACGCGATGATTTTAAACCAGTTCTTTGGTGCTATTAAGCAGGAGACCTATCATGTTAGATAAATTAATTGGCCCAGTAACAGGACTACTGGACAAGTTCATCGAAGACAAGGACAAGAAAAACGCTATTGCTTTTGAACTTGCAACCATGGCAGAGAAGCATGCTCAAGAGTTATCTAAAGGTCAGTTAGAAGTTAACAAGACTGAGGCAGCACATAAGAGTTTGTTTGTAGCTGGATGGCGACCCGCAATAGGTTGGATATGCGGAATGGCTTTACTCTATTCTACTATCTTAGCTCCCATCTTAGGCATATGGTTTACTGTACCGCCTGTAGATAGCGCACTACTTACAAGTGTGTTAATGGGCATGCTAGGTTTAGGTGCTATGCGAACCGCAGAAAAAGTAAAAGGCGTACAAAGGGAGAAGTAAAGTGGCAGCTAAAAAGAAATCAACAGTAAACAAAGCAGGAAACTATACCAAACCTACCATGCGAAAGAACTTGTTTAATAAAATTAAAGCAGGCACTAAGGGTGGCAAAGCAGGACAGTGGTCAGCTCGCAAGGCTCAAATGCTTGCGAAGGAATACAAAGCTAAAGGAGGTGGGTACAAATGAAAGTTAAAGCACCTAAAGGTCATCACTGGATGAAGCAGAAAGACGGCTCAATGAATTTAATGAAGCACACTGGCAAGTTTGTTAAGCACAAAGGAGCTTCACTCGAAGCTAATTTTAAAGTACAAAAGGTTCATAAGAAATAATGGCACTTAAAAAATCTCAAAAGTCTTTAAAGAAATGGACAAAGCAAAAGTGGCGTACACCTTCTGGAAAACCTAGCGGTAAAACTGGCGAAGTATACGCGCCTGCTAAGGCTATAAAGAAACTCAAATCAACTGCGGCAGGCCGAAAGAAACTAGCCGCTGCTAATAAAAAGAAGCGTGAAGCTACAGCCAAAGGAAAACAACACGCTAAACACGGATTACACAAAGGTAAGGAACGATGAGAGAAGACTACAAGAAGGGCGGTAAAGCAAAAAAGAAAGACCCACGTTTAGCCAGAGCAGGAGTAAGCGGATATAATAAACCGAAGCGTACACCGAATCACCCGAAGAAAAGCCATATTGTTGTGGCAAAAGAAGGCGACAAGATCAAAACAATCCGTTACGGAGAACAAGGAGCTAAGACCGCAGGTAAGCCCAAGGCCGGTGAGTCAGAAGCAATGAAAAAGAAACGTGCAAGCTTTAAAGCTCGACACGCTAAGAATATAAAGAAAGGAAAAATGTCTGCGGCTTATTGGGCCGATAAATCTAAGTGGTAGGAAGTCGCGCCCTAGCCTACATGGTTCAGGGCGCTTAGTTCTTCCTCTAAGTATGCATGTATTTCTTCTAGTTTTGGTTTCGTAAGATTTACAATGTTTCTCATAGTAGTCAATTCATGGTCTTTAAAGACTTTAGAAAGCTCATGAACAGGGATGCCGGACAGTTCTGTCACGACAATCCCCTCACAATTTACTAGGATTTTGAAGCTTATAATGTTGGCTTCTTTGGTCTTAAACGATTTCACAAGCGCCACCAGTGCAAGCCAACTCCTGTGAACCAGTTGTATTATCTTCTTTTTCATGATTTTCTAAGTCACTCCAATCAACATCTTTAGGCATAGAGTTTAATAGTTCTTTGTACTTATCTTCACTAATATCCTCATAAGGAGCTTGTTGATACACATGGTCACTAACTGGCAACAAACTAATCCCACTGCACAAATCAAAGTTTTCCCATATCCACTGTGCTACTTGCAAGAACTCGTCATCCGTGTAGTACACAGTGATGCTTGGTTTATGTTCGCACCAGTGATTCTGGTAAGCCTTCCAAAGCTCTAGCTGGTGCATAGCGCCAACATCTGCAACAGTCACAGAGTTCTTAGGGGCCTTCACCGGAAAACTAAACACTGACGATGCGACTGAGGTGACATCTGGCTCTACCGGGAATCCTTCTGCTTCCATAAAGACTGCAAGTGGATCTTTTTTGTCGCTACGAACTCTGCGAATGTAATGCTCAGAGAAGCGAGGATGGATACCAGAAGCAGAATCAACAAGCTGAGATACAGTACCGCTTGGCTTAACACATGTAATAGCCGCAGACTGCTCAATGTTAAGTTTTTCAGCCCACTCTTTATTAGTGTCCACACATACATCTTTTATTTCCTCTAGCCATTTTTCTAACACCGTAGAATTGGGATTGCTCAGTGTCTTGTGATCCATGATACCTGTCATGCTCACGCCTAGCAAGGCTTCCTCTTCAGTGTTTTTCTTCCAGCAGTTACGCAAGTATCTAAAGTCTGTAAGTGTAGACTGTAGTGTACCAATGATAGCAGCTATCTCTGCCTTACTCTTGAGACTAGCCAGTGTGTCATCAGGACGTACTACAATCTCTGACAGGTTACAGAACTGATTAGAGCGTAGAATGATTTCAGAGCATGGGTTAGTGCCGAAGTCCTGCTCAGGATCACGCCTACCGTTACGGCCTGCAATCTTCTGAGCTGCTATGCGACTAAAGATACCACGCTCACCAGCTTTAGACTCGTACATAGTGTGCATCTCACCTAAGAAGGCTTCAAAGTCTGGCTTCTCAGTATACGCTACGCTGTTGTTAGCCAAAGCTCTGTGTCCTTCGTGTCTCCACCAGTCTCCTGACTTAGCTTTAGCCATACGCTGATCTGAAAGATTTGACAAGCTAATCAAAGCTGAACGTCTAACGCCGCCTACGACAACGATGTCTGCAATTTTACATACAATGTCATGGCACTCAATGGATGTTAGCTTTCGTCCATGTGCTTTCTTAAAGACCTCAATGCAAAAATTAAACAAATCAACTAACGGCTCTGGCCCTGATGCACGGCCACCGAAAGTTTTTAGTCTTTGTCCTGCTGGACGCACACGGCTTATATCCCATTTAGGAATCTTACCAGCATACAGCATAGCTATCAGCTCACGGAATGCAGAGGCCCAGCCTATCTTGCTATCACTAACAACAATAACACTGTCAGTCTCGTGGAATGTTTCTGCAATCTCTGGAAGTTTGTTAATGAAGTTACGCTCTACGCTGAAGCCTACGCCTGTACCACACATAAGAACATACATCAACTCATCAAAGGATCGCGGTGAATCTATGTGCAGATAACTACAGTTAAACCCTGCAACATTGTCTTTGTTGAGGGCTTCCCCCGCTGTCATCATACAGCGCATGCTAGGCATAACTTCCATGTTGTGGATAGCGTTGAAAATCTTTAAAGCTACTGTCTCGTTTATCTGTCCACGATCCTTCCAGAAGTCTACATACCTGTTGACTGTCTCGTCCCAACGCTCCCGTCTGCCTTCCTCTGGCAACCATCGTGCGTAGCGGCTCTTGTGTATAAACTGTTGATACTGATCCATTATTCTTCCTCATCTAGTGGTATGTGGTAGGAGCATGCTTTTAAAAAGTAATTAAACTGCTCTCTCATGTCATGT
>Ga0180120_10001503_pt1 | contig 11883 bp, 15 predicted proteins | sample CPBDNA_3_FD_129677 | JGI IMG/M metagenome (GOLD analysis project Ga0180120, IMG submission 129677) | Freshwater to marine salinity gradient microbial communities from Chesapeake Bay, USA - CPBay_Spr_31_0.2_DNA (version 2) (version 2) | ecosystem: Environmental > Aquatic > Marine > Coastal ... | reverse complement strand
TTACTAAGCATCTCTTTCCCACTTGGACAATTTAATACTAACCAAGGACTAACTTTACCGTCCTTAATATCTCTAGTAACTCTATTTAAACTTGCATACCTAAAGTAATCATTCCAAGGTGCGTCAGCTTCGGTAGCCCAATCCATCATAGTTTGTATAGATCTTTCAATAGCAGTTTCCATACTTTCTTTGAGTACTAATTCTGTTGCATACTTTTCGTATAATTCATCACGACACCAATGGTCAAGTTTAACACCTGAGGTAACAACATAGTCAATATATTTCTCTGGATATAAAGGACGTACATTGGTTACAAATGATCCAAACTTTACAAATGCATTGTAATACGGACTTGCACAAAAGTCTTCATATGTTTTTTCTTTTTTAGTACCTGCACTTATCTTATAAAAACGTGTGAACGCATAGTATCCTGTTTGTACTCTTTTTTCGTCTCTTTGCAATTGACGTCTTTTCTTTTCACACATGTGAACTGATAGTGTTTTCTCTCTAGTAAAAGAGGATCCACAGTATTCACATTTATATGGTTTAGAGATTGACATCTTTTTTATTAGTCCCGTGGGCTTCTGCGTATTCCCGTAATTCTTTTTTTGTAGATATTCTAGCAAGTAATTCCACCTCATCTTGTTTCATATTAGGAAACATGCTACTCAAAAACTTTGTTGCTTTAGAGTTGTCTCCGGTTTTCTTTTTGTAACCAATCCATTCGTGGTATGCAATGCTTTTAGTGTTACCACTTAAACATAATAGTTGCCATAGTAGTTTCTTATGTTTCTGTAGTGTAAAGAAGTGCTTGTTATAATATTCATTTGTTTTGAATACAGCAAGTTCTTGCTTTTCTCTATTGCCCTTGACACTACTAACGTATCTATTCAACAAGTAAAAACTAACCTGTTTCTTTTCTTCGTCTGACAGTTCGTCCCATACATTTGTTGCACCCATATCAACTGCGGCTAGGATGTCTTTAATTGGAAGTTTATTCATAGTTTAATTATAGTACCTTTTACTAGTAAAGTCAAGCATTATTTTTGTAATTCCAAAGAAGAATATCTTCTTGTGTGTTTATTTCTACACCGTTGAAATCTACTCTAGTACAACCAATATCCCAACCTGCCTTAAGCCAACGTAGTTGTTCTAGTTTTTCTGTTTCTTCTTCTTGTGTTACTTCTAAGTCTGGATATAAATCTAATGCGTCTGCTTGGTAACCATATACACCTAAGTGCCATTCGCCATAGCCTGTTATTCCTCTACCAAACCACAGAGCTTTATCTCCTGCACGTACCATTTTAACAGAGCTTGGGTTATCTTGTTCTTCTTTAGGCATATCAGTAAACAAAGTTGTAATTGAATAATAATTTAGATAGTGTGCTACATCTTTTATCATATCAGGTCGTATGTCAGGCATATCGCCCTGCACGTTAATATATTGAGAGTAATTTAAATCACGTGCGGCTAATGCACAACGTTCTGTCCCATTACTTGCTTCACCTGTTAAAATAAAATTAGGAACTATTTCTGCAATCTCTAAACTATCGGTAACAACGTAAGTGTCAAAGTCAGTTGAATTGCAAATATCAAATACTCGTCTAATCAAAGGTACGCCGTCTAGTTCGACAAGCATCTTGTCTTCTAGTCTTGTGCTTTTTAATCTTGCTGGTATCAGTATTGCTGTACTCATTCAAATCTTTCTCTTACCATACGCACAAACATTGCTACGTTTGCTTCTGGAGTTTCTTTGTGTATTCCATGTCCAAGCCCACATATCCATCCTTTACGATCAACTGTTTGCATTGTATTAAGGAAGTCTTCAATATGTTCTCTACATTCCTTTTCAGGTAGCATTAACAACTTCTCGTCAAAGTTACCTTGGATAAATCCATCTTTATATTTTTTAAATGTGTTTGTTATATTCACAGTACTATCAACACCTATTCCAGCCCAGCCCATTTTATATAGAGTAGGTAAACAATTAGAATTTAATTGCTTGGTATAGTATCCTGTATCAGTTTGTATTAATGGTTGTAATGTGTTTACGTAGTGCTTCTTAAAATAACTTTCGCTCATGTTACCTATACCACTATCAAGTATCATAACTTTTTCTGCGCCTGCATCTAATTGCATATGTATGTTACGTGTTAGTACAGGTACAATTACTTCGTTTAGATATTTTGTTTTCCATCCTAAACTTGCTTTAGAATCTTTTCCTATTGCATAGTTAAGCAATGTCCAAGGACCTCCTACAAAGCCAATTAAACTTTTCTTTGGATGTAATAACTCTCTTGTTGCTGTAACTGCTCTTGCTTGAAACTCCATATGCTTAACTGCAAGTTCTATATTACTATGATCCTTATAATTTTCTTCGTTAATGTGCCATTCAAACTTTGGACCCGGATCAAATTTTAATGGTACACCTAATCCTTCAATAGGAAATAATATGTCACTAAACAATATAGCTATGTCAAAATCAAATTGATCAATTGGTAGCATAGCAACCTGTGCGGCTATTCGTGGTAGCTTGCACATTTGTTCAAATGTCCAATCTTCTTTCATTGCCATATATGGCTTTTGATATCTGCCTGCTTGACGCATCATCCATATAGGCGGGGAGTCTTGTTCTACTAGATTACATGCATTTTTAAATTTATTGTTCATATTGATATTTTACTAAGTCATCTACTATTTGTTCAAAGTCATCTAGTCTAAGCATATTTGGACCATCGCTTGGCGAGTTATCAGGCACAGGGTGGACTTCGAGGAAGAAGGAAGTGATCCCAAGAGCAGACCCAGCACGAGACAGCCCAGGCACGTAATCACGATTCCCGCCGCTACTGTCCCCCAGTCCTCCGGGTTTTTGGACAGAGTGCGTAACATCAAACACAATATCGTTATCATAATTATCGAGCATATAGATAAGACCAGTATAGTCGACAACAAGACTATTGTAACCAAAACTAGTTCCCCTTTCGGTAATCCAAACTTCTTTAGCGTCTGTACACTTGCTTAGTATACCTTTGACATCCCAGGGAGCTAAGAATTGTCCCTTCTTTATATTTACTATTTTATCTGTGGCACAAGCCTCTTGTATTAGATCAGTTTGTCTACATAAGAATGCAGGTATCTGTAGCACGTCTACAGTATCGTTGAACCAATTGCATATATCTTTTATTTGTTGCGTTGTATGAACGTCTGTGAGTGTCTTACACCCCACTTCGTCTTTAATCTTTCTAAAGTCTTGTAATGTTACTCCTAACCCAACTCCACGTTTGCCTTGCATACTACTACGATTTGCTTTGTCAAAACTTGCTTTGAATATATATTCTATGCCATGCTTATCGCATACACGTTTACATTCTTTAGCAATCATCATACTGTCAGTTAGTGTTTCATGCTGACAAGGTCCTGCTATAATTCTCAATGTGATCTCCTTCCGTCAAAGACACATACAAAGTAAAGCTCTTCATACATACCTGCATGTACACGATGGAAAACACCATCTTCAATTAGTACTACGTCACCTGGTTGTACTTTAATTGTTTGGTCATCTAGGTCCATTTTGCCCGTGCCTTCAATGAAGTAGTATACTTCTTCTTGTCCTTCGTGTTTGTGTCCACTGGTTGATTTTCTTGCTTTTAAACGTGTGCTACTTACTACTAGGTTGTTAAGTGTTGTATTATCTTTTACAACATATCTTTCGTCTTCTTTAGCAATCGTTCCGCCGATGTCAGTGATATTAAGTTTCATTTTCTTCTTTCATATCATCTTTAACTGTATAATACATTATCATTAATCTGTCTAATTGTTTTTTAATATTTGCATTACTTTCTGCAATATGCATTACATTTTTCCATTCGTCATAACTTACAATTCCTAATGCTCTTGCAGTTGCTTCTGGTTCACCACCAATTACCCAACGAGGTATTTTATTATGTGGTGGGTCGCGATAACGAGCGAACACAACACCGTTGGCCCGCTCGTATATCAATGCCTGATTGGGTATCATCTTACCCAACTCATTTATGCCTTTTTCTTAGACTTGGTTGCCTTCTTCTTAGGCTTTACTTCGTCTTTAAGCACTAATGGTTCTGTTGCAACTTTTTTACCTAAGTAAGAAAGTAACAAACCATAAGCTGGTAGGAACACAATTAGTCCAACCACAATCTTAGTTAGTGTGTTGTTCTGTGCAACAATGTGCCAGTTCTCACCAATCCAAGTTAGGTTGCCTTCTGCGTCTGTAGAACCTGCAAATGCCACATAAAAGAATGAATATGTGTCAATGATGTTTGCGACAATAGTTGAAAGTGCTGGTGCCGCCCACCATGCATTTGAACGTTCTCTAATTGCTTGGAATACATATACGTCAAGCATAGTACCAATTGCGTATGCAGTACCTGATGCAAAACCTACTCTGTATGCATGTTCATCACCAAGTGCTAATAGCACAAGTACTGATGCAACGATAGCAGGAATAATTGCCATTGCTACAACAGCTCTACCTGCTTCTTTACCAACTAAACGTACTGTTAAGTCAGTTGCTACAACAACGATCGGAAATGTAAACGCCGCCGCCGCTAGTGGAAATGATCCAAACAAAGGCAACTCTGCACCTGGGAATAGATCAAATCTAATTGTTACCAAGTAATTACTTACTGCAATTACTAGGGTGTGTAGAATCACAAGATTCCTGACAAGCGTCTTGTCTACACCTTCTAAAAGTTTTGTGAACATATGTTCTCCTATTTTTTCACTTTAGTTCCGACAGTTCTACGCACAATGTCATTGTGGTTGAATTCTGCCCAATAAAGTTCAAAGGCAACTCCATCTTCAATGCCTTCAAACTGATGGATCTTACCAGGCTTAACTTGTGTAAAATCCCCTGCTTCCAAGATAGTTTCATCTACGAGACCATCCTGATCATCTTGCCAAACTCGAACAAGCATCTTGCCCGATTCAACATAGAATCCGTTCCATTTAAATTGGTGCTCATGTTCTGAACACTTAAAACCTTTTTTATATTCGATACGATGAAACTCTAGTACACCGTTCGCATGGATCAATTCTGTTTGACCCCAAATCTTTCCTGCTTTCATTAGAATAATTCTCCGTATTTGATTACTTCTGTCTGGCGTGTAATGTCCTTAATAAAGAACGCACACAACGGTTCTGTTTTAGTTTCCATTGGAACTGTTAATAATTGTCCGTTTCTCATTTTTGGAAAATACCATTTGACATCATTATAATAATTAATTACCTTAACTTCTCCGAACTCGGGCTTGAAGCTGGCCATAGGATTAAATAAAAATGCTTCAAATCCTCTGTCTCCGATACTTGTTAATGGAAGTATTTCTAAGTCGTTTCCGCTTTCACTACAACCTACGGCAATGTGCCAATCAATTGGCATTTGTATTTCTGTTTCACCTATTCTTAAAACAACACCTGGTGAACTAAACGACTCTAAAAAAATTAAAGGAATATAAAAGAAATCAGGATTGTTTGAATCTGAATTATCTAATACACTAAAACGTATGTCTTCTTCAATTTGATCTGGCAAAGTGTTTAAATCTAGTGCTTTATTTTCTAACGTTAATATTTGCATATATTTAATTCCAGTCTATTTTTTCGATTGTAAAAGGGTACTCTGCTTCTTTGTAAAATTTCTTACGCTGAGTTAGATGTCGCTTCGCAAACTTACATGTTGATGTAAGGTCCCATATTTGTACGAAGTCTTTGTCTTCTGCTTTTCTTACGCCTCTACCAATTGATTGAATCACTCGAACAAAAGACTTTCCAGGTTCAATAAGTACAAGATTAAAAATCCTAGGTATATTAATGCCCACTGCCGCAACTCCGTATGTTGCGATAATAACTTCATTAGTACCTTCTTTAATTGTATCATATGTCTCCTTACGGTCTTTTACTTTTACACTTCCGCTTACAAAAGTGCTGTCTGGTATTAGCTCTGCTAACATTTCGCCTGCACTAATTCTATCTACTAGAATTAGAGTATTGCCTGATTGTGATATCTTGTTTAATAGTTTTGCCATATACTCTATACGGGCTTTATTAGTAACAAGGTATTTTAATTCTGATTGATAATCGCTGTGTGCTACAGTATCAATTAACTGACACACATTAACATGACAGTTTGATAGTACACCTTTATCTTGTAATTCTTTTGCTGTAATGTTGCCTATTACAGGACCAAGACTTGCGTGTATACTTTCAAACTCAAACTTTTCTTTAGGTACTGTACCAGTTAGTCCCCAACGAATTGGAGCGTTACGTAGATTACGTGTTAACAAGTTTTTAAGTACTTCTGCTTTTGCTTGGTGTACCTCATCAATAATAATTGTGCTCACACCTTCAAGGAATTCTGCAAGGCTTAAAACTGCCGAGCCGTCCTTTGTTTTCTTGTCAAGTATGTTTAAACTTTGCCAAGTGCATATAGTGTGAGTCTTACCTAATTGTTTCCTATCACCAAAGTACACACCCACATCGAGATTACAATTAATGTAGTCCTCTTCCGTTTGCTCGACGAGACTCTTATTGGGGACAATAACAAGGCTACGCCCGTATTTCTCAGTCATGTGACTTAGTGTCGCTGTGGTGATAGTTTTGCCTGCGCCAGTCGCGATCTGTTGCAAGCTCTGTGGATTGTCAAGGAAGTTATTAATTGCTTCAACTTGATAGTCACGCAATATAATTTCTTCGCCTTCTGCTGGATGACCTTTAGGCCAACACACGCCTTGGTCTGCCCAATAGCGTTCTGTACAGTGTGTAAATTTTAAATCAATAGGGTGTCGTCTGTCTTCAATGTCAACTATTTGTACATTATTTTTTGCAAGAACTTCTTGCACTACATTAAGATGATTAACATAACCTGTGCCTCCAATACCAAAGAAAGCAACTTTGCCATCCCAACGTCCTAATTTGTATTGCGGCATATAACGTGCATATGGTACTTCAAACTTTAATGCACTTGCAAGTTTTCTTCGTACGTCTACCTCTAGTCCTTCTAGTTTGATATTCACTTCGTCTTCAATGACTAGTTTACATGTTCGCACGTATGTATCTCCTCTCGCTTCTATCCCAAAGTCCACCAATTGCAATCTCATCATATGTAATACGCAAATCAAATCCGTCTACATAATGAGTTACATTATTAAATGTTAACTTAGAACTATCAAAAGATAGAACACAGCTCGCTTTCCAATCTGCTTGTAATAACGGCTTTGGTAATTTAATACTACTAATATACACTACTTTAGTGTCTTTGTCAACCATATTATTAAGTTTTTGTTGTTTAATATATTCATTAATTGGATCATTACCTGGTTTTCTAAACATTACGCTCATTTGTTCAGTAGGTATAATGTGTTTAAGTACATTATGTACTGCAAACAATGTATCGTGTGCGTTATTTGGGTTAAGTGTAACTAACATAGGTAACCTATTAATTTCAGGTATTGCTGATAATAAGTCGTTTAAGTTTACACTTTTATTGTTAAGTAGTACAACTGCACTGTCTCTTTTAATAATAGTTTGAGCTATAGTACTATGTTGCTTTATACTTTCATTAACTAAATGTTGATTGAATTCTTGCAATCCGTACAAGTATCTTCTATCATAGTATAACGATAATGTATCTTTATCACATTCGCCTAATTTATTTTTCAAATCTTCTTTTGCTACATCTGGAATATTACAAACGTCATAATCATATACACCTGGTATATAGTCATCTCTATTATTCTGATATTCTACTAATCGATTGTAGATATCTAAAAGTTCTTTGTGTACAGAAAACTTAGTCTTAAACTTATTTGCAATTTCAATTACTTCAAATATATTCTTCGGTGTTAACGGAAAGCAATGCACATTATCTTTATAATAATGAGATCTTTGATTAGAGTTAGACATTCTTCGTAATTCTTCTATACGATCAATAACTTTTTTATTAAATGGAAATCTAATACCAATTACTTCTTCACCGTTATATTCTAATAACTTTATCCAATGAGATCTATCTATTTCTCTTAGCGGATATTTTAAAACATTAACATGCTTATGAATATCAATATTATGCTCTGTCCATAGTCTACCATATGTCAATAACTTTTGCTTAACTACAGCAAATTGTCTATCAGTCATAGCGGTCTCTCTAGATAGTTGCCTATCTATGCTTCTTAGGATAGTTCTATCAATGGATTCCATCTTGCCTGATTCAACTAAAAAGGAAAGACAGTCTTCGCATGTGGATGGATTTTCTAACTTCATATATGTATTATAACTTAAAATAACTTAGAAGTCAAGTGTTTTAGTGGTAATCCTTGAGAAATTTCTTCAATAGTATATTCGGTGTGTGCATAGTCATTAAGCCATTGTGTTCTATCACCATATAAAGGATTCTCAATATTACGTAAGTTTTGTTCTGCTACATCAAATGCAAGACTGCTCGGGCCTGTAAATGCTGGCACGCCATTGATTATGCTGTGTACTCCTGGATTGCTACTCCAACTTACTGTAGCCCATATGTTATCAAACCGCATATCAAAATCATCATATGTGTTTTTAATTTGTTTAGGAGTTTGTCTTTTAACATTTTTAAAGTCGTATTCAATAGCAGGTAAAGGACAGCGTGGGTGCGGTCTAAATATAATAGGACGATCAGTTTGGGCTCGAATAAATGTTATTGTATCGTGTACCCAAGTAGCCATACTAGGCATATCTTTCCATTGCAAACTCTTATCATGTTGTCCTGCTATAAGAATATATTCGCCGTCATACTTCCATGGTTTTACTTGTAAGCCGAGTAGACGCACACGATCAGAGCTATTACCACTGGGGCCAAAGTAAGCATCTCTATTAATCCCATTTAGTCCTACCTTCCATGTAGTGCCACGTTTGATGCCGCCTACTTCTAATACTATTGTTGGTTTTTGTTGTTCCCAGACTGCTTTGTTTCCAGCCATTCTTCCATTAAACAACACGCTCCAAATAACATTAATATCGGCACTAGTATCATTATAAGCAACATCATGCCCGTTATTGTTAAGGCTATTTGCAAAAGCATCAAAAATAGGCTTGCTATTGAGTGCACCATAATCTGTCCATAAACTAAATTTCATTCCAATACGCTTCGTTGCGATTTCCCATTAGGTCTTTACGCTTCGAATGTCCATCGTCCTTGCGGGCGCCTTTCATGTGATCAATCCATTTGCCTAAGTCACTGTTAATAAGTGGATGTCCTCCTCCACCAGTCTTAGCAGTCTGTACATAAATGTTTTCGCTGTAATCATGTACATTAGCATCAATGTTTTTCATTAAGTTCAGTATGTGTCCAAACACATAACTGTCGTGCCATTCTTCTAATTCGAAGATACCGTTGTCTGCATCTTCGTAAAATCTTTCAAACTCTTTTAAGAACTGTATACACATTGGATGATTCATATTCAAACCATAGAAGCCACACTCGGGCCATGTTTGTGATCCTTTGCCTCGACCAACATATGTAATCCATCTGTCATCTGGTAGTTGTTCTGCAAACTGTTCGTAACTCCAATCACTGTGTACAAACGTATCAGCATCCATCCACACTACCCAGTCTTTAGTATTTTCGCATGCATCAAATACTGCATATACTTTGTTAGCAAAACGTATTGCGTCCCACTTAAACTTCTTATGATGATCTCTTGGACGTCTTGCTTTGATATCATCTGGTGGAATACCATTTGCTTTGTCTACATTACCCCAACGTGCTTTGAATGCATTTAGTTTTGGTAAAGATTGCTTTGCATCTAAAATCAAAATATTTTCTTCGTTAGGATTATTTGGTTTACAATCTTCTGCATATACAATTAGTTTAATTCTAGGATCAACTCTTTCAGCGAAACTATCAATCATACGCTGTCCGTATTTTTCTAATCCTGGTTGATGAAATGTTGTTAATACTGTTATTTCTTTCATTTGTGAACCCAATTCCTCATATGTTTCCAACACTCTCCCGAGCGTAGTTCGTCTAATCTCCAATGCATCATTGCTAGTCTACGGAGCCATGTTTCTCTATCAAAATCGTAACTTGGACTTTCGATATCCTTTAGATGTCTGTTTGCTACTTCTGCTGACTGACTTCTATTTGGATCAAGTACAAAGATAGGAACTCCTTCAATAGCCGCTATAACTGCTGGGCTACTATTATAACTTATAACAGCATACGCATCATGTAAATCTTTTAATAGTGTACTAGTTGGAGAACTTATATCTACTTTATGTCCTATTGCACGTAATTGTTGAACATGCTTCGCAATCTTTTTATCACCAGGATGAAATCTTACTAATATTTTTCTATCTGTAAATCTTCTTATGTCTTGTAATAATACATGTAACCAATTAATAACAGACAGTCCGTCCATGCTCCAACCCATATCACGCTGGCAAGTAACTAAAATATAATCACCGTATTTTTTGTAAGGTTTTAATGAAAGTCCTAAGTCGTCTCTTAAATTTGCCCAACGTTGCGGATAAATTTTACTATCACAGTATTCACCTGTGTTAGGAAAGATACCATCATAACTATAACGTAAATATGTTTTTGTATTACCTGGATCGTATGCTAGAAACAAATTACTATCAGCAATAATTGTTCTTTTACCAATACTTGCTTGTCCATCTAGTACATGACGTCTTAAATTTAAATGAGGTACATGTTTACTTCCAGGGTGTACAAATCCTTGTAGCACAGCAACATCTGATGGTTCATATGTGTTAGAAGTTACAATCCTTCCTTTGTCGCCTGACTTAGTTACTCCTTCTACAAAATATTCTAATAGTTTAGGCTTTTCAGGATTTTTATTTCCTGGAGGAATTGCATTCATGTAAGCATAAACTTTTAATGGGGTATCAGTCATATAACTTCATCTCCTCTATCATTTTTAGTGCAACGCCTCTATTAATCTCATCTAAGCTATATTGACAATAAGCAAGGTAATGAAGTAAGTTTAAAAATTCTGCTTCGACTGGATATTTTGGTGCTTCGATATCTGCTAGGTTATGGTTAGCAACACTATCAACACAACTAGGCGCCATTGTAAATGCAGGAATGCCGTAATGCATTGCTTCGAGTGCGGCCATACTTTGATACGTAACAACAGCATAAATTTTCTCTCTTGCACATTGCGCCGCTACTGTATTTTCCTTAATTCTATCTGGGCGTAATCCTTTTTCTCTAATTACAACCGGTCTGTCTGTATATTTTTTAATCTCGGCTATTGTTTCTTCTACCCAAGTTTTCTTATCAAGATTATAAAATTGACAAGGCTTTTCACTAGGTGTAACTAACAAGATTGGACCTGATTGCAATGGTTTACGTCCGTAATAATTCATATACGGAGCAAATTGACACAACTGTAAAAAACGATCATTAGGCATATCTGGCTTTATTTTTGTATGTTGAATGTTGTTTTTAACAACCCTATAAAAGTGTTTCTTCTTCATTAAGTTGCCCATATATCCGTTATCGATATAATAAAAAGGTCTTCCAGTGTCCCAACATTTCCAAATTTCTTTACGCTTAGTCATACTACGAAACGCTACTGGAATCTCATTAGGCCAAGGGCTCTCATGTAATTTACTTGATATGTCCTTCCTATCAATTACAAGAGCACCAGTACCGTGTTGCCAATGCTTCATAATCTCATCATCGCCGTTAAGCATTAACATAGTTGGTGTTTGTGTGTCGTCAGGTTTTTTAGCATACCTTTCCATAAATTATACCTCGTCTTCCATCATATTAAATAATTCGTTTTTCCACTCAGCATGAAATTCGCAATCTCTACAATTTTCAAACCATGGACCGCCTTCTGTGTAATG
>Ga0180120_10001500_pt1 | contig 11898 bp, 4 predicted proteins | sample CPBDNA_3_FD_129677 | JGI IMG/M metagenome (GOLD analysis project Ga0180120, IMG submission 129677) | Freshwater to marine salinity gradient microbial communities from Chesapeake Bay, USA - CPBay_Spr_31_0.2_DNA (version 2) (version 2) | ecosystem: Environmental > Aquatic > Marine > Coastal ... | reverse complement strand
CAGCGTGTAATGATTGTGCGAGAACCTGACCACCATAGACGCGTTTCCATATAGTTTGGTAATTTTGTCCTTCAAAGTTAAAGGCATCAATTTGTTTCAGTTTCAATAAATCAGTTAATCCTTTGGGTGTTTGCATAAGTCTAAAAAACTAAACGAAGGTACTACAAAAACAGAAATGAATGGAATGATTTAATCGTAAGAGCTAAATAATCGCTACTTAGTTGTTTTCAGCCTTAGATGTACTTTTTTGTTTACTTGACTCGCTTTCACCTTTGAGGTCACCAGTTGCCTTAGTGGCCAATTGAATGCGAATAAAAACCTCGTGGGTTGTCACATTAATGCCTGAGAGACTGTTGTCCAAAAAAGATTCATAGCCATAGCCAAGGGCAATGGAGTTCGTTATACTAAACATCCCGAAAATTCCCATACTAGAATTATCACGTATCTGCACTCCCGCATAATATCTATTCCGGTAGCTTACAAGTGCAGTTGCTTCAGTAGCCAATTCAAGTCCTTTTACCTTGCGCAAAAGAACACTTGGTTTTATAGAAATACTATTATTAAGCGCAATACTTGTTCCTGCAGCCGCATATAAATGTACACGGTCTTTTGCATAAACATCTTCTTCATCAGCACGAGAAACCTCAAAAAGGCGTGGGGCAGAGAGTGATATCCAGGTGTTTTTTATTGATAGAAAGGCCCCTATCCCAACATTGGGCTTTAGCTTACTCATTGCAACTTTTGAGGGATCATTGAAGTTATTGAAGTTTTCCAGTGAAGTTAAATCTGCATTGTAAAAACTTCCACCTCCTTTCAGTCCTAAAAACAGGCGAGTGTTGTCACTGAATTGCAGCTTGTATGAAAAATCGATATAGGCAAAAGTTTGCTGCTCTATGAAGGTTTTATCTGAAATAACCGATACACCTATACCCACATTATTGTTTCTTTCAGTCGCATAGGTGAAAGCATAACTCTCTGGAGAACCATCGATAGAAGACCACTGTGATCTTCTTGATAGGGCAAAGACACCTTTTCCCTGTGAACCCACATAAGCGGGATTAATCAAACTTAGGTTAAATTGGGTAAAGGCAAAATGTGGCTCTTGCTGTCCATAAATTGGCATAGAGATAATAGTCAGTAAAAAAAGTACTAGTAGTCTCATTATTTTGATAAATATATCCAGCCTTGGTGATCAATGGATTGATCACCGTCTAAGTCTAATTGATAAAAATAATTTCCTTCGGGAAGTTGTTGTCCTTTGTAGGTTCCCATCCAATCATTGTTATAGCCCGTTGAACTAAAAACCAATTGCCCACTTCGACTATACACCAACAATTCGCTAGTTGGATGATAGTTGATATTAATGATCTGCCAAGCATCATTAATGTTATCTCCGTTGGGAGAAAGGTATTCGCTAATATAAACCTGATCGTCTAAAAAAGCCTCTCCATTGAATTCGTTTGGCCCTAAACCATATTCTACGGCAAGCGTATAGGTATTGAGTGTTGAATGATCTTCAGAACGAACCTGGAAGACTACAGGATCAGTGAAGTCTATCCTTTCTTGAGTAGAAATTTGCAGCTGTTGATCAATGAACATTTCTGCCCCATCACTAAGGGTGAACACAGGTACCAAAAATTCCTTTGAAATAAGACTAGAGATGTACAAAGTATAGTTGTTCCCGTTAATTTCAAGATTATTCAAGGGAGCGCCTGCAAAAGAAAAATCAACGATTTCTGCTTGATTACTTAAAGGAGGTGATGCAATGCTAACCGATTGAAAAAGTGTACCAATGTGCTGATTTACTAAAAACTCGAGGGTTAAGCCAATGTTTTGAACCGTATTGGTGGTCGAATCATAAATTTTGAAATTTATCGTTTCTCGCTGAGCGTTAGAGAAAATAGTCATGTAGGTATAATAATCATCTGCAGATGGAACATAGATTGGGGAACTTACCCCACGCAGCTCATCATTAACGAAAGCAGCAACGCTATCAGCTTCATCTGTGAGGGATTGTCCATCAATATTCAAACGACAAATTAAGGTCATGCTATATTGAAAGTCCGACTCATTTAACGTCCAATTAGGGTTTTGGGCTTGAAGAAGTTTCCCGCAAAAAAGCACTATTAAGCAAGTATATTTCTTCACTATGATTATTTTTTAATTACCACTTTAGAGAAGGTTCGATCACCCACATTTAAGTGAAGTACATAACTTCCTTGCACGTTTTCTCCCATTGGAATACGAAGGGTATTCTCCCCTAAAGTCACATCGAAACGATGATTGTATACACGTTGCATTTGCAAGTTATATACGATCAGTTCTGCGGAGGTGATTACCTTAGAATCAAAGTTGACTTGAACAAAGTCAACGGCTGGGTTTGGGTAGGCTGTAAAGGTTTGGCCAATCCATTCTAACTCATCGATTTTAAGAGGCTCTTCCAGAGTTCCCAATAAACCATCTGGAATAAATTCAAGCGAAGTTCGTACTGCCTTGAAGTCTTCTTCGCAACCAATAGCTACTTTAAGGGGTTTTATTGTTTCTCCAAAAACAGTAACAAAGGCAATGTGCTTTCCATTGGCATACTGCACGTTTCCTTGTCCAACCAATTCCCCGGCTTCAGTATAAAAACGGATGCTGTCATAGCCCTCGGGCAATTCAGCAATTATGCTCATATTTTCTGGATAGGCCGCAAATCTTGTCTCCAAGGGAGTTGATTTTTCAATAACTTCTTCTATGGTAAACTTACTACTAAAGTAACTTGGGTAACTAAAAGTCTGTGCTTGTGTTGCACGTAGCATGTAGCCCTCACCACTACTCAAGTGCGTTAAGGTACCAATCCATCCATTGGAACCATCGTAAATGGCAAAGGCCGATTGGGATTTAATCAAATCACCTGCACGTGCATCTAAACGGGCCATGGCCTCATTCACAGGTACACGAGCATTAAGGATATAAGGCAACCAATTCCAGTTTTGTTCTAACTCAAAGGTCCACACTGCTGGGTCTACACGTGCTCCAGTTGTAAAGAGCGTCTGTGCTTCAGCCAAACGCATCTTATACATTTGATTTGCATTGAGTCCGCCATTGGACGAAATAGTTCCATTCCACCCACTCGCTTCTGGATTAGTGGGATTAATTTCGTAGGTATCAAAGCGTGCAGGTCGGTTCGATAAAATGATATCAGAGGTTTGAAGTTTTAAGTTCTCTGTAAATGCATTTAAATCATTGAATAAATTTCCGGCAACATTAAAGGACACCCATGACCATCCTTGACTTAATTGAACTGGCTGAGTTTCTTGAATTGTGTTGGCGAAAATAAGTGGATTTTGGAAGTCGCCAAAGAGCTCATTTGGTGTAAAGTTTATGGTAGTTTCCCCCTCAATATAGGCCACTTTTAGGCGCCCTACAGAGGCATCCCAAATACGGAATTCGATCGGATCGGATTCTGTGTTTGCACCATGAACTGTAAGTAAAATGAAATACTCATCGTACTGCTCCACATATAGCAACTCTCCTACTCCTCTTACATCATCACCGATATAGGCAATTACCTTATCATAAAAGTCCATGCTAAGTTCATTATCTACCCGGATTTTCCCGATGATATTCATTGATTCATCAAAATCTGTAGGAGTGAAATCCCAATCCAACTCCTGTGCAATTACACGCAGGTTAAGTTGTATTTTCTCGTCAAAGCCATAGTCATTCGCTAAGATAATTTCTTCATCATACTTCCCTGGGGAAACATCATCCCCAATTTCTGCACGAATCACAATTGTTGAGTTGGGTGGGACCGTACCTCTTGCATCAGGAATTGACAACCATGATGGACCAGATAGATAATAGGGCTGTTCTGTACCACTTCTATTAACAATACTAATATCAAGCGAAGCATTTTCTTCTAAAGGTTTAACCATATTAATGATAGAACCATAGCCTTCAATATACCACTTCAATGGATTCTTATTGATAAAGACAGAATAAGTCACCGGAGATAACTGACGGTTATCCGAGTAGTCATATAAGTTTGCAATAGTTACATTGGCAACTTTCTGTTCCACGCTAGCCCAATTGGTGATTTGTGGAAGTAGGAATACTTCGTCTTGGTTGATGGACGCATTGACAATGAGTCGTTCTACCGGTCGAGTGGGTTTAATGGGTGGAGAATTATCGGCATACTGTACCTGGCCCCCAGATAATTCAGCATTAATACTCGCTTTTTCAATACTATTGACAGGGTAATAGTAACGGGGTCCATTGCTAGAGGTTACCTCTGGAGCATTGAATGGTGCATAGAGCATTAACCCTATTGCTTCATAATTCGCTTCATAATACTGATCTTCCATGATTTGATCTGCGCTCTTGGCCGCATTCCAAATCCTTAATTCATCAATAGAGCCTGTGAAGTATTGATCAACAAGCTCGCTACCATTGACTTGAATTTGGCCACGCGCACCTACAAATATTTTACTTCCAGAGAAACCACCTAATTCAGAATTTGCAGAGGTTGCTGTTCGCTCTCCGTCAATAAAAAGACTTAAGTTTCCTGTACGACGAAGTACAAGGGCAATATGGTGCCAGCTGTCGTCATTTACCTCAGTGGTTCCAAAGGAGAAGGTTTGACCTTCTGCTTTAAGTTCTATTCCTCCATTTTCATTTAAATCAATCGCCCACTTGTTACGGTAATTGTTGTTTGTTAAAGGATCTGAGGTATCACCTCGGCCGTTAGAAACTAAAGTAGCACGCTGATTTTGGCTGGTTTTCATCCAAAAAGAGAGGGTCATATCCATGTCCTTGGTCACAATTACATTGGACGCTCTAGTTAAACCAACATATTGGCTACCGTCGAATTCATAGGAGGTTCCGTTGGGGAAAATATCCCAGTTTACATTCGAAAGTGAAAGATGCTTATAGCGCGAAATATCATTGGCAAGAGTACCATGACCTTCATTCATTGGCCAATACCCAATAAGGTTTGCCTCGTTTCCATTCAACAATTCATTTTGTGCAGCCACAGCTGTTTCACGCGAAATATACTTACTCCAGAAACGCAGGTCGTGGAGTTTCCCGACAAAGTTATTTCCACCAATTGTAATGGAATTATTGTTGTTGAAACTCAGGTCTGTATTTACAACACGGGTGCTAACTTCATTATCATTCTCGATTAAAGTTAATTGACCGGTTTCGTTATTGTAAGACATTGCATAATGGTTCCAAGTGCCATCATTTGCAATTTGACCAGCGATTGTTTCGCCTCCAATTCGGAATTGCATTCGATTTCCATTCACCTCTATACGCAGTCCGCCTTGTTGCTCCAAGAGAACTGAAGAACCTTGAACTTGGTTTTTCAACCAGAATTCAATCCCGAAATTACCGGACTTGATGAAGGGGCTGTCTATAACGCCTATATTGGTACTTCCATCAAAAGAAAGTGAAACCTCGTGGTTGACCGGCAATTGATTTTTCTGCACATTAAACTCGTAACGTGTCAAGGTTCCGTTGGCTTTTACCGGCTCGTTGAAACGTACAATTAAATCACTTCCAATAGAGAGGATTCCATTGGTTGGCTGAGGCGTTCCAAATACAGTTGGCGGAGTTAAATCAACTTTTCCGTTAACTGCTTGCGAGGTAAACTCTGTCCCATTGGAACAGAAGGTTTTGGAGCGAATTTCATAGTCCCCATCGGCTAGTGACTGTCCTACAATATCCCAAGCATAACTAATTTCGACCGCACTAGTCGTTAGGGTAGAAACGGCAGAGTTTCCGTTATTCACTAGCTGGTTGTAAATGGCCGCATCGGTCACATAGGTGTGTAAACGTATCCAGTCGGAAGTGCCAGCTTGACGGTATTCCAACACAATTTTCTCAAAACTATCAAAGCTTAAGTCAAATTCGTTAAGGACAATATTTAAGGGAATATTTCTATTCTCAGCCACTGTATTGAGGTTGTTTTTCACCCAGTTATTACTCGGCTGAAGAACGTTGACACGTGAGCATGATTCAATAAAGTAAGCAGAAATGGTGACTGTTTCCGATAGATCGTCATCACAAGCTGATTCAAAAACCAACTCGATGTCTTCATAATCGTAGACATCACTCGTTCCTTTCTCAACCGTTAGATTGAACTGAACAGACTCTGCACCATCTAGGAAAAAAGGTGTTCCGTATGGATCAAGATTGATGATCGCATTGTTTGGATTAGTGTTTTTGTTCACATAAAGAATAAAGTCTGATTCCTCGGGGAACAAGACCGAATCATTCCGTAAGGTCAAAGTAAACTCTGCTGGACTTCCATCGGGAACACCAGAAATAGATGCATTTTCAACACTAATGTAAGGAACCTCAATGGGAACGGTTCCTGCACTCAATTCAATTGTTTCTGTTACCAAAAGAGTTCGTAAGGAAGACTCCTGTGGATCAACAACGGGTTGAATATCTGGATGGAAAAAATTTGCGTATTGTGGCCCTTCTACAGGACAAGAAGTTTCTCCCCCTCTTGTGATAAAAATAGGACCATTTCCATCCATCGCATTTATAACATCTACACTTAGTTTGTTGTAGTCATCATTATCTTGTAGTACAAAACTATAGACTAGGTTGTCTTCGATTTCTTCATTTTGATCATAACCATACCCAACAGAACTGGTATTTTTTACATTAGCAGTAAACCCTGCTCCTGAAATATCCAATCCTAATTCTAATCCAATGTAAGCATCTATATTTGTAGCAAAGGTGTGTTCCCATGAAGTCGTGTTTCCTGATTCAATGGTTTTTTCAATCGAACCAACTCCAGAATCAAAAGAAATATTTTCATAGAAATAACCATTTAATAATGCGCGTAATGCACTTCCTGAACGTGTGAGTACACCTGCAATGGAGAAATTCTCATTTATCTCCGAATTAATCGTGGCTTTTAAGGCATCGCGATCTGCTCGAGCAAGGTATTTTTTCTCCTCGTTGAGCTGAATGACACGTTGCCAAAGTTTAATTTGGTTTTGATACCACACCAATTCTTTGAGATCAGACGACGCACTGATGGAAATTGGACAAGCTACATCATTCGAAGGATCCTCATCACGATTAGCCGTTATGCAGGCATAATTAGCAACAATTTCTTCAAATTCAGGAATAATCTCGGTGATGATCTGCCGTTGAGAATAAACAAAATTAGTTACTTCATCGCCAGGACCATAAACCAATATTTTTCGAAGACTGAGGTAAACAACTCCTGTAGTAGTAACGATTGGGACAGAAATCTCTACCCCAGCCGAGTTTGTAACAGGAGAAGTGGTCAGATTAAGGTCATTCATCAAGCCATAGAATTGATTGGTAGACGAGCCAATGTACAAATCGGCATCACTTCCTACCCAATCTGGATCGTCGCTGGTAGATATCGTTTGTCCAAAAGTATAAGTCTTGGTCAATTCTTCTCCAGAACTTGTAGAAAAACCGACATTTATCCCTGTTGAAGCTTCAGCATAATTTTCATTTTCCACAAATGGCCCTAAAAGTCCTCCACCTACACCAAATTTAACCCCCAATTTAAGAGCTAAATCAACTTCAGTGTTGTTAGCGAAATTTCCAGAGTTCTTTTTTGAAATAGAATAACTAGTTCCTCGTTCTATAGAGGCATAACTGTTGGATCCTGGAGGATCTCTTAATATAATATCCGGTACTTGCGGACCTGCCGTTTGGAAGGTTGCACCCTCACTTGCTGAAGAACCGATAATAACCCCCTGATTTACATAATTGGTAATTTGGTTGTCAATCCCATTAATGCGATAAATCAACGACAATGATTTTAAAAAGCCCGAACTGATATCAACATTTGGATCACCTACCCTAAATTGGTATCTGATGATACTTTCGTCATGGGGATCTGTTGTAATCGTTTCACTTCCTTCGTCATCACTCGCCAATTCATTGGTTATGATCAACTCTCCATCGACAACAGGAACAATGTCTTCTTGTTCACCATCAGGTAATTCGTAGTTGAAATAACGTTCTACACGCTGAACGTCTAAGTTGTACCTCTTTCCTTGAGTATAAACACCAAAGGCAGTATTAGAAACTACATAAGATTCCTCTCCTATAGAAAGGTTTCCTTCCATCTCTTGACTTATAATATCAATTAATGGATCGGAGCGATAAATAAAATTCTTTTTAAAGTTAAAAGGAAGGCTGGTAGCAATGGTGTCTTCTTCTACCACAAAATAATCCTTTTTTTCTGGAGTAATGTTTGAAAAATCAAAGACTTCTCCAGCTTCTAAAAAGGTTTGATTTATGGTTGGAAACTGTGATGGAATATAGACATCGGCTTGAGCGATCTCGTAGTTTAGCGGAAGAAGATCCACTTTAAACTCACCTGTATCTGAATTGGTACTGAAGGAGGTTTGAAATTCCGGTGTGATCGTTGTAGCACCCGGCGATCGGTAACCAAAGGTAACCGAAGCTGTACCAATATTATTCTTTGAAGTATAGATTATAGGATCGTCAACTGGAGAGGGACGATACGATTTTGGCCCATTAAATCCAAACCCAATCGGCTTATTGGCTTCAACAGAACCTCCAACAACACGACCAACAACACTTACTTTAGTTTCATCAATAAACACAACCTCTTCATCGTTGTCTTGAAAATAGTCTAGTTCTCCCTCGGCAGGATAGTTTCCGTCGTATTTAAAAACATGATTGTATTTTTTTACAGTAATTTTATGTAATCCAATAGGAACAGAAATCGAAAAACGACCTAATTGATCGGTTACAACAGGTTGATTTTCTGCATCTAACACTAAATTACCGTCAATATAGACACCCGCTTCCACAACCGGAATTGGTGCATAGCGGACTAATTTTTGAATGGTTGCACTAGCATTTCCTGTACCGTATTCCGCCCAATATTCTGCTTTAGGAAACTTTAATCCATCAACAATATAAGCATTGTAGGCTTCGTTATCCACAATATCACCTGTGACATCATCCGTCGAAGGGCCTTGAGGGAAAACACCTCTACTATCATAAAGTACCCTTCCCCTAAATACGAAAGAAGATACATCCGTAAAGTCAATATTATTCGCAACAGTACTCCCCTCACCCAAGAAAATAAGTTCGCTAGAAGGGTTAAATTCATGTACTCCCTTGGAAGGGGTAATCACAAAAGTTTGTCCAGTTCCTTCGTAAGGAATCGAAGGTATAACATAACTACCATTCTCATTCGTCACCCCATAAATTCCCAATTGATTATTGGTTGGACGATTTGCTACTGAAGTATCGAAGGAAGGATGCAGACTTTCGTACAATGCGACAGGAATTAAACTCAAATCGTTTCCGTGAAAATCAAATCCAGTTCGCGCCAAGTCATAGGCAAAATTACCCAAACGTTCATTCGCTCTTATATAAGTGTGTAAGCCATCCTCATTCCCTTTGAGGTAAAGTTTGTAATCGCGTTTTACCTGAGCATCATCCAATGCTTTTTTCCAAAGGCGAATTTCATCTATGTATGCATCTTTCTGTCCTCCAACTTTAACGCCAGTCCAGGTCTGTGCCAAACCTCCACTATCAGTATCAAAACTAAGCGCTTGATTATTCTCGTTTAGAGTAACCGTGGTTGTGGGAGAATAAGTAGAAGAGTCGGCCAGTAATTCATTCATCAAGGCTACATAATCGCTATCTATTTTTCGACCATTAATGTATATTTTGGGTACTTCACCATTGACTAAAACGGCTGAAAAGTGAACAAATTGCGTGTTAAAATCTGTTATAGGAATTAGTCTATCATTGTCCTGATTATCTACATTACCATTGGGCATGTATCCATTGATGGAGAGACTATAACTTCCTACGCTAACAGTCAAACGGTTATTGTTTATACCAACATCAAAATTGAGGGAGTTATTACGATTACTTGTCAATGTAGTCAAACGAATCACATCAGATGAGAAAGCGGTTTGAGGTTTAACCCAGGCTTGTAGGGTTATGCTAGTGCTAAGTGAAGCGTGAAATTGCTCTACCTCTGCATATCCGCCAGCAGGAATTTTCAAGGCACTACCAAAATCACCAAAGCCACCATCTGGTATGGCTGCAATCGTTACCCCTTCTACAGGATTACCTCCTTCAAAACTTACATTTCCAGTGATTACGGCAGCTGGATTTCGGTACCCAATACCAGTAATATAGGTAACATAAAGAATGTCTGGATCTTCAGTAACGACCCCCTTGGCTTTGATTTTATATTTGTACAGCTTTCCTCCTTGCACATCTTCATCTTCATATGTTTTCTCTAAAGAAGAAAGAGTACGAATAGGCTCTCCCCAATCGGGGTTTTCAGAGGTAATATCATCCGTTCTGTAGATGTTATAACCCGTTATTTTGTCTGAATTATTTAATATATCCCAGTTAATATCTATACGATCACTGTAATATCCTTTGGAAATTTTAAGGGAACGTTCCTCGAAAGTATCAAAAGCATAATATATCCCCCATGGAAAACCTAAGTCTTTTTGATAATCTACCGTATAATTACTCGGATTTGATGGTTGAAATGGTGACTGAACGATTCCTAAATAAGGAGAACCCACCACCATAGATACAGAATGTATGGTTACTGACTGCGTAGGAGAGGATTGATCGGTGACCGTATGATTTAAGTTTTCGGCACGAGAAGCTGAGGCTGAGATTATCGACTTGACCCCTTTAGTTTCCTGAATTTGTCCATAAACCGTCAAGGTTACGAACCCTAGCAATAGGGTTAAGGATAACTTTTTCATATGGAAAAAGGAATTAAATTTTAATGATGTAGTTCACTCCATAGCCATATACACGTGCTTCTGAACTTCCTGTATTATTGGTGTTACCACTCAAAGTTAATGCGTGACTATGCGCAGACTGTCCTTCAATATCACTGCCTTGATCTACCCATCCTTCGTCATATCCACTCGTATCATATAATGTTTGGATAGTTTGGTTACCATTTTGATCCATTGGAAGTCTATGTCGGTGAGCTCCGTCGGTGTTCGTGTTACCTGATAAAGATACAGCATGTCTATGCTCTTTTGTTTGGTCATTTTGAAAAGAATTCAATCCTGGACCAACATGATTTCCAGAAGTTCCGGTACCTCTAAGATAAGTACCTGATAAATTTGGGGTGTTAGTTGAACCCAACAAGGATTTTAATTTAGCGTGATATACATCATCTGCAAAACTGCTACCATCACACAATAACCAGCCATCAGGTACATTGCTAGAATTACCAACAAACGGCATGATTGATCCAGTCGGCACTCCATTTTGTGCATGAATTGCATAAGGAACGGCATGTAATTTCTCATTAGAAAAAATTGCTGAACCCTGAGACACCTTTAAATAACTCTCTTTATTTGCAATTTTGGTAAAATTTGAACTATTAATCGAAACTACATAAGAAAAAACGCCAAAAGCGTCTGTTGAAACTGAACCAGACTCTTGATGAATTAATTCTTCACTATTTCCACTACCGAGATAATAGATGACAAAATCCAAACTCAAATCATTTAAGTTTGAAAGTGCAGAATTATTTGCATCACGAGCGATTCCTTGGATAGATATACCTGATGATGTAACGTGTGCTTGCCCCATTACTGAGCTGACAATTAAAAGAATAAACAGTGAAGTAATAAATGGTTTCATAAATGTTATCTTATTATTTCTGTAAAAATATTTAACAAATATATTAAATAATAAGCATGATTGAAAATAACCATAAAAAACTAAAGATCAGTATTTAGTTTTTTTTGCAAAAAAAAAGCCCTGCCAAATGGCAGGGCTTCTAGCCTATACTTGATAGGGGTTAGTCTACTATGCTAACATTAACCGCGCTAAGACCTTTTTGAGTTTCCTCAACGTCATAACTAACTTTAT
>Ga0180120_10001494_pt1 | contig 11925 bp, 4 predicted proteins | sample CPBDNA_3_FD_129677 | JGI IMG/M metagenome (GOLD analysis project Ga0180120, IMG submission 129677) | Freshwater to marine salinity gradient microbial communities from Chesapeake Bay, USA - CPBay_Spr_31_0.2_DNA (version 2) (version 2) | ecosystem: Environmental > Aquatic > Marine > Coastal ... | reverse complement strand
GTGGAAACGGCGAAGTATTTTTAAGCAGTGACTATGATACTGCAAATAATCGTTTTCTTGCACTTGTTGAAACAGGTGAAAATATTATATGGACGACTCCAGGTACTTTCATTAACGATTTAAATTCTATAGATTCATCATTCAATGCGGTCATTTACGCAGAAAATATTTTCGTAGCGGCTGGTAATGAGAAAATGAGTTATTTTGACGGGTCTTCATGGAATAATTCTGATGTCAGTTACAATATGATTTCTGTAGCATATGACCCGGTTTTAGGATTTTTTGTTGCCATTTCAAATTCAGGAGATATTTTGTCATCATCAAATGGTCAATCATGGACATTAGTCAAAAGCTATACTGACTACGTGTTCAAAAGCATCAAATATATTGAAAAATATTTCGTAATTGTAGGTGAAAATTTCATTTTATATAGTTCAAATGGAATCATTTGGACGCAAATAAACATAAAACATACATTGAATGACGTAACATATGGAACTAATACTTACGCTGGGGTTTCATCAAAACAGGGTGTTTTAATTAACGATGGAATTATTCAACATACACACAATATAGGTTACAACAATGTTATTGGTCACTCGAATTCTGTTGTTATAGGTAACAACAGTGAATCAACCCAGCCCAATCAAATTTTATTAAACAAGGACGTATATATTACTCAAAACTTGGGAATAAATACTGACGAACCAGTTGTTTCACTGCATATTGATTCAAGCGACGCCATAATTATTCCTATTGGCAATACTGAGAGTCGACCAACGGGGATGAATGGTATGATGCGATTTAATAGCATTACAAAAAAATATGAAGGTTATGCGAACGGTTGGTTCAATTTGAATGACGTCAGTGACTTTGACAAAGATACATTTATTACAGTAGAAAACAATGCATTTGAAGACAATGATGAAATTCGATTTTATACAAACAATATTGAAAGAATGAAACTCGATTCAGATGGAAGACTAATATTACCAAATAATACAGTCATAGGTGAAAATAGTAAACTCAATTTTGGCGACACATCATATAACGTAGTACTGGGAAACAATATATATTGCGACGGATATAAACATTTTAATTCTTTTAATTCTGTATTGGATATTTCGTCGAATTTCAAAAATGGTGACTACGGCGCAAATATGAACAGAATGATAGTAGTCAGCCAAGATAGTTCTGCTTCCATTTTGCGGTCGATTGATAATGGAAAAACATGGACCGTTGACTTGAGTGAAAATAGTTATAATGACGTCGTATATGGAAATAATCAGTTTATAGCAGTAGGAAATGACGAAATTTCTATATTACATGACGCAAGTGACGCATGGTTGACAAACATCAGTTATGAAAGCAGTGGAAATATTGAATGGTCGAGTGTCGATTATGGAGCACTCAATGAAAATAATGGATATGTGATTGTTGCACATCAAGAAACTCCGCAGTTCAGTATTAGCGGCGAGTCATTTTCGAAATTTGGCTCTATATTTGAGGAAAACAAAACGTTTAATAAAATACAATTGTTGAATAAAAGTCATTATACAAATGAGTTGGTTTTATGGATGAATGGAACAAATGTTACGAATAATGGTGTTATTCGACCCCAAATAGTAACAACTTTCAATAAAGTAAGAATTATGAGAACGTCCAATGCACCAGTTCCTCCATCTTCTCAATCGTATATGACACAAGATAGAATCAACAGATTCGAGTGTCTTGAATTGCAAGTGTGGGTAAATGTAAATGGAGTTTTAGAAAATGTTGCACTAAGTGGCACTACTTTTACTAGTAATGTTATAATTCGTGATGCTCATCCAATAACAAAAATTAATGATGGCAACTCTACCTCATCTAATGGGCTGAATCATATGATCAGTACATATGCATCTGTCGATTCTGAAACTGATCCAGGTGCTGTACCAGTAGTAGACCCCGAAAATGGTTCAGCATTCGGGATTGAATTTGATACTTCTTATGATATGATGGATTTTGCAGCCATTATACATTATAAATTATATGGTCAAGAATGGAATAATTATATTGGACAAAGTTTTCAATTATTAAATGGAAATACAGTTGTATACACACGAGAACTTACTACACAAGATTTGGGTGACCTTGAAACAGATATTGTTGAAGTGCGTGGACCCGGTGTTCCCGTCGATTATGATTTTAATACTGGTTCGACAACTGGCGCCATTATTGACGAACGAGTCGAAATCGCAACACTTGAAAACACTTTGTCAGTTACTTTCAGTAATAATATGAATGTGAATGACATTGAAACTATTCTTTATTTCGGTAACAATAATGTTAATACAAGCAATAATGATTATGATTCTAGAAATATAGGAAGTGTTTTGCAAATATTAGATGGAAATAGTGTATTATACAATTATGAAATTACAAAAGCAGCAAATGTATATCGATTTGATGGAGTAGACGTTTCCAATAGTGCGGACTATACGAGTTATGCAATTACAGATAAAATATACGATTACAATGCATCTTATCCAATGACTCCGTTGGGTTCAACATACATGCAGAACTGGAATTCAGTGGTTTCTGGAACATATAATGGACCGACCCATACACAATTCAATAAAGTTCAATTGTTGAATATGGTGGAAGATATCAGTTCTCAAGTAGTGATTTATGACGGTTCTGATTCGGTTGTCCCTTACAATATTCAAGATGACATTTTGTTTAATAAAGTGCGGTTATTGAGAACCAGCCCGTCGAATTATATTCAAGAGACAAATTCAATAAACATAAGCGAAATGCAAATATGGGTTGCTGGTGTAAATATTGCACCTACTTACACTCCTGTTGCTTCGTCTAGTAATCCATCCAATATAATCGATGGAAGTTTCACCACATTATGGGAGAGCGATACAAGCGATAATGAGCCATTCGTGTATATACCTATTGTCGATACAAGCATCAATGGTCTACAATCTATCGTTGTCTACGGAAACGCAGAAAAAATGGTGGGGGTTAGTGTTCAAGTCATGTATAACGACACTGTAATATGCAGTAAAGAAATAACAACATCCCGAGAACGTTATCGTTTAGATGGTTATGAAATCGCCAATTATACCAATTTTTCAATGTTGAACAGTGCGTCTGAAATTTTTGCAATGGACAAAAATAGCGACTATTTGGGTTGTGTGAATGGTTACAATTTAATTTTAAGTTCTCCTCTATTGTTTAATGATTTGGCTGGTTTAATTTATAACAGCGGATTCTTTTTCAATAGAGTTCGTTTATTAAGAACAACTGATTCTCAGGCAGTGAATTCAAATAGTTCTCCATATGCAAATCGTATTATGGCCATTTCGGAATTGCAAATATGGGTTGATAACAATAATATTGCTATTGGTAAAACCCCTTTTGCAACTTCCAACGATGGCTCTTCTTTACAAGAATCCAATGTAAACGACGCGAGTTTTTTCACCAATTGGTCTAGTTCTACACTTAATGACAACGATCCATATATTTATATTCCCATTGATGAAACCCATATTAATCAATTACAATCAATCGTTATGTATGGTTATTGGGATGCAAACAATTTATTTTTACCAGGAAGTATGATCAAAAATTCTGGTATTTCATTTCAACTCATGTACAATGAACATGTCTTATACAGTGTGGAAAGTCAAGATGTTCGCGATATTTACAGACTCGACGGACCTGATATTAGCAATGTTGGCCAATTTGCGACTGATAAAAGTTCTGATTATATTTACGATGTTACTGATAATCTGAGTATTATAGATACAGTTAGTGAAAATGCTGATTTTTATCACACAAAAGAAGTGGAAATTAAATTATATAACGACGATGAATTGACATATCACCATGTAAATAAAAACGATGTTCTTACAAATAGAATTAAAGGTTCTCGATATGATTCTCAAATTGAATTGGATGCGTCTGGTGATTGGCCATCTATTGTTATCGACGATTCATCCACTATAGGAAACAACATTTGGGTCGCAGTTGGAGATAATGGTGTTTCTATGACTTATAATGATGTATGGAAATCCAATATTCATCAAACAAATTCCGATTTCAAGAGTGTAGCTTTCGGCAATAACATCTTTATTGCTGTGGGAAAAAATATGGTTGCATATTCAACAGATGGTCGAGTTTGGTCCAATGTAAGTTCTAACCTTACAGATAATGGCTCATGGAGTCATGTATCATTTTCAAAAAATAAGTTTTATGTTACATCAGGTGGTTCTATTGTTATTTACAGCGAAGATGGTAAAACATGGTCGTCTTTTGATGTGGGAGACAATGTCAATGCTGTTATTTCTGACGACTTTTTTGTATTTGTATTAGGAAATGAAAAGATTTTGTTAAATGATGGTGTAATTAATAATGTGATTGCGATTGGTAATGGCGCAAATGTTGAATATGAAAATGCAGTGGCTATTGGTAACAATGCAATCGCTGAACGAATGAATCATTTTGTACTGGGTAACAGTGATCATATTGTATCTATACCAGGTAAGTTAGGTATTGGGACTTCGAGTCCTACCGAGAAATTTGAAGTTCAAGTCCCTACTTTTTGGAGTGGAGTTTTCAAGTCAACGTTTGAACAAACCAATTCATGTGCAATCGGTGTTGGTAAAGACACATCAGCAAACAATATAGGTGAACTAAAATATACACATGTAGAAGACGGCTCATCTAATAATATGCTATCTTTGGGATTTGCTGATAATGGAGACAAATTGGTTGTTAAAGCTGACGGTAATGTAGGTATTGGGACTTCAAGCCCTAAAACTTCGTTACATGTACAAAGTTCTTCTGGGTTAAGATTGAATAATACATCAATTAAAACCTTTATAGATGACCGAATTGGTTTTATTGACTTTAATAATGAATGGGGCGGTGCGGCAATAGAATCATGTGTGAATCTTAGTGGTTCCAATACTAATGCAGATTTGAGGTTTATGACATCGCAAGATTTCAATAACATATATATTGAACGAATGAGAATTGACAGAAATGGTAATGTAGGTATTGGCACAAAGACTCCTAGTACAGAGCTACAAATAATCGGTGAAGTAACTGCTTCATCTTTCAACGCTACTTCTGATATACGGTTAAAGAAAGACATGTCCAATTTATCGAATGTACTAGATGATGTTTGTAAATTACAAGGAATAGAGTTTGTGAGAACCGATGATGAAAGCGAAAAAAAACAAGTGGGATTTATTGCCCAAGATGTCGAAGAAATTTTCCCCCAATTGGTTCAAACGGAAAACTCCGAAGCCCAATATAAATCCATTTCTTACGCCAATACTTGTGCATTATTAGTCGAAGCTGTTAAAGAGTTACGTCAAGAAGTTACTGATCTACGGTCACAAATTGAGAATTTAAAAAAATAATTTATAATTATGATTATATATTATTCATTACCATTGAATAATGGGTCCATTTGACGCCAATGTTCCATGCACTTCTACATTATTATTGAAAGTTGCTGAATATGAACTTAAATTATTTGTAATTTCTATTGTTGATAAAGAAGCATCTTGCAATACTGTATTACCTGTTATTTCTACATCTCCATTAAAATACGCTGTGTTTGATGATATGGATGGTATATTTGAATCGTCTGAGCGATAGCCAAAATACAATTTATCTGATAAATATGTGGTCGTCGAATCCAGGGTTGTTGTATCTATATACGACGCTGAAACGTCATTTAATGTAGTTGAATTAAAAACAACGACGTCGCCATTAAATATCGCATGTAACCCACCATAACTTGTAGGTTTTGTATCGTCTTCACCATACCCAAAATAGATATTGTTTTGTACAGTCAAGGTAGATGTTGCTGTAGACGTGGTTACAGAACCACCAGACGGAAATTCAATTGAAGTATTATCACCGCCGAATTTGATAAAAGAAACATCTAATCCTATATTCAATGTATTATGTGCAACGCTTCCAGTTGATAATAAATTAAATACATTTGTATTAGCACCTGTGATATTGGATGTAGTTAATGATGAATTATTATTAATATTTACATTTCCTGTTACATTTGCATTTCCTGTTACATTTGCATTTCCTGTTACATTTGCATTTCCTACGATAGACGTATTTCCAGCTATATATACATTATCATTGAAACTAGAATCGTTTTCTACAATTAAATTGTTCAATATGGCATTATTACTTACGTCTAAATTTTTTACATTTGCGTCATCATTTACTGTTAATGTATCCACGATAATTGAAGAAATATCTGCGGTTCCAGTGGTTATATTATTAGAAGTTAATTGATCAATATAAGATATATTGAAGCTTCCATCACTCGCTGTTATTTTAGCATTTACGGTGACGTCATCTTCAAATGTGCTTGTTGATTGAATATTGATGTTATTTACAGATAAATCATTCGTTGTTATCGTTATTGTAGTTATATCCTGTGCAATTATTTCATTCATGTTTGAAATATTGGATATTGTTAGGTTCGTCGCGGACACATCATTCAATACAGAGTTTTCCGAAACATCCAATGTTCCTGTATTTACAATTGTCGAATATACATTTTGTGAATATAAATCTCCACCCAACTCCAAATCTCCTTCTTGTTGAATATTCGTTTGAACAATGAACGAACCATCGACTACAAGATCACCTTTTATAACTCCATCTAAATATATATCTGAGCCACCTGCTCCAATACGAATTATATCTCTACCAATAGTTATAGTAGATGTATTTATACCAAAGTCGATGTTGTCATGATTACTACTTAATAACTCGAAATTATTATTAGAGGAATTAAGTTGACCACTATTTACTTCTAGATTGTTTGTAACAACTAAATTATTTACATTAGAATCACCTGATACGTCTAATTTTTCTGTGAACATATTGGTCATATATATATCATTTTCAAGTGTAATTTTACTATTTGACTTTCCTATATTTATAAAACTCGCATCTGTGCCTATATTTATGATATTATGAGCTGTAGGTAAAATATTGAAATCATCATTTGATGAATTGAACTCACCACCATTAATTGATAAATTAGCAGTAATTTCAATATTAGATAATAATGAATTACCAGTTACTTCCAAATTAGTAACAAACGCATCTGTCAAATATGTATTGTTATATATATTTATAATAGGTGTATTTACTCCAATGTTAATAACGTCATGTGTATCTGGTAAAATATCAAAAATTTTATTATCAGAACGTAATTGGCCCATATTAACAAACATATCGCCTTTAGTTTTTGTAGAACCAATTGTTTCAATTACACTCGAAAACTGAAAATTCAATAAGCTAGGTGAAAACAGATTTTCAATTTTAGTTATGTTGTTTTCAAAAATACTAATGTAAAAGTTATCGCTATTCGGTATGTACAACGAAGAAATATTTTTGTCAAATATTTTGTAAGATAAACCGCTACTATTCACCATATCATTTGACACGTTATACCAATTTTGAAACCCATCGAACGAATAAATAAATAATTTGTTACCAGATATAACCGAACGATTATCATCATGAATATTGATTGTTTTAATATCTTGTGCGGTTATTGATGGAATTAATGTAGTTACATCAAATATATTCCAATTGAAACCACCATCGATTGTGGAATATATATTTGTATCACTCTTTGCAATAATGACATCTTCATTCAAACCCTTTATTTTTAGTGTAGAATTATCAATGTTACTTATTGGAATACTATTTTCTTTTATTAAATTGTCGTAATCAGTTCCAATATTATATACATCAATACTTGTAGATTTTAATATAAAAATCTTATTATTAAACCCATCCACACTAAAAACATTTGTATAATCTTCTAAACTTATGTAATTTATAGATGGAGTTTGAGTTGCATTTGACCAATTGAAAGCAAAATAATATAAGTATTGTCTATTTGCATAATATATATAATTATTGTATATATGCATTCCACAATAAGTACCATTTGGTATAGTTGTAAAAGCATTATAGTCTATGCCTCCATTTATGGAAAAGAAAACAAACCCTCCACTGTAAGAAGTAACAATGGATTTAGATTCATCAAAAATTTTACCGTCATAAATAGTTAGTTCTGCGCTTTGTAATTGAGTGATTGTATTTCCAATATTCCAATTTTTACCACCATCATTCGTATATAACGCGTGATATTTCAATCCACACGCTATAACTTTATTTGGATAACTAGGGTTCATAATATAATTTATAATTTCGCCACTTGCTGTGTAAATGCTTTCTATTTTATCATTTGATACATACAATGGCCCATTTACATTTAAAACATGGTTAGGGTTCGGTTCATATGTATTTAGACCAATCGTTTTTGCATAATTATTAGAACCATCTATGATAATTTGTGCAGGCAATGTATCACTATGCTCGTTTGTAAGATCAATAATACACATTGATTTTGTCGGCTCAATCGGATATTTACCTCCACCGATGTATAATCCTTTTTTCTGTGTGTGAATATTTAAAAATGTTATATCATTTTTGCTTTCATCACCAAAAAGTGTTAATGCATTACCGTATTTGGCATTGCTAAATGTTGCTATATTCGGGTATAAATCAATACTTTCACTATCATAAATGGCGACTGTTTCTGTAAAATCATGCGAAATATCGCGATTGGAAACCGTTAATTTTGTCAAAAGTTCAGTTTCATTTAATGCTGTTCCGGATATTTTCAATAGTTGCCTATTATTGATGTTGCTATACTCAATTTTTGCATGACTTGATAATCCTGTGCTATCGGATGTAACTCCGTTTTGTAAAATGGTGCCATTTGCATCATATGATGCTGTTTTATTATAAAATTGTATAGATGAACTATTAGGTCCATCTATGAAAAAAGATAATCCATTATCAATGTTATTGCGTGCTAAAATATTACGGTTTTGTATTGTGTTTGTATATACATTCAATGTATTTCTTTCATTTATACTAGCAATATCAAAAGTGGATGTTGGTGTTTCTACATTGAAACCGATTTTACCTGACGAACCTTTTATAAAGGTAATATTGTCTGTTAAAAATAATCTTCCAGAAATAATTAAGTCTCCAGATACATCTAAACTGTTTTTCATAGTTGTAAGACCTTCTACATTTAATGAGCCTCGCAAAAGAGTCGTGTTATTTACAGTCATCGTACCATCCACCACGAAATCACTCAAGAAAGACTCTTTTACTACAATGGTATCTGTTACAATCGAATTGGCCTTAATGTGATTCATCTTTTCATATTTATCAATTCCTCCATATTTTTTCCACGACATGTATTATACATTTACTTTTTATTTTTTAATGTTTTATTTTTCCGTTTTTTCGATTTAAGAAACTTGGATATATTCGGCAAATCATTCAATATTTTCTTAACTATTTCTCTATAAAAAGGTCGGAACACTTGTATTCTACGTTTCATATCACTAGGCGAGAACCACTTGACCTCTATTTTTTCGAATAATTTTGTTTCTTTGAGAACTCCGTTATTCATTTTTTCATACAAATAATGATGGTTATTTCCAAAATAATACGGCAAGTTCTCATCATAGTCTGTCAAAAAGATATGCGAATAGTATTTATCGTCGTGATTGATTTGATATGTTCCTCCAGCTTTTTTAATTTTGGATCTTAATTGCGTTTCGTTTCCATAAAACCCCGTCATTTCTTCACAGCCTTCTCTTATAGCACCATCAAATGTTGATTCATTTTCACGTCCTCCGCCGAAATCGGAAAACCCTTGTATACCATATTCTACTGACTTTTCCTTTCCAAATAAAAAAAACAGTCTTCCATTATGAATTGCTACAGGTAATATACTCACTCCAACCATTATATATTTGTAGTATATAATTGTTTTTTGTAATTTTATTATTTTGTTTATTACAATTTGATTACTTTCACGTCACTTTTATAATGCTCTTCTTTTAAATCACATGCAAAATCGGCGAAAACATTAGCTATATTGTAATCTTTTTCCGGTATGTTCTCATAATATGCTTTTACATTAGGATTAGATTTCACTTTCTTTGGTTCAAAAGATGATAAATACAATCCATCTAATGATTTGATTCGTGATAAAGCGACGTATGTTTGTCCACATGCAAATACATCTCGTCCAATATCCATTTCTGCCATCTGCAACGTTGTTCCTTGTATTTTATGTATCGTAATCGCCCATGCTAACATCAAAGGATATTGACAAATGGAAATGGTGGGATATTTTTCACTTTGCCAATGATGCTTTTCTAATAACATTTCCACGTTATTTGCAAATCTCACTTTTGGTATTTTATTGACAAAATCAATTATAATACCTTGAGAACCATTACAAATACCTTTTTCTAAATCTATATTTGCCGTGCACATAACCGTTGCACCTTTTTTCAATTGCAATAATTCGACACATGGTGTATTGTTTTTAAGAAAGTTTATTTCATTTTCAATTTCATAGCTCGGCGCTTTTGCACACATTTCCAATACGTGACTTTCGATCGCTTTTTTTGTGTCACCGTACATGAGATTATCTTTATGAATTGACAAATGTGTTTCTTTTGTTTCATCTGGTAATGCTTTAAACATGGAATTATTTATCACATCGACGCTGTTTCTTATTGGATACAATTTAGTCAAACTCACTCCGTTATGTTCTTCTTTTTTGTAAGATCTATTTACGTATGTTCTCAATAATTCTACATTTTCTTCACTCAATTCTCCTTTGCGGATTTCGTTTAATATGTTAATATATTGTTGGTCGTTTTGGCGAAAAATTTTCGATAAAACAACTTGGTTCTCATATGGAAACGTTGTATTCCAATTTGTCGACTCAAAACAGAATTTTCCGCTTTCAGGTTCCCCTTTGTTTTCGATCGGCGGTAACTGATAAAAATCACCTGTTAAAATGATTTGAATACCACCGAAAGGTTGATCGCTACGTCTAATCATTTTACCAATTCTATTTAACACATCAAACATTTTTGCTGACATCATCGATACTTCATCAATAATGAGAACTTTGACGGATTTCCAATTTTTTAATGCCCGTTTATTGCTCAATATTTGTTCCACTATTTTTTCAGGTTCTCCTCTACATAATTTTATTCCCGACCATGAATGAATCGTTTTTGCATTATGACCCAATAAAATTGCCGCACAACCTGTGAGCGCCGTTACTTGTATGGACTTTTTTATTTTATAACAATGCATCACGAAATCTTTTATTAATTTTGATTTACCTGTTCCTCCTGGGCCAGTGATAAACAGGTTTTGTCCCTCTTTGAACCGGTTTAATGCGTAATTTTGTTCAATTGATAACTCCATACTATTTATGTATATAATTCTATAAGTTGTATTCATAAATCAATTTTCTCTTTAATTTATATGCAATGTGAAATATGTATACGAGAACCTGGTAGCCATTCATTCAAAAAACTATGTATTCTCGAGAACACTACGTATTTTTATACTTGTCCAAATGATGCTAAAAAATACGATGATGTAAGTGGTATTTTAATGCATTATGAAAATATGATATGTTCTCGTGAAACCGATAATTGGACCTATATTTTAGATTGTTCTGGATTTGGATTGAAACATATGGTTACTTATCAAGTCGGTATAGCGCTTGTTGGGTTGTTCTCGAAATATGATTCTTCTTTACAAAAAATATACATTATCAATCCCAACTTTTATATTTACACTATGGTTTCCATGATTTGGCCAGTGTTAAATCCAAGCATGCGAGAACGTATTGTTTATGACGATAAAAATGCCTTTTTTATAGAAAAAAAATAATATGAATAATATATAATGCCTTCCAAGAGACAATCCAAACGCGTTAGTTTTAGCAGAAGAACTTCTTATCGCCGCATT
>Ga0180120_10001488_pt1 | contig 11947 bp, 12 predicted proteins | sample CPBDNA_3_FD_129677 | JGI IMG/M metagenome (GOLD analysis project Ga0180120, IMG submission 129677) | Freshwater to marine salinity gradient microbial communities from Chesapeake Bay, USA - CPBay_Spr_31_0.2_DNA (version 2) (version 2) | ecosystem: Environmental > Aquatic > Marine > Coastal ... | reverse complement strand
GATTTCTCAATTTGTCCGCGAATATACTTTCCATTCTTGATCTCGAAAATATTATTCGATGTCTCGGGGTCCTCATCTTCATCGTACAGTTTCGTCTTGAACTTCAACGACACTTTGGACATAATCTGTGAAAGCACATCGAAATTGGATATTTTGTTGTTTTTAATAGCGGATTTCAATTCATCGACATTTACCTCAGGGAACATCATCAACAAGTTCATTGCTTCACGGGGCGTGAAACTAATGTTCGGTCGGGTCATTCTGTAACTTCCCAACAAAGAGTCCTGGAAGATTCCAATAATAGGCGAGTTTGAAGCAGGACTGATAATTTGATAAGGAATTGCCGCGAGGTGCTTCAACTCCGTCTCGGCTAGCACGTTCTGAGGCATGTGCATATTCATTTCATCTCCATCAAAATCCGCATTATAAGGCTTTGTATCACCAACATTCATGCGAAACGTATCACCTTTCTTCATCACCTTCACGATATGACACATCATAGACATTCTGTGAAGACTGGGTTGTCTGTTGAACAACACCGCGTCTCCATCCATCATATGCCGATGAACCACATCTCCATTCTCAAGACGAACAGACAATTTGTCCACATATCGCAAGTAAATGTTCTCTCCGTTCTTTCTCTCCAAAATCTTCGCGCCTGGATATGTCTCGGGTCCATTCTGAACAAGTTTCATCAAGAAATCGCGGTTCTTGTCGTTCACCTTGATGGGTTTGGTGATGTTCTTCGCAATCTTCATAGGCACACCCAACTGACGGATAGACAAATTAGGATCGCCTGTGATAACCGAACGGGCACTGAAATCCACACGCTTACCCATCAAATTGCCTCTGATGCGACCATTCTTACTATTCAGGCGACCCATGATACAGTTAAACGGTCTTCCGGAACGTTGAGCCAATGGTTCGGCACCCTTGGTCTTGTTGTTCACAATCATAGCAATGTAATATTGCAAGAATTCTTGGATGCGCTCAATCATATTGGATGCAACATTGTTGGCGATTTTATCACGAAGGTCATTGTTGTATTTGATGATATTGTGATAAATGTGGGTCAAGTCGTCTTCACTTCGCTGTTGTGCATCGTGTTTAACGGAAGGACGGACTGCAGGCGGGGCTACCGCCAACACTTCACAAATCATCCACTCTGGACGAGACCAAATAGGACTGAAACCCATAAACGACACATCGTCATCTGAAATTCTCTTAAATATCTTCATCGCGATTTCAGGGGTAATCTTTATTTTTTTCTCTTCGTCGTTCTTTTCGCCCATTTTTTCCCATATGGCCCACACATTCGCCATACCTTCTTGTTTAATTTTCGTCATATGTTTGTGCCCACATCCGTCATCGCTGGTTTCGCCACAATTTTTTATTTTGGATGCTTCCTTATATACATAACTCCAGCGTTCATCTGGGCTCATATTCAATGCGTGTTTGTGCAAATCTTTGTTCAGAAGTAGTCTGCTGCATTTAAAACATACACACTTTGCTATTTTCATTATTTCTTTCAAGTGTTGAATATGAAACACTGGGCGAGCTAACTCGATATGACCAAAATAACCCGGCGTATCAATATACGTATAACCGTCTGTGCGACAAATTAATCCGGGTTCCAATACTCCCATACGAACATCGAATAGACCACCTGCAACAGGTTTTCCATTCATGTAGGTCTCCTTAGAAGTTACCTCTACCACAGATGCTTTTCTAATTTCATCTGGAGATAACATACTAAATTGTACGCCTACAATCTTCGATACGGGAATATTATCTTTCATTGTTGATGCTTGTAATGACATAATATTCGCCTATATTATAATCATCATATTTTTTATATGCTAATTCAATTTTATAATCTTTCATGCAATTATCATAGTCATATCCATTAACTACAGATCGCATATAAAATTGAAATAAATCTTCCTCTGGGTTATATATGCACAAATACTATTATATTATGACACGCAAAACCATGGTCGATACACGCAACAAGAACAAGACTTCCGATAAGAAGCATAACAAAAAGAGAAACGAGGAAGACTCTAGTTCCGAAAGCAGTGATGAGGAAATCATTGATACGGAATCTGATGACGAGGAGGAAGAAGAGGAATCTGATGACGATGACTACGAAACTATCAGTGAGAATGATACTGATGACGAAAGCGATGATGAATCGTATGTTCCATCTAAAAAAAACACAAAAAGACGCAAGCATATTATCGAGTCTGATGATGAAAGTGATGAAGATGATGAGGAAGACAGCATCTCTCACGAAGAGTTCCAAGAACTTCTTGCCGATATGTTTCCTTCCAAGTATATGAAAAAAAAGGTAGACTCCAACAAGAAATCGTCATCTACCAAGAAAAACAAACAAACAAACAAAAAGACAAATAAATCAACCGACAAAAAAGATAAGAAAACCAAGAAAGAAAAACGCAGCAAGAGAAGAGAGGAAGTCAGTGACGAAGAAGAAGAGGAAAGCGAAGAATATGACGAAGAAGAAGAGGAGGACGGCAAGGGGTTGTTTAATATCCTCTTGTCGCTTGATGGAGGAGGAAACGAAGATGAGGAGGATTATTACGAGGACGACGATAATGAAGATTGCGATAGCGAGGACGAGGCGCAATTTATGAAGGAGAATTATACTCCTCTCGACACTTCGAGTGCCCAAGTTGATAATGAAGAAACCAAATCCAAGAAAAAGTCCAATAAAATGAAGAAACAGAAGAAGAAGTCGAATGATGACGAAGATGAGATTGAAATCAACGACAATGCCGAGAAGGAATACCTTGACTTGGTCGAGACGAAGAAAATGTTGTCCAAACAGCTGTCTTCGAACCCCAAGAATAAGATTATCAAGAGAGCACTGAAAGACTGTAATAAAAATATTAAGGGCCTCGTTAAGGACGCCCGAAATGATAATGCGAAGACATATCACAAGTTGATCCACGCAGACAAGAAAAAAACGAATGAGGTTGATTATTTCAAGAAGAAGTTGTCCAATCAGCAACAGTTGCAGGTGATGCGCGACTTGAAAGAGATTAACAAGCATACGAATATTACCAAACCCTATAGACTGCGCCTGCTCGACTCTAAAATGCCGGCTAAATTCAAGGCAATGGCGATGCAAAAGTTGAACATGTTGAAGAATATGGATCCCGGGGACAATGAGTATTTCAAAATCAAAAACTGGGTGGATACGTTTATGAAAATCCCATTTGGCGTTAACCGTTCGCTTGAAGTAAATATTAATCAGGGCGTCGACGCTTGTCACGATTTTATGTATAACGCATACGATACCCTGAACAAGTGTGTTTATGGATTGAATGACGCGAAAATGCAAATTATGCAAATGGCTGGTCAGTGGATTTCAAATCCCTCTGCTATGGGAACCGCCATTGCAATCAAGGGACCGATGGGTACGGGCAAGACAACCCTGGTCAAGGATGGAATCAGTAAGATTCTGGGTCGCGAATTTACATTTATTGCTCTTGGTGGAACTGGCGACAGCAGTTTCTTGGAGGGCCATTCCTATACATACGAGGGCAGTTCATGGGGCAAGATTGTGCAAATTCTTATTGATAGCAAGTGCATGAACCCCGTCATTTATTTCGATGAGTTAGATAAGGTGAGTGATACTCCCAAGGGCGAAGAAATTATTGGTATTCTTACCCATCTTACAGACACTTCCCAGAATAGCGAGTTTCACGATAAGTATTTCTCCGACGTCAACTTCGATTTGAGCAAGTGTTTGTTCATCTTCAGTTATAATGACGAGAGCAAGATCAACCCCATTTTGAGAGACAGAATGTATTGCATTCAAACCAAGGGGTATGAGCAGAAAGAGAAGATTACTATTGCTCGCGATTATCTACTTCCAAGCATTCGCGAGCAAATCAACTTCAAGGCAGAAGATGTGGTCATCCCCGATGAAACCTTGGCGTATATTATTTCCAATGCGGCGTTAACCAAGGAGGAAGCAGGCGTTCGCAATCTAAAGCGTTGTTTGGAAATCATTCACACCAAGTTGAACTTGTTTCGCTTGATGAAGCCTGGACAGAAACTCTTTGATGAAGATATTGAATTGGACGTCACTTTCCCATTCACCGTTTCCAGCAATGATGTGGATATTCTTATCAAAAATAAGGAGTCGCAGAACCAGAGCATGCTCGCAATGTATGTGTAAAAGCATAAACAAAAAATACTTTATCTGTAATTATATAAACATTTTTTATGATTATATAATAACGTTTTTACATGGATGCTCCACAATATGATATTGATATTATGACCCAAGTCACGGGTATGTTGCATTCTTTGCCGCATGATGATCAAACACCTGATTATAAGAAAATTATGATGATGGTGCATACGTACTTGTTGAGAAATTGCAAACATTGCATCGCAACTGATTACATTGATACCGATGTAGAATCAGGACAAACTATCAAATATTGCGAGAAATGTTATCTAACATTTGATTAGGCACCAATTTCACTTGGGCCAGTTGCTGAATTTCCTCCGCGCGTTCTTAACAAATTCATTGTTTCGTCATCAAAACATAAAGGTCCCATAGAATTGCTTATCCCGTATGCAGCCTTGCAGTTCAAGTCGCCAGGAATAGCGGCGAACTTGTCTATTTTTTCACTGGTATTGTTGATACCCTTGAATAATTGGTTGAAACCGTGTACCATAGCTACGTCAGGTGCGCCATTGTTACCCTGATTGTGGAAATCGTATGGCTTGTCCATTGCTTCAAACCCTTCCACACTATGGGCGTTTTTAGCAATACCCTTTTCACTGTGAGGTACCACCTCCACACAACTGACTAGAGATCCAGTTATCACCAACACTAACAACAATATTACAGCATATCGAAGAAAAGTGAAATGCATCTTTATACATACACATTACATTTTTCTACTAAAATAAATATAGGTACATACTACATAATGTTGACCAAAGAACAAAGTATTCAGTATTTTTTATTTGGATGTATTCCTATGCGCATTTTATTAACACTTTTACCTCTGTATTTAAGCACATCTTTGCTGTTTTACTATGGACTGGTATTGTTTACTATTGCATCATCTTTCTTGTATTTGTATTTTTCGAATTCACGATTAAACGCTTTTGAAGCGGGTGGCACCACATGGTGGGCGAACTTTAGATTGTTACACGGTTTGCTCTATATGGGCGCTGCGATCTATTCATTACAAGGTCAATCGATTGCATGGTTACCTCTTCTCCTAGACACTCTCCTGGGTGTTGGATTGTTCCTGCATAAACATTTTGGTTACATTTTAATATAATACTTTTTCATAAATAAACATAAACATAACGAAATTGTTTTTATTATATTAATGTCTACTCTATCCGAAAGCGAGCGTTTAAATTTAAAGAGATTGATTAATGACTCTGAGTGCGAAGATAATACCGAGCAAATACGCAGAGTAAAGCACAGTGTCCTCCTACGCGATGATATTCGCAAATTAGATACGCTGAAAAATACAGAGGCCGCTTTGAAGTCATCTGATGCCGATAAGTTCAAAGAGAGGTGTATGGCTGAAACTCCATTCCTGTATAACAATTACACTGATATTTTCAACAAGATGGTGAGCGATGAATTGGATTTGACCATTATGACCAAAATGTTGGTCGTGTTGAAATTAATTGAAGATGAGAAGGTCGATCAACACGAAGGATCTGCGATGATGGGCAAGATCTTGAAGGAACTGTATGTCGATAGTGCAACCAAGCGCATGGATAACCTTGATGCTGAACATGAAACAGACAAACCTCTTCAGGTCACAGGCAAACAGGTATCATGGAAAGAGTTCAAAAAAACACGCGATCAATCTATTTAATTCAAAGTATATAAATATATAATGTGCATTCTTATTACGACTGCATATTATGTTTCAGTTTATTTCACGGAAGACGACTTCAATCGATGAGGTGCGTAGCGAAAATGAGATTTCAAATAGCATATTTCAAGCTGGTATCAAATTCGCGTCTCTCACCACAGACACATTTCGAACGCAGCCATTTGCTGTATTGAAAGTGTATGTAAGTGACGAGGAACTCAAAGAAAAATATATCAACAAGGCAAAGGAACACAATGATAACATGTTGTCAAACCGTTATCCCGACTCTGGATTTGACCTATTCGTGTCCCAAATTGAGAAATTTACTGATCAACATTCAAGCAAAATGATTGATTTTAAAATCAAGACAGAGATGCTATACAGCAGAGATGGTTCCAAAGAAGTGAATGACTGGACCTCGTGCGGGTATTACCTGTATCCTCGTTCCAGTATGTCGAAGACGCCTCTTATGTTAGCGAACCACACTGGGATAATTGATGCCGGTTACCGAGGATTCATTAAAGGGGCTTTCCGTCACCTGTCTCCACTATCATCCGAACAATCTTATCTAGTAGACAAACACGCGCGACTAGTTCAAGTGTGTCATCCCAGTCTTTGTCCTGTCTTGGTATCTGTTGTGAATAGTGAAACTGATTTATCAGACACTTCCAGGGGAGATGGAGGATTTGGATCAACCGGCAAATAATGTGGGATACCAAACCTTTTAGAATATATAAAATGGCGATTTATATATTCTCGATGTTAATATAATGAAATCTGAAATTCCCCCATCTCGATATATTTCTATATATAAAGGACAACAGTTCAATAAAAAACGAAAAAAACGCACGAAAAGAGTGATTGCGTTCGATTTAGATGAAACACTGGGTTCATTCTCGGATTTGTATATATTGTGGTCAATATTACAAGATATGTGCGAAGACCATTACCCCGTGAATTTTAACACGTTGCTAGACTTATACCCCGAATTTTTGCGTTATGGGATACTTCATATATTAGAATTCCTTTATGAAAAGAAGAAACTGGGTCAATGTGAAAAAATATACATCTACACGAACAATCAATGTTCTGTAACTTGGATAAAACTTATCTCCAAATATTTCAACTATAAACTTAATGCAAAAGATGAATTATTTGATAAAATTATCTATGCGTTCAAAATCGATAATCAGCGAATTGAACCAGAGCGAACCACTCATTCGAAAACGCATTCTGATTTTATGAAATGCACGATGATACCAAATAGCGCCGAGATTTGTTTTGTCGATAATTCATATTATTCGAAAATGAAACACGAAAAGGTCTATTATATTCAACCATCATCCTATCGTCATTCGCTTGATACCGATACAATTATTAATCGATTATTGCGCTCTCCGATTGGAAGCAAATTGCCGCGTAAAAAAAATACCGACTTATATCCATACCTTAAGTTGCAGTTTAGTATCTTTTCTTCGACTAACACTCCTCGAGCTAAACACGAGGCATTGAAGCGCCAAGAAATTGATATTCTAGTCATACAAAAAATGATGTTTCATATCAAAGAATTCTTTTTTGTATCCAATATGAAAAAATATACCAAGAAAATAAAACAAAATATTGGTAAATTCACCCGAAAAAAACGATGATCGCTATATCTATATATTCGCGCGTTAATTGATTTCGGATTGCACATGTTGGTTCACGGTTAATATGAGTTGTTCATCTATGGACAATTTCTGGAAAATTACACAGTCATCGTATTTAAACTGTATAAATTTATGCATTGCATTTTTACACAATACATTAATTCCATTGTCTACAAATTTTACTTCTACTACTATTCCCCCGTTTGTTAGTTTATTATTCCCTCGGCGAACCCATCGTATGTGTTTCCCGTTGTGCAATTCACCTAGTTCATCCACATAACGATATTCACTTAACCGCTCCATATATTTTTCTATCAACCTCGGGTCTTCTACTTCTTCTTCAAGCGCATCGTATATTTCTTTTTTTATTTCGCCGAATGTTTTGTCTTGCAAATAATCATTCTTTACATCATTCGTATCTTCCAACAATTCATCTATGTTTATAGTAGACAACAAACTCGGGTCTTGTTTTGCCTGTTCAAATAATTCTTGTATGTCCATATTATCTGTGATATTATACTAACTGATAATTTATTCGTGTAGTTTGTTTGTTAAATCTATTAGGTTGGTCACTCGTTTTTCAATTTTGTATTTCTCCACGTATCCGTAAATGGTATCAATTATTCCCATATTCAGCATTAGAATGATTGCTGCTGAAAAAATGATCTGGCTGTCGTGTGCGCTTAGCGTGTGTTCGCGATATGGATGAAAACGTACAATCAAAAACAAACAGATAAAACTGTGTATGATTGTCTTGAAAATCATTAAATATTCGACATTGAACACAACTATGCCGAATACAACGAGTCCATATAATACATAGAACGCTATGTTCATTGGTTGAAAGTATTTACTAATTGTCTGGAAGGTGGAATCTACTATATGCTTCATGCTATATAGACATATAGATATAATATTGCATACGAATATAGATATTACGCATATACATTCTTTGTAATGGAACCAGAAGAACTTATTCATAATAGATATATCATAAACAAACTCATAGGCAACGGCGCATTCGGTCATGTATATCAAGCTAAATGTAAACGAAAAAATATAATGTTCGCAGTAAAAACCGAAACTGTGTCTTCTCCATGCAAGTCGCTTATGCACGAATGCAGTATTTTAAAATATTTGTACAGTCATCGTTGTCGTAGCATTCCCACCATTTCTTGGTACGGTTTGCACCACGATCTGATTTGCCTGGTAACACCATTGTATGATATGACGTTGAGTGAATATTTGCAACAATTGCCCGATATTCCACCACCCACTGCTCACAAATTGTTTCAGAAATTAATTCGTTTGATGCAATCTATACATACCCTCCACGTAATACATCGCGATATCAAACCCGACAATTTTATGCTTAAAAATGGAGAACTGTTTTTGATCGATTTCGGATTAGCACATGTATACATTGACGAGAATTCAGAACATATTCAAAATATTCAACAGACTGAAATTACAGGCAATCTCAAATATTCGAGCTATTACGTAATGACCGGTCAGACGCCATCTATTCGTGATGATATTATTTCTTTGGGTTATTTGTTTTTGTATATTTTGCACCAAGAACTGCCATGGGACAATATACCACACATTGAAGATAGTCAATATCCACCAAATAATGTAATGCATATACGAAACCGAAAATTTGCGGGTTACAAACAATTATCATCCATTAAACAATTTTCAACTGTTATCAATAAACCGCTTATCATGTATTTTCAATATGCGTATTGCCTTGCATATGATGAATTGCCGTCATACCAAGCGCTCATTAATTTATTTACTTGAACATTTTCGCAAACCATATAAACAAAATATGACAATGTACCATATACAATATAGTCTATTATGAGTTCTACCGTTGATGTTCCTACTTCTGCTCTTATTGGTAAGGTGAAGTGGTTTAATAACAAGGCTGGATATGGGTTTATTACATTGAAGGATGGCGATGAGTTCCGAGATATTTTTGTTCATTACACTGCTATCCGTGTAACCAATTCTCAATACAAGTATTTGGTTCAGGGGGAGTATATTCAGTTTGATCTCGAGAACTCTGCTGACGGACCCCATGAGGTCAAGGCGATTAACGTAACTGGCGTGACTGGAGGCGAACTTATGTGTGAGACCAGACACAGCGTTCGTCCCCCTCGTTCCGGTTCCAGTGACGGATTTACCCAGGTGAAGACGAAGCGCACTTCGCACGCCAATGCCGATTAAATATTGAAAAACCAGACATAAAAATATATTCATCGAATGCAATATTTATAATAACAAGTTTGTTTGTTATTATATGCCGTTTATAGTTTCTGTATCATCACTTCTTTGAACACACTTCTCACGATTTTGTCTTTGAATTGACGTGTTTCTTGTTCCCCAAATCCTCCCAGGACTGCTTGGGTTAATCTCACATATTCCATGTTCTCGGGTGAGTCAAATATTTGGTAATCTGGGTGTTCATCCGTCCATTGTTTGATGTTCTTACAGTTTTTATTCGCTACTTGTCCTATTATATTCGAAATTTTGTCTTTCGAATTGTCTTCTTTTGACCATTCATTATTTTCCTTTATATACAGCGTTTCGCGTTTTACATCCGTGCAATGAAGAGGTCGTTTGTATATATCCAATTCTTGTAATTTATTCACCAAAATGCGCGAAATGCCCCCTACATAACCCAAGCGACCTGTTTCTGTAAGGTCTTCTATGTCTAATTCCATATTTTCGATGAAATCAGACATATTTATCGCGTCTTTGCATTGTTCGTTCAAGAATAAATTCAAATTGAACTTCTGGTTGTTATTAATGGTTTGGTTCTCGATGTGCGAACCACCGACTTTGACTGCTTCGATGAGTTGTTTCTGTAATACTTGGTTTTCGTCGTGTTGCTCTTGGATTTGTTTGGATTGGTCGACCATTAACTGCTTGAACTCTTGATTTTGTTTCAATAATTCTATAATTACTTCAGAATCGGTATTTTTTGTAGGCGCTTCTATTGGTTCTTCTTGATATTCTGGTGCATGATAACAATTTTGTTTATGTTTCCACAATCCAGATGCCGTTTTGAAGGTTTTTTCGCAATATTCACAAGTAGGGATTTTTGAGTTCCATTCATTTCCATTTGTTTCCTTTTGATGTTTTGCAGTGAGCAAATGTTTATTATAGTCTTTCCTACTACTCGTATTATAGTTGCATTTTTTACATTCAAATTTTATAGGGATTTTTGGGGATTTATTTTTTTCCATTGTCCTTGTTATAAGGAAACATAAAAATCCCCCTAAACCGTTTTTCGAGTAAAACATAAAAATATATATGCAGTCAAAGTATTCTACGAAAATTTGAAATCACTGCATTATGCTTTGAACGTGTTTTTTTACTTTTCTTTTCCAAAGACTTTTTCACAAAAATGAAAATTGGACATTTTTAAAAATGTCCAAAAGTTCAAAAAATTCTAGAGAGTTTGAAAAATAATACGATTTTAGATTTTATTGATCATGACTTCTTTTATTACATTCCTAACTATTTTATCCCGAAATTGTTTGCATTCATGGTCTCCTAACCCGCCTAGTATTGCATCGGTCAGTTTCACAAACTCTTGGTTTTCAGGGGAATCCATGATAGTATAATCCGGATGTTCCTCTGTCCATTGTCTCATTGTTTTGCAATTTTTATTGGCCACTTTATTCACAAAATATTGTAGTTTTTCTTTTGAATTGGTTTCTTTTGACCATTCATCATTCTCACGAATATACAATATTTCCCGTTTCATATCAGTGCAATGAAGAGGACGTTTGTATGTATCCAATTCGCGAAGTTTGTTCACAAAAATACGAGAAATTCCACCTACATAGCCCAAACGCCCGGTTTCTTCCAGGTCTTCTATATCTAACGTCATGTTCTCCAAAAACTCGGACATATTGATCGCGTCTTTGCACTGTTCATTCAAAAATACGTTCAGATTGAATTTTTGATTGTTATGGATAGTCTGGTTGTTATTAGTCATCATTGTTGGTTTTTGAGCCAATTCAATTAATTGTTTGTTTTGTTCTACAATCAACTCTTTGAATTCTTGGTTCTGTTTGATCAATTCCATCATTGCTGCAACCGTACTTGATGTATTTTCGGTTTTTTGATCTTGTTCGAACTCATCCATATCAGCGAAATCTCCTACACTGCACTTTTGTTTGTGCTTCCATAAACCCATACGAGAAGTGTAGTGCTTATCGCAAATGTCGCATATATATTTACTATTGAATTCGGCATTTTTTTCTGTAAACTTTTCTGTAAACTCTGTAAACTTTTTATGTTTTGCAGTCAATAGGTGCTTGTTATAATTACTTTTTTTGCTGCATTTAAAGTTGCATATTTCGCACCCGAAAACGTCGGCATTTTTCGGCATTT
>Ga0180120_10001487_pt1 | contig 11948 bp, 7 predicted proteins | sample CPBDNA_3_FD_129677 | JGI IMG/M metagenome (GOLD analysis project Ga0180120, IMG submission 129677) | Freshwater to marine salinity gradient microbial communities from Chesapeake Bay, USA - CPBay_Spr_31_0.2_DNA (version 2) (version 2) | ecosystem: Environmental > Aquatic > Marine > Coastal ... | reverse complement strand
GAATCGATTCCTCCAGCTCACCGAATCACTGTACGCATCTCAGACAAAAATCCAAATTTCGAGCGAATCATCAATCCTGAGGTGAACTGCCCTCCATTTAAGAATAATGACACACAGCCAGAAGTCCCCGTTCTTCCACCAGAAGTAACTCCCGAGGATCAGGATACGGTGATCGCGAGCCCCAATCAGCCAAGTTAATTACAGCCTGATTCATTCATCTCAGTGTACTTAATTACAAACCCCGGTTCGCCGGGGTTTTTTCTTTGAGACATGACCCAGTAGGGACACAACAGCTATGAAATTTAAGCAGATACAGCTTCTTTCGTCACCTGTTCCGTCTCGTGGCGATACGACGAAAAAAATCTACAGGTATCACATTAGGCGAAATTGTCTCTGCATAAACGCAGGAAAAATAAGAGGAGACTCCATTTAGATATTCGTTGGTGAGTGCGGAAACGCCCGTGCAAATTATACAGAAAAGCACCGGCCCCCGCGAATTCGGTACCGAAGTGGTGACCTCGCCAGACCGTAGTTTCGCGCCATTCTGGGCGTCTCACACGGCGCTTCCACCTCTGCCTCAATCAACGTCGAAGTGTTCAACAAATGATTCCCAAACCAGATTGTACATCGAGCAGTGGCAGCAGCTTTAAAAGATCTTGCCTGCGCACGGGAAATCATTTGCCAACGACGAAACAACTTATCGCGAGGTACGCGAACGCGTAGCTATGGCACTCGCCATTTCAAGCGAGTAGCGTGCCACTCGACTAACCCACTGAATACAATTTTCCGTTGTTGAATTCTACTGCGGAATCCGCTTTTCTGATCGCATGGAAGCAAACGCGAACAACGCCGTCGTCGGAATCATCATGGGCAGTCAATCTGATTGGTCCACCATGAGTGAGGCCGCAGCCCTACTCAAACAACTCGAAATTCCCTTCGAGACAAAGATCGTCAGCGCACACCGTACGCCCCAATTACTCTGCTCTTACGCGGAAACCGCAGAAGCCCGTGGCATCCAGATCATCATCGCCGGAGCCGGAGGCGCCGCGCACCTCCCTGGCATGACCGCAGCCACGACGCACCTACCCGTACTTGGCGTACCCGTACAATCGAAAGCACTCAGCGGCCAAGATTCACTCCTCTCGATCGTTCAAATGCCAGCAGGCATTCCAGTCATGACATTAGCGATCGGCGTGGCGGGTGCAAAAAATGCCGCACTTTCCGCCGCCGCCATTCTCTCCTTAAACGACACTGGTGTATGCGAGCGCCTAAAGGCCTTCCGTGCCGATCAAACCAACACCGTACTCGCCACTGAGCTTCCAGAAGCCTAATGCCACTTAACTAGGAAAGGACGACCACAGCACCATTCGCAGTTGCTCGCCACCCTGAAGCCGCAACCCGTCCCTCCCGACTTTATAAAATGATCACACCCGGAAGCACCATTGGTATCTTAGGCGGCGGACAACTTGGCCGCATGCTCATCCTTGCAGGCCGCACGCTCGGCTATCGCTTTCACGTCTTCGAGCCCTCAGGGCCGAGTCCCGCAGGCATGGTTGCCGATCATGAAGTCAACGCGCCGTACACGGACAAAGCCGCCCTGCGCGCCTTTGCCGAAGGAGTCGACATCATCACCCTTGAGTTCGAAAACATTCCCGCCGAAGTGATCGACTCGCTCAACGCGATCAAGCCAGTCATGCCCGGCAAACAGGCACTGCACATATGCCAACATCGGCAGCGCGAAAAAGACTTCCTTAAAGCCAATGGCTTGCCGTGCGTACCGTTTGAATATGCCGACTCTGCAGCCAGCCTGAAGAGTGCGATCGCAGCCATCGGCTTCCCTTGCGTGATTAAAACCGCGGCATTTGGCTACGATGGCAAGGGCCAGATTAAACTCAACTCCGCTGACGAAGCTGAAGACACCGAGTACCTCTGGAACTTTCTCGAGCGCCCACCACGCGTAGTGGTCGAGCAATGGATCCACCACGTCGGTGAATTTTCAGTGGTCTGCGCGCGCAAAGTCGACGGCAGTAAAAGCACCTTCCCGGTCTCCGAAAACGTCCACGTTCATCACATTTTACACGCCTCCATCGTGCCAGCTCGTATCACTGATGCCACCCGCGCCGCAGGGGAAGCGCTCGCCTGCGAAATCGCTGACAAGCTCGACGTCGTTGGCCTGATCGCGGTTGAACTCTTCCTCCATGAAGACGGCCACTTGATCATCAATGAAATGGCCCCTCGCCCGCACAACTCAGGCCACTACACCATCGACGGCTGCCTGACCTCACAATTTGAGCAGCACATCCGAGCCGTCACAGACCTCCCGTTTGGATCCACGGAGCTGCACCAGCCGACTGTGATGATCAATCTACTCGGCGACGTCTGGAAAGACGGCGAGCCGGACTGGGCAAGTCTACTCAGCGACCCTCGCGTAGCGCTCCACCTCTACGACAAAGGCGAACCACGGCCCGGCCGCAAGATGGGGCACTTCTGCGTCATCGGCGACACCATCGAGCAAACCCTTGCCGACGCGGAAAAGCACTTTGCACGGCTTACAGGCGCCTAAACCTCGGTACTTTCACGGCTTCGTCTGAATTTTTATTCGACCTTAGAAGTTCGATGTTCAACGATCGAACTTTCTCATGAATATCCAACCTTCCAGATCCGTATTCGAAGCACTCGCCCAGCAAGGTAACACTGTGCCAGTGTATGTCGACCTGACGGCAGACTGCGAAACACCGCTGGGGGCTTATTCAAAGATTCGTAAAGACGGACCGGCATTCCTCTTCGAGTCCATCGTTGGCGGCGAGCGCATCAGTCGCTTCTCCTTTCTTGGCAGTCATCCACGCAAAGTCATTCGTGTGTTTGAAGACGAGGTCACCATTACCCATAAAGACGGTACAGTCGACACACTCGAGACCCCAGAAGATCCACTCAAAATCGTCGAAGCCGAAATGGCCCGCTACGAGCCTGTCTGCCTGCCAGATATGCCGCCCTTTACCGGTGGCGCCGTGGGATTCGTTGGCCACGAATACGTTCATTATGTCGAGCCGACCATTGCAAAGCCCGAAGACAATCCGCTCGAAGTACCGATTTTATACTATCTGATCACGGACTCAGTGATCATTTTCGACCACGTGCGCCAAGTGCTTCGTGTGTGTGTACATGCCCACATCGAAGGCGATCCCGCACCAGCGTATGAGCGCGCAACGGCAGAAATTGTGAATATCTGTGAACAACTCGAACAGCCGCTCTCTTTAGCCCATCGAGCGCTGTCAGAGCCAGCCGATGTCAGCGTTCCAGCAGGTAATTTCACAAAAGACCGCTTTGAGGCTGCGGTCGATCACGTCAAGGAATACGTCCGTTCCGGAGATGTCATACAAACCGTTCTATCGCAACGCTTTAAAAAGGAATTTACTCCGACGCCAGTCGATCTATACCGTGCCCTCCGCACCGTCAATCCGTCGCCCTACATGTTTTTAATGGAAGACCCTGATTTCTCAGTCGTCGGAGCTTCCCCCGAAGTGCACGTGCGGCTGACTGATAATACCGTCGAAATCCGCCCAATTGCAGGCACAAGGCACCGTGGCAAAGATGAGGCCGAAGACTTAGCGCTGGAAAAAGACCTACTTGCGGATGAGAAGGAACGTGCGGAGCACCTAATGTTGGTCGATTTGGCCCGCAATGACATTGGCCGTGTCTGTGAATACGGTTCTATTCATGTGCCAGACTACATGACGATCGAACGTTATTCACACGTTATGCACATTGTGTCACAGGTGGTGGGTACTATTTCTAAGGATAAGACCGCATACGATCTCATGCGTGCGACGTTCCCTGCAGGTACTCTGAGCGGAGCGCCTAAGGTTCGAGCCCTACAAATCATCGCAGAACTCGAACAAAGCCAACGCGGAGTTTATGGTGGCGCACTCGGCTATTTCGGCTACGAGGGTAATCACGACTCTTGTATCGGCATCCGCACCGCGGTGATCAAAGACGGTCACATCTACATTCAATCCGGCGCTGGCGTAGTGGCGGACTCTGTACCAGAAAATGAGTTTATGGAAACAGTGAACAAGGCCAAAGGCATGCTTAAGGCAGTGTCTCTTGCCGAAAGTATGTTCGCATAAGCCAGACTGGTCGCCCGATTTTTTCGGGCAAAATGCAATCGAGTAGAACCGGTACCTCTGCACCTAATCGCCAAAAGGAGTCCTTCGCGCCTATTGATTGAGAACCTGCAAATAATCAGATTACACTAATTATTTTGTAAGGAGCGTTCGTCATGGACCGATTAGTTAGTGCGCATGATGCCTAGTTTGCACCCAGCATGCGCATCACACAATTCTATCTAACTTAAGATAACATGGCTAAAATTATGGTAAAATCGAGGTCTCGCAATCGTTTAGCTGAACACGCTTCTGCGGTACCACGAACTCAAGCCGAGCCAGCGGAAGCAATAAGCGATGTACGCGAACTGCCATCCACGGATCGAAATGTCATGCGTACCTATATGCAAGAGATCCGTAAAACTCCATTACTGACTGCAAAAGAGGAGGTCGTATTAGCGAGTCGAATTAAACAAGGCGACAAAGCTGCACGCGATCAAATGATCTCAGCAAACCTTCGTCTCGTCGTAAAAATTGCGCATGACTACAACAATTTCGGTCTCCCACTGCTCGACCTAATTAGTGAGGGTAACATCGGCCTGATCAAAGCGGTCGAACGATTTGACCCGAACAAAGGAGGCAAACTCAGCACCTACGCTGCGTGGTGGATTAAACAATCGATTAAACGTGCGCTCGCCAACCAAAGTAAGACGATTCGCCTGCCAGTACATCTAGTTGATAAAATCGCCAAAATGCGCCGTATCACCGCACAACTTGCGGACGAACTGGATCGTGAACCTTCTGATGAAGAAATTGGCTACGAGATGGGCATGCCGGTAAACAAGGTGGCGCACTTAAAATCTGTCAGCGTACGCCCCTCTTCACTCGACGCCCCAGTCGGAGAGGATGGCGATACCAGCTTCGGTGAACTAGTCGGCGATGAAAATCAAGCGACTCCGCTCGAGGACCTCCAAGAGAAATCAATCCGCCACGACATTGCATCTGTGATCGGACTGCTTGAGCCGCGCGAAGGAGACATCATCCGTCTGCGCTTCGGCTTAGATGGCAACCACCCCCTTACTCTCGAAGAGGTGGGCGAACTGTTCGACATCACCCGTGAGCGCGTGCGTCAAATTCAGACAATTGCGATTCACAAAATGCGTCGCATCATGACTGAAAACGAGCGTCAGCGTAGCAAGAGTGAGGTGCATCAAGAACACATCGAACAAAAGCGCATGGAAGTTCTGCAGGAGTTTTTCGCCGAGCAAGCTACATGTAACTAGTGCAAGCTCTACACTTTATCTAGGTTGTTATTAAAAGCCTCTCGTCCGATTCAGGACGGGAGGCTTTTTTGAGTGCTTTATCGATTGACCAACACTGCTTTATACTGACGTTACAGTGGCATTTCTAGCACACGTCGCGGTACATTTCAGTGCACGCCCCAGCAGCAACGAGATAAGCGCTAACCCAGCGCATACCACTACAAACCAATCACCATGGCGCGTGTAGAAACTTTGTCGGTCTTGCCATTCCTCAAACTGCAGTACCGTGTAGCTACCGCCGCCGCGAAAATACACACTCCCATGCTCATCTCGCAGCACGTCACGCACAGTGCCGTAGCAATCGATCCAACCACTCCAACCGCCATTGCCACAACGCATAATGGGGCGACGGTTCTCTACCGCGCGGAGTACAGAGTGGGCAGCGTGTTGCGGAGCGCCACCTTCTTCGCCGTACCATGCATTATTAGTTGCGACGAAAAAGACCTGTGCTCCAGCTCGCGCGCTTTCACGGGCCAAGCGAGGAAAGACATCTTCATAGCAAACTAGTGAGCCGACCAGAATCGCTTGCTCAGCAACTGTAAGCTCAAGCAAGCCAGCCCCAGATCCCGGAACAAAACTCCCACCGACTGGCACCACTTTGTCAATAAACCCAAACGCCGGCGGCACAAACTCGCCAAAGGGCACCAGCTCGCGCTTCGTATAGAATGAATCTACCAACCCCGTGTGCGGCTCGACCAAGAAAATCCCATTATACCAACGGTCGGTCTCACGATCGACCGCCAGATTACCCATTAGGATCGGCTTTCCAATGGTGTTTACCAGCGCTTCAATCCATTCCTGCATCTGCCGATTGCCACTCACTGGCCAAGGAGTGGCCGCCTCTGGCCAGAGCACGATATCCGCTTCCAAACTGGCGACAAACTGCGTCTGCCGCTCCAGAATTTCTAAATTCTCCAGCTCCTTCGCTTCATCCCATTTCAATTCAGGTTCAATATATGGCTGCACCACTGCGGCTGTGAATAATGTCACGATCGACTGACGCTGTGGGAGTGATTTAAAAAATACGAAGATACACAGCCCCAATAGCGCAATCGCCACATACAAATCGAGACTGAACCAACCCGTCCACAATTTACGTGCTCGCTGCACCACTCGATTACGCAGGGTCTGAGCGATACAAAAATTAAAGTAGATCAGCAAAAACGATACCCCGTAAGCACCTGACCATGCGGCAATCTGCAACACCACCGGTCGCTCCCATTGACTCAACGACAACGGCGCCCAAGGAAACCCCCAAAGTAGCCAGGTGCGCGACCACTCCAGCACGACCCAAGCACCAGAAAGACCAGCGAACACTAGCGCCCGTAAAAAAAACGAACGATTCGCCACGAGCGGCACTAACCACCACACCAAAAACACCCAGCTCGCAAAAACCCCAGCCATGATGCCAGACAATGCCAGCGTGCCAAACAACGTGACATGCCGTAACCAAATCAGAATCGCAAACCACGCCACCCAACCCGTAGCGATCGCGACGGCAGCGCACAATCGCTTCGACGGCTGAGTATAAAGCCAAAGGATTAAAGGAATGAATGCAATGTAGGCTGCCTCAGCAAATTCAAACGGCGGAATCGACAGCACCCATAACAAAGCGGTGAGTACCCCCGACAGCAGACCCCAATACGGAGATCCTGTAGCCATGCCAGATGCCTGCACCTCATTCGGCGTAGTTGCCGCTGCTAGTTCTGTCAATTTGCTCATACCCATGCTACCTTGATGCACCTAACAAACCTAGTGCCGATCTAACGAGAAAAGCCCATATTTTTGTATCCGTATACTTGATACCTCTACTTCTGCGTCAGCTCCCAGCCGTCATTGAGAATCATCCCTTCAGCTTTCTTAAACTTCAGCTCTTTAGTCTCGCTGCCCTTGCGGATGGTGACCACATCATTACGCCCTAGCTTGGGCAACTCGCGGCGAATTGGAGCAACCTTCGGCAGCTCGACTTGCTTGCGCGGCGCGGTTGACTCTGCTTGTGAGACGGCGCGCGCTTGCGCAGCTGCTCCAGCCATTGCACCCGCCTGAGGCTGCCCTGTGCCAGGGCCTGTAACTTGCGCTGCCTGCGACATGCGAGAAAGCATATTTTGAAAGGCTTCCTGGTTCGTCGCGCTACGAAATACTGAATTACAAATCTCTGTGCGTACATTAGTCATCAACTCTTCAAAGAAGGCATAGGCCTCACTCTTGTATTCACTGAGCGGATCTTTTTGACCATAACTGCGCAGGTTCACGCTGCGGCGCAACTCTTCCATCTCCGTGAGATGATCCTGCCAACGGCGATCGAGTGAACGAATCACAATGTACCGCTCCAAGCCCACGAGCGCTTCGGTGGTTTCGAATTCTTCACGTTCCCGATAAGCCTCCTGAATGCGCTCAAGGATAAAGGCTTGTTGTGCTTCAGGCTCTTTTCCTTCCAGCGCTTCGGCTTTTAACGCCAGTGGGAAATAGGCATTCAGCCACGCAAGGAAATGCTCCATCGCATCACTGTCTTTCTCTGCAGACAGTAAATCGAGGCGCACTTCGAGCTCTTCTTCGATCATTTCATAAATGATATCGCGCGGGGTATCCGACTGAATCGCTTCATTGCGGATACCATAGATCACTTCACGCTGAGTATTGAGTACATCGTCAAATTGCAGAAGGCGTTTGCGCATCGAGAAATTCTGCTGCTCGACTTTCTTTTGCGCATTCTCGATCGACCAATTCAATGCGGGGTGTTCGAGCTCTTCGCCTTCACTCATTGATTTCTCAAGGATGCGAGAAATGGGGCCGGCATTGGCAAACAAGCGCATCAAATCGTCTTCCAAAGAGACGAAGCACTTCGACATACCTGGATCACCCTGCCGGGCGCAGCGGCCGCGCAACTGGCGATCGATCCGGCGCGACTCGTGGCGCTCGGTGCCGACGACAAAGAGCCCGCCAAGTGCTCCCACGCCCTCGCCCAGTTTGATATCGGTACCGCGACCCGCCATATTCGTCGCAATTGTCACTGCGCCTTTTTGGCCGGCGCGTGCGACAATCTCGGCCTCTTGTTCGTGAAATTTCGCGTTCAACACACTATGCACAATGTTAGAGCGCTTCAACATACGGCTTAAGACCTCAGACGCTTCGACCGATGCAGTGCCCACCAATACCGGTTGCCCCTGTTGGTGCGCTTGTTCCACTTCTTGCATCACTGCGCTAAATTTTTCGCGGCGTGTCTTGTAAATCACATCATTCAAATCGACACGAATGCACGGCATGTTGGTCGGAATGACCATGACATTGAGGCCATAAATTTCGTTAAATTCGGACGCTTCGGTTTCCGCAGTACCGGTCATGCCGGACAGTTTGTCATACATTCGGAAATAATTCTGAATCGTAACGGTCGCATAGGTCTTGGTCTCCTTCTCGATCGTGCAATTCTCCTTCGATTCGATTGCTTGGTGTAGACCGTCTGACCAGCGCCGACCGGGCATCACGCGGCCAGTATTTTGGTCGACGATGTTTACCTTGCCCGCTTGCACGACGTATTCTTTGTCGCGTTCGTAGAGGCTGTATGCGCGCAGCAGTTGGCTAATGCAGTGAATCCGCTCACTGGTTTGCTGGAAGAGAGTTTCCGCCGCGAGTTTTGCCTCTTGCTTCACCTCAGCCGTAGCGAGTTGATCATTCTTATCGATCTCGATAAACTGCGTTGGCAAGTCTGGCAGCATAAACGCATCCGGATCATTGGGGCTCATCATCACACGCCCCTTCTCGGTAAGATCCGCCTGTTGCTGCTTCTCATCGATCACGTAATAGAGTGCTTCCTTAAGCCCGTATCGCTCCTTCTTATTGAAATCACTGCCCATCTCGAGATCGAACTTATCGACCGCGCGGCGAATCGCCGGCACCTCATTGAGGCGATGAAATTGCTTGTTCTTCGGCATGCCGAGCTTGACCTGAAAAAGCTTTGAGATCGCGCCGTACTTGGCATCTTCGTCCGAATCTTCCGCTTCCAGTACTGCCTTTGCCTCCGCCGCGAGTGTATTACAAAATGACTGCTGCTTGGCAACCAGCTGTTGAATGCTCGGCTTTACCTCGCCGAACGGCAGCGGATTGTCGTCCTGCATCGGGCCGGAAATGATCAAGGGTGTACGTGCTTCGTCGACTAGAATCGAGTCCACTTCGTCAATGATACAGAAATAGTGATCGCGCTGCACTTGGTCTTCCTTGCGGCTGGTCATCCCATTATCACGCAGGTAATCGAAGCCGAATTCGGACGCGGTGCCATAGGTGATATTACAATTGTACATCTCACGCCGCGCCTGCGGATCCATACTGTTTTGAATACAGCCAACCGTCAGGCCGAGCCTGCGGAAGAGGTGCCCCATCCACTCAGAATCGCGGCGTGCCAAATAATCATTCACTGTGACGAGTTGGCAATTGCGCCCAGACAGAGCGTTCAAATAGAGCGGGCAAGTCGATACCAAAGTCTTACCTTCACCCGTCGCCATTTCCGCGATATGTTTTTCATGGATCGCGATCCCGCCGATAAATTGCACATCGTAATGCACCATGTTCCACGGCAACATGTGGTCACACACATCAAACTCCTGCCCGCACATACGGCGTGCTGCGTTTTTCACCGTCGCAAATGCTTCCGGCAGCAGGTCATCGAGCGACTCGCCATCTTGATGGCGCTGCATAAACTCAGCCGTCTTTGCGCGCAGCTCTTCCTCCGTAAGTGACTGATATTCAACTTCAAAATCGTTGATGCGAGCAATGATTGGCTGACACTTCTTAAGATATTTCTTGTAGTGACGTCCGGAAAACTTTTTTAGAATGGCTGAGATCATGTGATCTAATATGTGCGGTTACTATGAAACTGTCCGTGGCTTCCAGCTCTAAGAGGACACCGGAAATAGGAAAAGGATCAGAAAATGGTGAAACTCCCCCGCGCTGGCAAGTGTGTTATCGGGGTGATGAGTTACTCGTTGTTAGTTACTTGCCTCCGATAACTGACAACCAGCAACTATCCACACTTCAGCCACGCAATCGTTGCTCCCCAGCCGCCTTCGGTGCCACCTGCCTGCTCAAAACGCAGCACGCGCGGGTCACGCTCGAGAATCTTATGCACCGTGGTGCGCAGCGTACCGATGCCCTTACCGTGAATGATGCGTACCCGCTTGTAGCCTTTTTCTAATGCCAACTCAATATAGTCTGGCACTAGATCCCCCACATCCGAGGGCCGGAAGGTGTGCAGATCGAGCTCATCAGTGATCTCAAATTCAATGGGGTCTGGTTCGTGGTCGCACACGGAACAAGTCCAGTTTGAGCCAAGTATAAGTCAAGTCACGAACTTGGCTTATGAATATCGCTCTGACTCTCCTGATGCACTGCTCCATCGCCAATCAGAGGCATTAGAACAAAGCCCCGCTTCGATGGCATTCCCCTCGATCTATGCAATCGCTGCCCGCAAGTGCTTTTCGTTACGGATATAACGATCCAAATACTCCCGAGGCTACAGCGATTCTGAACTGCCAATACGAAGATTGGCCCCCCTATTCACTACTCCGCCTTTGGTAGCGCGGGGATCTTTTCAATTACCTTCACGTCTGGCAGAACTTCGGCAGATGCGCTGTCTAGGGCTTCAAATTTCTTAGCTGTCACCATTAGGCGACTTTCTAGCGAGTTGACTGCTTTATTATAATGCCCCACGGTTTGATCGAGGCTCTTACCGACTTTGGAAAAGTGTCCAGCCACCACGCCGATTCGATCATAGAGCTCTTTGCCTAGGGCCGCGATCTCCTTTGCTTCACGTGCTATCGCTTCTTGTTGCCAGCCGTAGGCGATGGCTTTGAGGAGTGCGATCAAGGTCGTCGGTGTGGCGATAATTACCTGATTATTGACCCCCTGCTCAATTAGTTGCGGGTCCTGCTCCAGTGCGGCGCTGAAAATCGCCTCGTTGGGTAGGAAGAGTACCACAAACTCGGGCGCATTCTCAAACTGCTTACCATACGCCTTACTCGACAAGCCTTTGATATGCTCGCGAATGTGCCGTGCATGGCGCTCGAGTTGCACTTTTTTGGCATCTGGATCAGTCTCGTCCAAGGCATCTAGGTATGCGGCGAGCGGGACCTTTGAATCGACCACCACCTGCCGCTCATTGGGCAAACGGATCATCATGTCTGGGCGCAGACGCTGCCCCTCATCGGTTTCCACCGAGACCTGTTCTTCAAAGTCACAGTACGGTAACATCCCAGCCAGCTCAACCGTGCGGCGCAGTTGCATCTCGCCCCAGCGACCACGCCCCTCCGGCTTGCGCAGGGCACTCACCAAATTGGTCGTGGTTTGGCTCAAGCGGATTTGCGACTCGGCCAGCTGCTCGAGTTGCTGTTTCAAGCTGGAATCGGTCTCCGTGCGGCGCTCTTCAATTTTGGACACGCGCTCGTTAAATACCTTCAACGCTTCGCCAACTGGCTCCACGGTTTTATTGATTGCCTGTTGACGTTTTTCGAGGTCGCCCTTCGCGCCTTCTTGG
>Ga0180120_10001479_pt1 | contig 11986 bp, 27 predicted proteins | sample CPBDNA_3_FD_129677 | JGI IMG/M metagenome (GOLD analysis project Ga0180120, IMG submission 129677) | Freshwater to marine salinity gradient microbial communities from Chesapeake Bay, USA - CPBay_Spr_31_0.2_DNA (version 2) (version 2) | ecosystem: Environmental > Aquatic > Marine > Coastal ... | reverse complement strand
TTTTTTTTTCCATTATTTAAAAAAAGAAATGCTAAAAGAATATAAAATAGGAGATAAAGTCTTATTGCGAAAAGGAAGCGATTTTTATGATCTAGCACCTGGTAAAATAGGAGTGATAGTTGAATTGAGGTTTCATGATCCTAATCAATATTATTATCAAGTAGAGTTTATCTTGATCCTCACTTACTTGTTTCTGAATCAGATATAGATTTAAGTGACGATAATCTTTTAAAGGAATTAGGCGAATTCCTAGCCCAACAGCTTGAAAAATACCTGAACGGTGAAATAGAATAAAGTTGAAAGTCACCCTTTCAAGCCCTTGCAAATTGTAAGGGCTTTTTTTATTAATTTAATTTAATTTAATCAATATAAAAATGACAACATTTAACAAAGAAGAAAAAATTAAAAGACTGAAAACTCTTTTATATTTAAATTTTAAACATATTTTCTTAAGAAGTTTTCATAATAAATATAGCCCAGGACTTTGTTTTCTTTATCAAAGACATTACACTCTTGAGGTGGCTGTTTTATATGATGATGTACCAGAATTAATTGAATTTGCATATTTTAAAGATAGCACAGGTTATTGGTGGCCTTCTAATCAGTTTGTTTTAAATTGGTGGTATAGACATCGTGCAATATCACGTACCATTATAAAATTAAAAAATAATGAAAAATAAAGTAATTGAAAGACCAAATAATTTGAAACCTCTTGGTATCAGAAGCACTGTTTCAGAAAATTATAATTTTAATGAAACATTTATTCACATATTCAATGAAATAAAAAAAATATCAAAGTCATGAAAAATCGGAATAATGAGTTGTTGAAATATGTCTCTTCCTTACAAGGTTGGGAAAGAAAATTTGTTGCTGATTTAATTTCTATCAGTAAAGAATTTCAAAAATACATGGAAGAAACTGATTCCACCATAAATCAGTTTTGTATTGATTTTGAAGTGAGTCCGAGAGAAGCACAAAAGTTGTTGAATGGTGGAATTAACTATTCAATGACACATCTAGCTACTCTTGAATATCTTTGGACAGAATACAGAAAATCAAAAGTGAAAAAGGAAGTAGTAAAAGTAATAAACCAAGAAAAGTAAAAATGACAATTAACGACACATTGGAAAAATACGGACGCTCAGCTAAGCTGGGCGTTATTAATTTAGGTTGGGAAAATGGTTGGAGCCAAAAAACTTATGACCTAAAACAAGAATTAAAACCCTTTTGGGTTAAAGGTACCTACACAAAAACAGGGCCAGCATCATGGCAATCAATGTCTGTGAAGGTGAAGAAAGATGATGAAGAGTATGAATTACGTTGGTATTTAGACAGTGGTGATTAAGTTATGAAAATATTAGAACAAGAAACTAAAGAGTATTTCATTAACTCAGAAAAAAAGCAACAAGGAACTGTAAAAAAATTGATATGGACTTAAAAGAATACAACGAACAAGAATACAATAAACTCTGTGCTGAGTTTCTTGGATGGAAAAACAAAGGAATGGTCAATTTAGAATTATGGGTTTCTACTGAAAACCAATATGGAATAACAACTAATGAATTAAAATTCCACTCAGATTGGAATTGGATAATGGAGGTCTTTAAAAAAATTCAGCAAAAAGGATATTTGTATGGAATAGTAGCAGAAGCTTCCTCCATTTGGAAGCATGAAGATATTGATACTCCAGTATTCATTCAAACTTCAAAAGATTCTTTAGAAGCATCGATACAAGTAATTTGGCAATTCTTAAACTGGTATAACGAACAGAAACAATGACACCAATAGACAAAAAAGACATACATCGCTTCATCGGAGATGAGGTTTATTATGATGAATACGGAGGAGGATATATCTGGGGGAAGAAGAAAAAAGGAATTGAAATGATTGCTCAAATTGATATTCCTGAATTAGGTAATGATCCTGTATCTTTAATAAGAGGGTGGGGAGCTATTCAAAACTTAATGAAAAGTGAACCAGGATACGCTGAACGGTTCCAGAATACCATGGGTCAATGGATAGCTGATGCAATTAATGAGAAACTTGAACGTGAAAGAGATGGAAAATGAAAACGTATTATGGATAGAAGTGAATCTTAAAACTCAATTCTACCAACCTGAAAAGATTGAAAAAGGGATGTGGTTTATCAACAGTCTTTATCCTGGTACTGATAGAGAGTTTGTTGAAATTTGGGAACTAGAAGAAGATATTGAAGAAAATGATTATGATAAATTCTTTTCAAAAAATGGATTTCCCATAGATGTATTATTAACAATTGAAGTAGATAATCCGAATGAATTAGATGATGTGATAGCTTATTCTGAAGATATAGGATGGTTTTACGACAATGATGAAGAATTAATGGAAATTGTAAACATTAAGATATTGAACAATATTATTCAATTATATGAAAGTAAAGTTTTTCTTCTCGTAGATAGTCAATCTTATAACGACTTTGATGAGATCCTACCAGAAAAAGAAAATAATCTTGTAATATTTACATATCCATTTGAAGAAGAGTTTGAAGAAGAGTTTGAATAATAATTAAAATTGTTTATTTTAATAACATGAAAAATTACTGGTTAATACGAGCTTTAATATTTGTAACGCTATTGGTTTATTCACCAATGTCATCATTCAGTAAAAATACTGTTGATATAGCAAAAGTGTTGATTAAAGAATTTGAAGGAATAAGATTAATTGCTTATGAATGTCCTTCAGGAATCCCTACAATCGGAATTGGTTCCACACATTACAAAAATGGAGATCCAGTAAAAATCGGAGACTCTATTAATATTAAAAAAGCAAATGAACTTTATAAAATACACGCCAATGAAATAAAAGAAAGATTAAATCAATTGATTACTATTGAATTAAACACTTATCAAGAATCTGCATTGATTAGTTTTATTTACAATGTTGGATATGGAAATTTTAGAAAATCAAAACTCTTAAAGATGATTAATAACAATCCAGATGATGTTAAGATTAGAAATGAATTTTTAAGATGGACAAAATCTAAAGGAAAAGAATTAAAAGGTTTAATAGATAGAAGAAGTAAAGAATCAAATTTATATTTTACAAATAAAAAACAAAATAGAATTATGGCAGTAGAAATTTATTTGGAACCAGAACTGGCCGAGATGGTTGGTAATCCAGAAGTAACAGAAGAGTGGAAACAGCTTGCTGTAGAACTTGGTATGACAGGTCAATTGAAATTGATCGAACCAAAGTCAGAAGGAGAATCGGAAAAGAATCCTTCTCCTTACATCCACATGAACAAAAAATTTGAAAGAATCTTTGCTATTCTTTGTCCAGAAGTGGTTGATTATAAAAAGTACGATAAATCAACAATCCCAAGAGAGGCGTTGAAAGAGATTGCTCTTGCAGAGAAAGAACAATACTTTGACAAAATCTGCATCTGGTACGATGATGCTTCTCCTGATCCATTGGTTGTAGGTTACATTAAAATTGATTCTTACAATTATGTAAAACACATGATTGCTAGATTTGGTGATGAAATCCTTCCTATGGAAGAACTTGAGATCAAAGCTATTAAAAGATTAAAGAGAAGAATGAGTGATAAATTAACATCAGCATTATCTGGAATTGATTCAAAAGTTGATGAATTCTTCAATCCTGGTAGATATGGAAATGGAGATTTATCAATCACTCTTGAAGGTGTGAAATACGCTCATAGAAATGGAGAATAAATAAATTTAGTCAGGATTAGATTTACAACTTTTCCTGACTACAATTAATTAATTTAATTAAAACTAAGTAAATATGAAAAAATTTATTCAAGAAAATGCAGAATTACTAGTATTGCTAACAATTGGTACAATAATCTTGTGTGCCATTTGGTATAATCTCATCATTGATAAAGTTTGGACATGGTAGGTATCAAACTTCATGAGTGTATTTGAATTTATACAAGCTAATGAAAATTTATCAATCAATGATTTGTTGATAAAATATGCCAATTATCGTTTGGATAATATGGAATCAAAGATACCTTATGATAGAAATCTTTGGATGGAAGCTAATAAACTAACTGAAAAAGAATTTTGTAAATGGTACATGGATCAAAGAAGTAGATAGTATAACATTAATAACCTTTAGTACCCACACAGCGATGAGATGGGCTAAGTTAGATACAATTTCTCGGTGCTGGAAGTAGAATGCTAAAGGATTAATATAGTAAGGTGGTGGAATTGGTAGAATACACAGAAAAAGTGCCTGTTAGTTGGAATACTATCAAGGAAATATATAAAAAGGTTGTTGCTCACTATGGGGCATAACGGTTTGTGTATGGCAAGTAGCCGACCTTTAAGAGATTACTACACTAACTTAAAATACTTAAAAAATGAGCAAAGAACAGGATACAAAAAATAACGATAAGGCATTACTTATAGCGAGTGTTAGCGGCAGTACTTCTTGGGATGAATGGTTATCTGAAACGGAAACCAAACTTAAAGAATTAGGATACAGAAGATACGTTCAAAATCATAAAAACGAAGATTTCTGTTATTGGAAAACTTTTAAAAATGGTGAAAATAAAATTTATCAGATAGGTATATTATTTTATGATTTTAGAAAGTACGCAGACCGTGACCCATACGCAAATAGAATAGCAATTATGTACGAATGCATGATTTTAGGTGAAGACAGAATTGATATGTGTGTTAGCAAAGAAATTGATTTAGCAGAGTTTGAAAATATGGCAAAAACTTTCTACGAAGCAATGTCGCAGTATTACCGCTAACGATTTGTATATGATTTCGTTGTTGCTTAATAGCACGACACTAACAAAATAAAACAAAGATGAAGAAAGCAAAAAGAATACAAAAACGCAGAATCCACAACAATGAATTATATACATTGATAACTACTGGCGTTTTACAAGAACTTAACTTTAAGGATATAGGACAGAGTGAATTTGAGTTATTTGAAAATATGAACTATTGGGTGAAGAATAGTATTTGCCTGTTCTATAATACACCTATTAACACAGATTGGCAAGACAGTTTTTATATTGGATATGCTGAAATGAGACAAGGCAAATACGTTGCTGTTGCATTTAGATGGATTGGTAGCGTAGAAGAACTAACTCAGATTTACGAGAGCATAACACGAAAGAAAATAGATGAACCGATTTAACGCTTATTGGTAACGGACGAGTGTATGAGCCGTTTTTTCAATGGCTTATACTTAGTAACAACAAAATTTAAATAGAATGAAAGATACATTTAGATACTTTATCAGAAAAAATTTCCCTGAATTTGGGAATGAAATTAGTAACGAAGATATTGATGAAATCGGGATTGAATTTCACGAACATCTTGACAGCAAATTGAGTGAAGAACAAAATGAACGAATACTTCCAAAGAACGCAATGGATGTAATTATGAAATCAGAACACCCATTAAAAACAAATGGATTTGAACCTGCTTATGTTTTGCACTTCACTCAATGGATTAAAGAACAATCGGAGGTACATTCATAGTATTGGTGCTAACGTATAATGATAAACAAAGTAGCGTAATATGAAAGAATACGATTTGATATTAGACAAACTTAAAAACAAAGAGATGAGCCAATGGCAAGCACGAAAACAGCTATTTGGTTTATCTATTGTTAGCACTATGTTTGTTTGCCCTGATAATAGCAAGTTTGCTGGCACAATATTAGCAACAAGGCGAAAAAGATGTTTAGATATATATTGGTGTTTGGGCAAACTAATTAGTGCCTAACGCTTAGTATATGAAGAGTTGCGTAAAAATAGAATCAACTTTTAAATAAAAAACAATGATTGAAAATAAAAATAACGCTGAATTAAGAGAAGGAAGTAGCAATGATTTATATACATTGTTACCCACCGTTATTTCTCTATTTAGCTTTGACAGACATAAAAACGGATGGACTTTATGGTATAACCGTAAAAATAACGGAACTAAATGGTATCACTCAAAGTCAGTATCTTTTGGTAACTATTACGGAATTTGGCAAAAACCCAATGAAATAACCTTTGGAGATAATGGTGCAAAAAAAGACAATCCAAAAGATACGTGTTATGATTGCACACTTACAATAGGAAAACTAACATTTGGTTATACTAATTGGTCTTTCTAATGCTCGCTAACGTACTTGGGTATGGTTTCGTTGCGTGATTGAAACACTATCCTGTCAAATTATAAACAAACTTAATAAATAGAAATTATGAATGAATTAAACGAAAAACCCACATTACCTATACACGGTTTTATGGGCAGTTTTGTCAAAGAACTAAATTGGATTGATGAGCCTAAAAAAAAGGCTTCTGATATTTACAGGGTAATGGCTAATGCTAAAGTACCAATGCCACATACGGTTGGTGATGCTTGTATAGAAATAACAGAACAAACATATCCATACAATTACTATGAAGCTACTTTGTGGTGTTTTAGCAGAGGTATTGGAATAGCGGAAGGTAATTCTGTTATTGATTGCAAAAAGAAGGCTTTTGAATGGTGGTCTAATTTTGTGTGTGGGTTTTTAAATTGCCCATAACGGAAAGGGCTTGACGAGGTCGGGAAAAATGAAACGATAATATCAACTAACTGAAAACAATATGGAACCTACAAAAGATCAACCTACCACTGAAATCCAATCTTGTAAGGGTGGTGTTAGAGAGCGTTTAGCTGTCTTATATTCCTACGAGGATGATGAAAATTATGAAGTTAGAATACCTGCAAGCACTGATTTAGATGATGATTATTTTGATTGGGAGGAAGTATTATTAAAACCACTTGAAGATCAAGGACACAAGATTAATATAATGTTAGGGGTTTCTTGGGGCTGGTATTAATGCTCTCTAACGTCCGACAGATATGAAAAGTAAAAGAATCTAGAAAACAAAACTTTAAGGCATGAACACAATATTATTAGGATTAGGAATTACTCTATTAACAATATGCTTTTATTTTTTCATATCTGGTGTTGTGTCACGTTATTTATCACATCATCATAAATGGCAAGTAAGAGGTAGGAATAGATATGGTGGGGAAACCTATCGTATTTGTCTTAAATGCCGAAAAGCATATAAGAGGGTAAATAAAATCAGTGAGGATGAAAGATGGGAGGAATGCGAACCTATACCAGAATTAGATAATCAATTCGATCAAAATGACAACTATATCTGGTCTTCCTAAATGTGACACAACAGCATCCGCTATGAGTAGTGGCGGATTTAGAACTACTCACTTTCAAATTATAAACAATGATAGATAAAAGCACAGACCTTCAAAATACCACAACACCCGACATTCCTTATAGCGAGTGTTATGTGCCGTGTTTTACTTCAACCTATGGATTAAAAAATGATTGGTCATATCAAGGAGAAAAATTTAAAAACATAGCACTGACTTGGAAGCTTGGTGTTTGCAGTATAGGAGCGTTAAAAATAAGGATAGCAAATTGGAAGCCTAAATATGATAGACGTAACCAAGCTATATTTTATTTTGATGTAAAAACAGAAAAAGAGGCAAATGAAATATTAAAAAAGTTTGAAAAATTTAACTTTAAAAAATTGGAAAAACGCTTCGATGATTTGTTCGAGAAAGATTCAGTTAGGATAAAAAATACTGGTGATACAGAGGAATGGCTTTTAAAAATTATCCCAGTGCTACGTTCGGAGTTCTCTTAACATGGCACATAACGTATGTGTTTACGCAATGCGTAAATCTCTTTATTTAAAAATCGAATTTCAAAAACCATGTAAAACTATGAAAACTATGAAAACTATGAAAAACAAATCAAAAAAATTGATATTGACTGAATCTGATTTAATTAAAGTGATCATTATGTCTAGAGAAATATCATCAATCGATTGTACTATTGATTTAGATAATGATGCTTTACAATCGAATTTGGAAGATTTTAGTATGAGATACACTATTAATTAAATTATTAATGAAATGAAAATATGGAATCAGTATTAATTTATGACATTGAAACTTTAAAAGAAATGTTTTTGGTGGGAATTTATATTCCTTACCAAGATAAATATTTAGAGTTTGAAGTGAGTAAGAGTAAATATCATCTAGATAGGTTTAAAGAATTTTGTGATGCTCATGAACAATATTATTGGGTTGGTTACAATAATTTAAGATTTGATAGTCAAGTTGTTGAATGGGTTCTTAGAAATTATCAAAATTGGGCAGAGAAATCTAATCTTGAAGTTGCTGGTATAATTTCTCAAAAAGCACAAGATGTTATTCATGATGCAAATTATGATGTATTTGCTGAATACAGAGAAGATCAACTATCCTTGAAACAGATTGATTTGTTTAGAATACATCATTATGACAATAAAAATCGAAGAGTGAGTCTCAAAAGACTTCAGTTTGAAATGGATCTTGAGAATATTGAAGAGATGCCTATTCATCACCTTAAAGAAGGTATGACTTTAAACGATGTAAAACTTACTAGGGAATATTGTAAGAATGATGTAATGTCAACCTATGAGTTTTACAAGGTTACAATTGGAGAAACTAATCATCCTCTTTACAAAGAAAATAATCAAATAGAGCTCAGAAAAGATATTGAGAATGAGTTTGGTATATCCTGTATGAATTATTCAGATAGTAAAATTGGTGATGAGATTATTAAGAAATATTATTCAATAGAGAAAAGAATAGATATTAAATCTTTACCAAAAAAAGGTAAGTTTCGAAAGTACATCTTCATATCAAATTGTATTGCTTCTTATGTAACATTTAAAACTGTACAACTGGACCAATTTCTCAAAAAGTTGAAAGGTATGCGTTTAGGAATGATGGACGACTTGAATGAGAAGATCAATTTCTATGACAATGTATATTCATTCATGAAAGGTGGTCTTCATTCAGAAAACAAGCCTGAAATCTTTGAAGAGGATGAAGATTATTTGATTATTGACTGGGATGTTTCGTTAACAGTATGGCGAAACTAAAACTCCTTAAATTGACGGGAACCGCCTGAGAGCTTTATACACCAATCTACAGTGGTGACACGTGTAGTGGCCAGATTAACAACCTGGGTATGGTAAAAGAGATAAAGATTGGCAAATCCGCAGCCAAGGGTCTTCAAAAGGAAGATCAAGGTTCAGAGACTAAACAGGGAGTATTTGAGATTAAAGTTCTTTGAAATTAGGGTAATATGTAGTAACTTCATTTAATATGAAAATACTACGAGAACATTTCAAAAAGTGTGGTATCTATATGATTACTAACACTATTGACAGTAAAGTCTACATTGGGAAATCAATAGACATATACTCCAGAATATACAACCATATTAGAGCTCTTCGTAAAAAAAATTTAAAGCAAGATAATCAACATTTTATCAACGCTTGGCACAAACATGGTGAAGAAAACTTCAAGTATGAAGTTCTGGAATATTTTGAAATCGTTAATGAAGAGTTATTAAAAGAAAGAGAATTGTATTGGATTGACTTTTATCAGAGTATAGATAGAATCAAGGGGTATAATCTTAGACGTGACAGCTCAACAAAGATGATTTTACATAAAGAGACCTTAGAAAAGTATAAACAACGAAAAGGCTCTCTTAATCCCAATTATGGCAATAGATGGTCAGATGAAAAGAAACAAACAATGTCAGAACTGAAAAAACGTCAGTATGAATCTGGAGAATGCAAAACCAATAAGGAGGCTCTAAATAGAGGAAATAAAACTCTACTTGAAAAATTAGCTGATCCAGAGTACAATCAAAAGTTTCGAGAAAATGTCTCTAATGCAAAAATAAAGTTCAAAATAGAACAATATTCTAAACAAGGAGATTTCATCAAGACCTGGAAAAATGTCAAAGAAATATTGAAAGAGAACCCTAATTACAAATGGCAACAGATTTACTCTGTATGTGCTGGATATAAACCAAGCATGTACGGATTCATCTGGAAAAAGATCTCAAATAATGATATAGTCCACCCATAATCGAAAGTTTATGGAAATTGGGTAAGCATACTATCCAGCTATAATTATTAACAATAAACAGTTTCCATACCATTTAGGAAAAGAGTTTCTTGTAGGCTATCGAAAGATGTTTGAGAAGCGTCTTGAATTAAAACCTTTAGCCAAAAAGGATAAAAAGATTAATGGTATTGTAGGTGCATTGAAATTAGCTGTTAATAGTGTTTACGGCAAGTCAAGTGAAATGACTAGTTGGTTGTATGACAGACAACTTACAATATTCACTACAATTACTGGTGAACTTTCATTAATGATGCTCATTGAAGCTTATGAACTTAAAAATATTCATGTTATATCAGCAAATACAGATGGTGTGACATTAAGAATTCATAAGGATATGTTGGCTGAGATGATGAAAATTAATGAATGGTGGTGCAAACTTACAGGATATGAACTTGAGAGAACTGATTACAAAAAGATTATTTTCTCATCAGTTAACGACTACATAGCAATTAAAACAAATGGGGAAATTAAAAAGAAGGGTGACTTTCTTACGGATTTTGAGTTACATAAAAACAAGTCCGCTAGAATCGTTCCTATTGCTCTTGAGCGGTATTTTATTGACAATATACCTATTACATCAACTATTACTTCTCATAATAATCCTTTTGATTTTTGTTTAAGACAGAAGTCAACCAAAGATTTTCATTACGAAGGTTATAGAAAAAATCATGATCCATCGATCTATCACAAACTGATCAGATATTATGTCACTTTAGGAAGTGATGGAGAAAAGTTAATGAAGATTAAAAATGATGATTCTGATTCAACAGCACCCAATGTGGCACAAGTTGAAGCAGGTGAATGGTTTTGTAAAGTAGTAAATCATCTTCCAGCAAAAACAAGCGTAAGTTCAATGAATATTAATTATGAATACTACATTGAGAAGGCTGAGAAGTTGATTGTGAAAATTATCAGCAATGGTAAAAAGAAGTATGTAAAGAAAATTCCAAACCAAATAAATTTATTTTAATTATGAATTACAATGAAAGGTAAAAAGATTAGAAGAGCTGAACGATACTTTGATTTAAATGGTGTAATCCATGTTGTGATTTTCTCAAGCAAAGAAATGATTAAACTCATGCCTATAAAAGATGATTCAATCATAGATGTATGGGAAGTTGAAGATTTTAAGAACCAAATAAATCTATTAAAACTAACAGAAATTCCTAATCCAACTATTGATAGAAGTAATGTGTCAGAACATTTATTAGAGTTTCAATTCAATCTTATTGGAAAAACTATGGCAAATACTGTAGAAAATCACAATTGGAAAATAGAGTGGAAATTAACCAAGAAACAAAAAGAAATATTCAAATCATACGCTTTAGCATTGTTAAAAAAAGTGTTTAGATTTAACTCAATTAAGGCAGACGCAACTTACGATTTCTTCAATCAAAATTTTGGAATATAAACTATAAATTAAAAATGTTTTACACAGTGCTGTTAATTTTATTATTTTTCATAGCAATAATTGCTGTGAACAAATTAATCAAATACACAAAAGAAGACAGAAACATATATGATAAACGATCCAATAATAGAAGATTTAGAACATGAACTTTTGCGTGAAGTTGCTATTTTAAAATATCAAAGCATAGAAGAGTTAAAAATAGCAAATGATGATTATGAATCATTCCTGGTTAGAAAACCAGCTAAAATTATTATTTCAACACTTACAACTCTAAAAGATGAAGTTCAATGTGACCCCTTTCCATTTTGAACAGCTTCTCAAACAATCCTATAGTCTAGATCACATTTTCTTATTAAAGCTCGTAGAGGCCAATATTGACATACAACCACTGACTGATGGAAGTATGAAGATAGCTGGCCTTTATCAGTCTTTAGTAAGGAAGGGTTTAGTCTCGGATGTAACTCAATCTATAACACAAGTTGGTAGAGAGTTATTAACGTTTGCAGATTCTGAAGTGAAACAGTCTATGAAAAAATTAAAGATTAAAGAATCAGAATTTGATAAC
>Ga0180120_10001476_pt1 | contig 11990 bp, 11 predicted proteins | sample CPBDNA_3_FD_129677 | JGI IMG/M metagenome (GOLD analysis project Ga0180120, IMG submission 129677) | Freshwater to marine salinity gradient microbial communities from Chesapeake Bay, USA - CPBay_Spr_31_0.2_DNA (version 2) (version 2) | ecosystem: Environmental > Aquatic > Marine > Coastal ... | reverse complement strand
GGACACGCTTGGTAAAGATATTTTCGCCCGGGTAATGCGAGGCATTCAGCAGTCGCTCATTGTGGTGTTTATCGTGGGGCTTCTCGCCACGGTAATCGGGACCATCGTCGGAGCCCTTGCCGGTTACTTCCGCGGTTGGCTCGACACACTACTGATGCGCGCCACCGACGTTGTCATCATCCTGCCAATTTTGGTTGTTGGAGCCGTTCTTAGCCGAAGCTTCGGTGGCGACGCAGTCAGCCTAGCCCTGCTACTTGGCGCGCTTGCGTGGACAGGCAGTGCCAGGCTGGTACGCGCTGAGTTCTTAGCGCTGAGAGAGCGTGAGTTCGTCGATGCTGCAAGAGTTGCGGGCGCCAAGAACTCAAGAATCATTTTCAAGCACATTCTTCCGAACACCATTGGTGTGATTGTGGTGAATGCGACGCTTCTAATGGCAGCCGCGATTCTTATTGAGACCTCACTGAGCTTCCTGGGCTTTGGCATCGTCGCACCGGATATCTCTCTCGGACAGATCATCAGCGAATACAACGAGGCCTTCAGAACCAGGCCCTGGTTGTTCTGGTATCCGGGTCTCTTCATTGTGGTGATTGCCCTGTGCATTAACTTCATTGGTGATGGTTTGCGGGATGCCTTTGACCCTCGTCAGCGCAGGCTTCCAAAGTCCGGTGGTGCCATTTCTGAGCTAAAGCAGCTCATTGCAAAGCGCAGGGAGAGCTAATGCTAGAGACTCAGCGCGGTAGCGAATACCAAAACGGTAATTACCGCAATCTTGCCAATGCTCCACTTACTTTCGACAGTGGCATCCAGACCGCTTCTTTGCTCCCAGAGTCTTCGGATGTGGGCAGCGGCAGCTCCGGATTCGCTGCTGACGAGATCTCCTGGTCGAACGGTTCCGGCGATGTAGGTGCTTTCGGGGAGATGTTGTCCTTGGTCGCGGGAGGCAAAGATGCTGCTGTGGCGACCAGGAGCTGGAGCACCCCAGGCAGTTATTTTGCCTTTATCTGTAGTGATTGCGAGCGCCCATCGGGTGTCGATGAGCTTTATTGCACCCCAGCTGATGTTGTGCTCTCTGAAGACATTGACAATCTTTATGCTCTCTTCGCTCACCTCAACCCTGGGAAACCAAAAGAGCAGCATGGAGCTCGCCGCTATCAGAGCCACTCCGGGCAAGGACATAAGTGCGATAGCGAGTCCTTCGCCAATCAGAATCACGAACCAGGCAAGGGTCATTATGATCACGCTCGCAAGAGCTATGGCCCTGCCGGATCGGGATCGGAATACCTGCACGCAAAGAGTCTCGCATGCCATGGGGAGGTTTTGAGCTAATGGACAACTCGAAGCCAATCATTGAGGCCAGTGAGCTGTCGGTCGACTTCTGGGTCGATGGCGAGTGGGTCATGGCCGCCAGCGGTGTGAACTTCAGCGTCAAGCCCGGAGACGTGCTGGCAATTGTTGGCGAGTCCGGCTCTGGCAAGTCAACATCGGCAATGAGCCTTTTGGGTTTGTTGCCCGTAAATGGCCGCGCCTCTGGTTCCGTAAAGCTTCAGGGCGAAGAGCTAATCGGCGCCGACAAGAAGCGGCTTCGTGAGGTCAGGGGTAAGGAGATAGCGGTTATCTTCCAAGAGCCAATGACCGCCCTGAACCCCGTCTACACTGTCGGCTTTCAGATAGTTGAGGCTCTTCAGGTTCACTTTAAGTCAATGACCAAAGCTCAGGGCAAGGTCAGGGCCTTGGAACTTCTGAAGATGGTGGAGCTTCCAGATCCCGAGAAGGCATTTAACTCCTATCCCCACGAGCTTTCAGGTGGTCAGAGGCAGCGTGCAATGATCGCGCAGAGCATCTCTTGTGATCCCCAGCTCTTGATTGCCGATGAGCCCACTACCGCTCTAGATGTGACGGTTCAGGCAGAGATTTTGAACCTGATGCGCGATCTCAACAAGCGCCTGAACTCCGCGGTCATCTTAATTACCCACGACATGGGAGTTGTTGCTGAGCTGAGCGATTTCATGATCGTGATGAAGGATGGCGTTGTCGTAGAGACCGGGACTACCTTCGATGTCTTCAAGACCCCAAAGCACCAATACACCAAGGACCTACTTGCCGCGGTTCCAAAGTTGGGCGCTGCCGAGACCAAGCCTGTCATTGAGCGCAAAGCCGCGGAAGAACCAGTGCTTCGCATGAGGGGTCTCAACATTGAATACCCCAAGAGGGGAAAGGTTCCAGCATTCTTGGCGGTCAAGGATGCCGACCTAGATATCTACCCAGGTGAAGTCTTGGGATTGGTGGGGGAGTCGGGCTCGGGTAAAACGACCATTGGCAGGGCGGTTGTTGGGCTTCTTCCAATCAAGAGTGGCCAGCTCTCTGTTGATGGTCAGGAAATGGTCGGCGTTTCGAGACAACAGCTGATAGATGTTCGGAGAAACATCGGAATCGTTTTCCAGGATCCGGGTAGTTCGCTGAACCCAAGGTGGCCTATCGGGCAGTCGATTGCCGAGCCACTACTCCTTGCGGGTTGGGATTCTCCGGCCCGGACAAACCGCGTGAGCGAGCTTTTGGACTTGGTTGAGCTTCCCAGAAGCTACCGCAACCGCTATCCACATGAACTCTCCGGTGGTCAGAGGCAGCGCGTTGGTATTGCCAGAGCCTTGGCACTTAGTCCCAAGCTGCTGGTTGCTGATGAGCCAACTAGCGCCTTGGATGTTTCTGTTCAAGCGAGGGTCCTGGAACTATTGCAGGAGATCCAGAGGGAGCAGCAGTTTGCGACTTTGTTTATCTCACACGACCTGGCTGTCGTTGATCTACTCAGTGACCGCATTGCGGTTATGAGGCTCGGTGAGATTGTTGAGCAGGGACACAAGGAGCAGATACTTCGTAATCCTCAGGTTGACTACACCAAGAGGCTTATAAGTGCAGTGCCAATTCCAGACCCACTCCGACGCAAGTTCTAAATTTCGAAAGCCATATTTGGTGCCCATCTCGGCAGGCCCGAGCGTGATACTGCCTTCATTCAGTAGGCTCGAGAGGGATATAGGTAGGTAGCGTGCATCTCAAGCAAATCACTCTTCAAGGCTTCAAGTCCTTCGCTGGGTCTACCAATTTGAACTTTGAAAAGGGAATCACCTGTGTAGTCGGCCCCAATGGTTCGGGCAAATCAAACGTCGTGGATGCGCTTGCATGGGTAATGGGTGAGCAGGGCACAAAAAGCCTTCGTGGCGGCAAAATGGAAGACGTAATATTTGCTGGAACCGCAAGCAAAGCTCCTCTTGGCCGGGCCGAAGTCAAACTTACAATCGACAATTCCTCGGGGATTCTTCCCATTGAATTTGCTGAAGTCACGATCGCTAGAACCCTTTACCGAAACGGCACCAGTGAGTATGCCATCAACGGAGCAGCCTGCAGGCTCCTAGATGTTCAGGAGCTATTGAGCGACTCAGGACTTGGTCGCGAAATGCACTCGATTGTCGGCCAGGGGCAATTAGATACGGTCTTGAAGGCAAACCCACTGGAACGAAGGGCGCTAATCGAGGAGGCTGCCGGTGTCTTGAAATATCGCCGCCGAAAAGAGAAGACCGAGCGAAAGCTGGAGTCTATGCAGGCCAATCTGACAAGACTCGGTGACCTGATTGCAGAGGTAAGGCGAAACCTGAGGCCCCTAGGCAGGCAAGCAGAGGTTGCCCAGCAGGCCACGGAGATTGCCGCGGAGGCAAGGCTTCTCAAAGAACATATCTTCGTCAGGCAGCTGAAGCAATTGCGTGAAAACCTTGAGGCAGTTTCTGAAAACGGGGTCAAGCGCAGGTCAGAAGCCGCAATGGTGTCAGAGCAGCTTGCAGCTGCGAAGCAGGCCATTAGGGACATTGAGTCGTCTTTGTCCTCATCTGAATTCGATGTTGCTCGAGAACGTCAGTTTTCTCTGGAGAACATAGAGACCAGAACGCGCTCCGCGATCAACCTGGCACGCCAGCAGCTGGCAGACAGATTTCAGCAGGCTCCCGATGATGAAGCTAGTACTGAGTTGCTCCGGGCAAATCTAGAAAGTAGAAACCTGGCCATCGCTTCTTTAGCCAGGGAGATTGAGACACTGAAGAGTAATTTGCAGGACCTGGTCAATCAGCGAAGTGAGGCTTCATCTGCATTGGAGGAATTTGAGTCCAAGGCCGCGCTTGAAAAGGCCGAGTATGACAGGGCTTTTTCTGAACATAACAGCCAGAAGAATTCCCTGATTCAGCTAAAGGCCCAATTCGAACTCGAGTTGGCAAAGAAAGTCGAATTAGGTGAAGAACTTGGCCGGGTGGACCAAGCAATTTTGGATGTTGAGACTCAGCTTGGCATGCTGGCTCCCGAGCAGTCGGTTTCTGATCAAGAGCTTAGAAAGGCCTATCAGGAGGCTACCGCTCACGAGATAAAGTCGCGGAATGATTTTGAGGAAAGCCAGAAGCTGCTTCATGATCTAGAGCGAAAAAAGGATTCGCTGCAGGCAAAGTTCTCCGCACTTGGGCTCACGCTTGACCAGCCCGACGGAGCAAAGGATGCCGCTCAATCTGGAGTCACAGGGATTCATGGAATCTTGGCAGAGGTTATTAGGGTCGATGCTGGATATGAGGCAGCTATTGCAGTAGCACTGGGGCCTTTGGCCGACTCTGTCCTGGCCAACAACCAATTGGTGGCTTTGGAAGCTGTGGAATATCTCAAGACCAAAGAACTTGGACGTGCAGATTTCTTCGTTTCGGAAGTCGATGTTGCGCGCGGCAAACAATCGGCGCCCGCCGGTGCCATCTCTGCATCCTCTGTTGTCGAGGGACCCAAAGCGCTGCTTAGTCAACTCGAGAAATTCTGGATTGTTCAGACAACAGCCGATGCACGCAAGCTCCTAGGAGAAGCCAAAGCTGCGTCGGCAGTATTAGTGACGACAGACGGTGACTATATCTCGGAGAGAGTCCTGAGCGGTGGAGGTCGCAAAGTTCCGACGAAACTTGAATTAGCCGCAGAGCGCTCAAGCACCTCCGCGTTGTTGGAAGACACCGAGAGGGCAATTGAAGCTGCATTGGATGTTGTGAAGGCCGCCAAGTTGGCCTTGGATGATGCATCTGGAGATGTCAAGGCAAAGCTCTTGCGACTTCAATCCCATGACGCAGAGCTGGCAGCCAAGGCCGAGTCCCTAGGCCGACTTATGGGTCAACTAGAGGGTGCGAAACAGGCAAAGTCAAAAATTTCCCAACAGATTTATGAAAAGGACCAGGAACTAAACGACAGGTCGCAGGCGATCGCAACACTCGAAGAGCGCCTAGAGATTTCATCGCCAAGCGAATTTTCCATTGACCAAGAACGTAGAGCCGCACTGACCCAATCCCTGGACAATCGCAGGCAGTCTGAGGTTGAGGCAAGAATTGCACTCGGCGCGCTTCAGGAGCGCAGCGCCGGTCTAATTCGTGAGCAAGAGTCAATCCGCAATCAACTTGCTAGCGCTGAGCAGGAGCGAATAGAACGGCTTGCAGCTGAAGCTTCGCATAAGCAGAGGCTTGCTCAAGTCAAGAATGCCCTGTCGGCCTTGGAACTCGCTCTTGGACTCATTGAAAAACTTGCAACATCAGCGCGTCAAGAACTGCGGGATGTTCAAGATAAGCGCTCTCAAAAGAATGCGCGCTTGGCCGATTTACGGAGCTCCCTTTCGGGCTTGGAGGCGAGGTCCGACGAGCTGGGACAGGGAGTCCAAGACACTGAGATGCGAGCTTATGAGGTTCGCTTGCAGCTAAGCACGCTCTCTGAGCGTATAACTGGGGAACTTGGCCTAACCCCGGATGAGTTGCTGGCGGCGGCGCAGGACTTTGAGGCTGAAGAACAGAGCATCGAATCTCTTGAGAGTCAATTGCGTAGGACAGAGTCGAAGCTCTCCCAATTGGGTTCTTTCAACCCATTGGCCCTTGAAGAGTTTGCTGCCATGGAGGAAAGGCACAAGTACCTGTCGGAGCAGCTTTCAGACCTAACAAACGCGCGCCGAGACCTACTTTCGATCATTTCTGATTTGAATGAGAAAATGCAAACCACTTTTGCTGCTGCCTTTGAAGACACGAAGAAGAACTTTGAACAAGTGTTTCCAGTGCTTTTTCCAGGTGGTGAGGGGTCCCTGTCGCTTGTGGGGGAAGCAGAGCAGGAGCTGGGTGTTGAAGTGTCGGTCAGGCCGGCCGGTAAGAGAATTGAGCGAATGAGCCTGCTTTCCGGTGGCGAGCGATCTCTGGCGGCATTGGCTCTCCTAATTGCTATCTTCAAAGCACGACCCAGCCCTTTCTATGTGCTAGACGAGGTCGAAGCAGCGCTCGATGATACGAACCTCGGGCGCCTCTTAGCAGTTCTCGAGGATCTTCGAGAAACTTCCCAGCTAATAGTTGTCACGCATCAAAAACGAACTATGGAGATCGCTGACACCCTTTATGGTGTCAGCATGAGTAAAGACGGCGTCACTCAGGTTGTCGGGGAAAAATTAGAGCGGATCGTGTAGATGTTTAAGTTCCTGAAGCGTCTGCGGCAGAAAAAGGACGAAACCACGCAAGCCGCCGCTAGCCCTATCGTCGAAATCCAGCAGGCTCCAGCCGCCGCGCCTGTCGAAGCAGTTGTGGGCACTGCTGAGACCACGGCTGCCACGGATCGGCCCGCTAAGTCGGATCCCGACCTAGTAAGCAGCCGAGCTCAGGAGACCCCCGAAACCGAACCAGCGATCGAAGATGTAGCCGAGGCTGAGTCGTCACCACCTAAAGAGGCTAAGCCGGCTGAAGTAGTTGAGGTCGAACTGCCAAAAAGGTCCCTTGGTGACGGAATTAGGTCGATGTTTTCCTCGAGCCTAGATATCGATCAGCTCGAGGACATCTTGCTACTGGCAGACTTTGGTGTAGAGGCGGCGGTTGAGATTACCGAGGACTTGCGAAACGCTGCCAAAAAGGCTGGCGCCACCTCAGATGCTGAGTTGCGGCTACTACTCAAAGATTTGCTAATCGGAAAGCTGGAGAGAACCGACGCTCAACTTCACCTTGTAGATGGAAAACTTCCTTACGTTTTCTTGATTGTCGGGGTTAATGGTGCAGGAAAAACTACAACAATCGGAAAGCTAGCAAAGTGGCTCAGCGACGGCGAATGGGAAGTGGTTTTAGGTGCCGCTGATACCTTTAGAGCTGCGGCCGTTGAGCAACTCGCAACATGGGCAGAGCGTGCTGGTGTCGGAATTATCAAGCCAGAGCGTGATGGGCAGGACCCAGCCTCAGTTGCCTATCAGACAGTTGAGCACGCCATTGAGAGCGAGGCGGACATCGCAATCATCGACACCGCTGGAAGATTGCAAAACAAAAAGGATCTAATGGACGAGCTCGGAAAAATACGTCGAGCGGTTGAAAAGCGTGCCCAGATTAATGAGGTTTTGCTCGTGATTGACGCCACAACGGGACAAAACGCACTCAGTCAGGCCAAGGCCTTCACAGAGGTGGCGGAGGTAACTGGAATTGTCATGACAAAGCTCGATGGAACTGCAAAGGGGGGCATTCTTTACACAATCCAGAGGGAGCTCGACATTCCGGTTAAGCTCGTGGGTGTTGGTGAGAAAGTAGACGATTTCGCCTTTTTTTCTGCCGAAGAGTTCGCCAAGGGTCTGGTAGCCCGAAAATCATGAATGTAGAGCCAGCGTAAGGATTTCAGGCTTGGCTGATTTAGACTTGCATCGTTTTCAAGGAGTTTTCAGTTGACCTACGTAATAGCGCTTCCCTGTGTAGACCTGAAGGACAGGGCCTGCATCGATGAATGCCCAGTTGATTGCATCTACGAGGGCGATCGCATGCTTTACATACACCCTGACGAATGCGTGGACTGCGGTGCCTGCGAGCCGGTTTGTCCGGTTGAGGCCATCTACTACGAGGACGACCTGCCGGGGGAGTGGAGCGACTACTACTCGGTAAACGTAGATTTCTTCAACGAGATCGGATCGCCAGGAGGTGCTGCCAAGACGGGCCCAATCCCAGGTGACCACCCGCTTGTGGCGGCACTACCCCCAAACCAGCAAGACCAGTAAACCTAAGGTTTTTCTTGGAAAGCACAAACTTTTCAAGTAAGCTTTCGTGGGTTTGGATGAAGGTTTAGAACCTTCAGACCATAAAGACTTTTCTCGCTTCTATTTCGAGCGGGCCAATTGAGGAGCTACAGATGCCAGTACCAAAGAGGCGCAAGTCACGTGCTAACACTCACGCACGCCGTTCACAGTGGAAGGCAGAGCCAGTAACCCTGGTCAAGACCGTTGAGAATGGACAGACCGTCTACAGCCTCCCTCACCGGGCAAAGGCAGTCACCGACTCAGTGGGCACAGAGCTCTACATGGAGTACAAGGGTCGCAAAGTAGCCGACAGCTAACAAATGTCTGACGAGCTGCTAGGTCGGCTCGGGGCTGAGATTTCTCCCGAGCTTCTTAGGCTCGCCCTCACACACTCTTCTTTCGCTTACGAAAACGGTGGCTCTGACAATGAGCGCCTAGAGTTCCTTGGCGACTCCGTGCTCGGTTATCTGGTCGCATCTCATATCTTCACAGCTCACAACAAGCTCTCGGAAGGTGAGCTAACAAAGCTCAAAAATGGCGTTGTCTCCGCCCAGGCTCTGGCAGTCGCCGCCAACCGCATAGATCTTGGCAAGCACCTACTCCTAGGTAAAGGGGAAGAGCAGACCGAGGGCAGGCGAAAGGAAAACATCCTCGCCGACGCTTTTGAGGCCCTCATTGGCGCTGCCTACATCCACTCCGGTCTTGAAAACGCTGGCAAAATAATCACCGGCCACATTCTCCCCCTACTAGATGACTCCGATGCTCTTAGAGAGTTTGCAGATCCCAAGACATCGCTGGCCGTGAATCTCAAGAAGCTAAATCGCGAAGAGCCCACGTACGAAATTTCAGAATCTGGACCGGAGCACGAGCGCGTCTATTTCGCGACCTGTTTTTCGGGCAAGGTAAGCCTCGGGTCAGGTTCGGGACGAACCAAGCGTAAAGCTGAGACAGACGCGGCACTTAGTGCACTGCGAACCCTCTCGGAGCTCTAGTGCCGGAACTACCCGAAGTCGAGACTGTTCGTGCCGGTCTCGCAAGTCACGTAATCGGCGCTCTGGTTAACGAAATTGAGGTCCATGACAGCCGCAGCCTGAAGCGCAACTTTTCAGGCCTTGATGGATTCGTCAACGAGCTAACAGGCGAGCGCCTCCAAGGAGTAAGTAGGCGCGGTAAGTTCCTTTGGTTGCCTCTAACCGCAACGCGCGCAGTTGTTTGCCACCTAGGCATGAGCGGACAGGTCTTGGTTAGGTCCAAGGAATTTGGTGATGACAAGCTCACGAGAATCACCCTGAGGCTAGTAAAACCAACCGGTGAAGAAATAGAGATGCGTTTTGTAGACCAGCGCCTATTCGGTGGAATGCAAATCGATGATTTGCTGGAAACTGGAGAAGGGGTTCCAGCAGGGCACTTTCCAGAAGGAGAGGCTAGTTCAATGATTCCTGTATCGGTCTCTCACATCGCAAGAGATCCTTTGGATCCCAACTTTGATGCAGGGCTGGTGGTATCCAAGATGCGGAAACGAAGCTCTGGAATCAAGAGGGTGCTGCTCGACCAGAACTTGATGAGCGGCATCGGCAATATCTACGCGGATGAGACCCTTTGGCGAACTCGTCTTCACTATGACAGGCCCGCCAGCATAATCTCGGCCAAAAAGCTAAATGACGTCATTGAAGTCGCCAAGGATGTCCTTGATGAAGCGGTCGAGCGAGGTGGTACCAGCTTTGACGAGCAGTACAAAAACGTAAATGGCGAATCTGGTTACTTTTCCCAAGACCTCAATGCCTACAGCCGCGCGGGGTTACCTTGTCAGAGGTGCGGTAGCGCAATTAAGCGCGAGGCCTGGGCAAACAGATCTTCTTATTTCTGCCCCAAATGCCAACGGCGCTGAAGACTTAAGAACGAAACCTTGGAAACATAGCCACGAGCAGGACGATCGCTATAGACCCGTATGACCATATGTAGCCAATTGTCGATGCCGGGATGAGCTTGTCTTGACCAAAGTCTTGTGCAAAGAAAAAAACCAATGCTGTAACGGTCAGGGCAAAGGCCCAAGACTCTATTTTGATCAGCCTGACTGAAACTGCGTAGACAAGTAGCGAGAACATTGCCACTCCGAGCCCAAAGGGCATTCCAGAGAGGATGCTCTGGTGAAAAATGGTGCCAAGAACGGCAAATAATGTCCCCGCGAAGATGCCCCTGAGAGTCAGTCCAAGTCTTGCCGCTTTGCTCACCGGTCAAGACTATTGCCAAGCCCCTAGATTAGGCTTTTGGCGGTAAGCGAAGGAGAAATGGATTGTTTGACAATCTTTCGGATCGCCTGAGCGGGACTTTCAAGAGCCTCAAGGGCAAGGGAAAGCTCTCTCCAGCCGATATTGACGAGACTCTCAGGGACATCCGGCGCGCCCTACTCGAGGCTGATGTTGCGTTGGAGGTGGTCAAAGACTTCATCTCCAGAATTCGCGAGCGTGCAATGGGGGACGAGGTTTCAAAAGCACTTAACCCCTCTCAGCAGGTGGTTCAGATTGTCCAAGATGAGCTAATTGGCATTCTTGGAGGAGAGGCTAGAAAACTTACTTTTTCAAAGAACCCACCGACAGTTCTGATGCTCGCGGGTCTCCAGGGTTCCGGCAAGACGACGCTCGCTGGGAAGCTTGCCAAATGGCTCAAGGACCAGAACCAGACACCATTACTGGTCGCCTGCGACCTGCAAAGGCCTAATGCTGTAAACCAGCTTCAGGTGCTGGGGGAGAAGGTAGGGGTTCCAGTTTTTGCTCCCGAGGAGGGTAACGGATCCGGTGACCCTGTGGCGGTAGCTAAAAAGGGCGTCGAAAAAGCAAAAAAGGACCAGCACTCAGTAGTGATCATCGACACCGCAGGCAGGATCGGTATCGATGAGGAGATGATGAAGCAGGCTCGAGATATTCGAGATGCGACCTCTCCCGATGAAATGCTTTTTGTTATCGACTCAATGCTCGGTCAGGACGCAGTCAACGTTGCGAATGCCTTCAAAGATGGTGTCGGAGTCACTGGAGTAGTGCTTACCAAGCTAGATGGTGATGCCAGAGGTGGTGCGGCACTATCTGTTGCAACCATTACGGGCGCGCCAATCCTATTTAGCTCAACTGGCGAGACACTCGATGCCTTCGAGCCTTTCTACCCAGACCGCATGGCCAGTCGCATCCTCGACATGGGAGACATCCTTACTCTTATCGAGCAGGCTCAGAGGGCCTTTGACGAAGAAGAGAGCGAGAAGCTCGCTCAAAAGATTGCCCAAGATCAGTTCACACTGCAGGACTTTCTGGATCAGATGCAGCAGCTGAGAAAACTTGGCAGCATGAAGGGCATCATGGCCATGTTGCCAGGGGCCGGCCAGATGAAGCAGAACATTGAAGATTTTGACGAGGGAATGATTGACCGAACCGAGGCCATAATTCGCTCCATGACCCCAAAGGAGCGCGAGCAACCCAAGCTTCTCAATGGTTCAAGACGGATGAGAATTGCTAAGGGGTCGGGTACGACGGTCACTGACGTGAACCAGTTAATGCAGCGCTTTGAACAGGCCGCAAAGATGATGAAGACCATGGCAAAGGGCGGAGCGCCAACTCTTCCCGGCACCAACCCCGTGATGATGGGAGGCGCCAAGGGCGGCGGCTACATCGGCGGCAAGAAGAAGGACAAGAAGAAAAAAGGCTCAAAGAGCGGCAACCCTGCAAAGCGTGCTGCCGAAAACGCGGGACTTACTATCGCAAGCGAGAATTCGAAGGGCAGCTCCTTCGGGCTTTGAAACTAGCCAAATCGCGTTTTTTCTGGCAGGATAATCCTTTGTTCGAGCGTCTCGACCCTCTATCAAGACGTACGAGAAACCCTGAGAAGCCTCCGAGTGTGCCCCCACGCTCACGGTGGAGCCTCGCCCCTAAACTCACAG
>Ga0180120_10001474_pt1 | contig 11997 bp, 9 predicted proteins | sample CPBDNA_3_FD_129677 | JGI IMG/M metagenome (GOLD analysis project Ga0180120, IMG submission 129677) | Freshwater to marine salinity gradient microbial communities from Chesapeake Bay, USA - CPBay_Spr_31_0.2_DNA (version 2) (version 2) | ecosystem: Environmental > Aquatic > Marine > Coastal ... | reverse complement strand
TCAGATCAAATACATCATGGGTATCATGGATTATTCTGAAGAAGTCCACGAAGCTTCCTGGGGTACTGCAGGGGTATTCTTCCCAGTTGATAGAGAGCAGGATTTCAAGCAGACCTCTCACGAACTGCAGTATATCTCTGATCTAGACGGCCCCATGAACTTTGTCGCCGGCCTCTACTTACTCGAAGCTGACTCTTATATCACTTCAGGTCCAGTCGTACCTTTTACCGCGTATCACAGTCTGTCAACAACAGCCGTATTTGGTGAGATGAGCTATGATCTTTCTGAAGACTGGTCTGTCACCGTTGGTGCTCGTTACACCGAAGAGGAAAAAGACCTTAAGTCTCGTTCATGGATCGTTGGCGTAGGCAATGCTGATCGTATCGCTAACAGCTCTGATAATCTGCTCAACGAAGGCTCACCCTCTTTTGAAGATGACAATGTCTCTTATCGTATAGTTCTGCAGCGCGAATTTGACAAGGGTATGCTCTATACCTCTTATGCAACTGGCTTCCGCAGTGGTGGTTTCTTTAACCGCGGATCCACTGATTCAGAACTGACACCTTTCGCATCGGAAGAAGTTGCAAGTTTTGAAATCGGTATGCGTAGCAACCCAACTGAGAACTCACAGCTCAACGTAACTTACTTCAGCGCCGATTACTCAGACAAGCAAACCACGGTTATCACCGATGGTAATGATCCGGTCTGTGGCAAAGGAACTGCTGAAAATCCTGCAGCTCAGGGTGTGACTTGCTCCTTTGTTCGTAATGCTGGTGACGTGAGTATGGACGGTATCGAAATTGAAGCAGCGCTGATGCCGACTGATGCTCTGACTCTTCGTGCCGCAATTGGTACCTTCAGTGGCGACTACGATAAGTTTGACTACAACGGTGTTGATATCGCTGACCGAGCGCGTCTGCTTTATGCGCCTGAGTTAACCGCTAGTTTGGTTGCTGAGCACACGTCAGAAGTGGCTGGTGGTTCACTGACTATCAATGCTAGCTTTAGCCATAAAGACGAAGTTGAGACTCAAGCCGACTGGTCAACCTATAACCCAATCACAGGCCCTGAGGTCACTATCGACAGCTTCCAAACTTTTGATCTTTCAGCAACGTTCATGAAAGAGATGGGTTCAGGCACTATTAAGCTACGCGCTTATGGTACCGATATCCTCGACGGTGGTAACCGTGTAGGTCGCCGCTATGACGCTGGTGCTTTCGCTTGGGCGGAACTGGTTCCACGTCGTCAGATGGGTGTTAGCCTAGGTTATGAGTTCTAAGTATCTGAACACTTAATCAGCAGTAACTAAAAGGCGGTTGAACTCAGTTCAACCGCCTTTTTTTACATTCGCCTTTTAGAAATAATGAAAACGCTGGCAGAAAACAGGCAAGTGATCATGGAAAAAACTGAGACTTCAGTACTTAACAGCCAGGTTCAGGACGGTATTTTATGGCTAACAAAAAACAATCCTCAAGATAATTTTGGTATGTCTGTGGCCATGCTCAAGGCCATGGGCGAAGCGCTCCAAAGCATTAACGATCAAACTGAGATACGCGCAGTAGTCATAGACGCTGGCGGGCGTGGCTTTCACGCCGGTGCAGTGGCTGTCACGGAGCTGCAGCCTCGACTCGAAGACCTGGGAAGAGAAGACTTTCAGCGGCTGGTTAAAATGGGCCATCAACTGGGCAGCCAGATTGCCGCACTGCCTATTCCGGTAGTTGGTATAGCCCGCGGCGGTGCCTTGGGTGGCGGCCTTGAGCTGCTACTGCGCAGCGATTTTCTCTACTGCCTTGATGGGGCACGCTTTAGCTTCCCAGAAGTGACTCTGGGCTTTGTTGCCGCCTGGGGTGGCACTCAGTTAGCGGCTCGACTAATGCCCTTTAGACGGGCTCAGGAGATGCTTTTACTGGGAGAATCGATCAGCGGCGTTCAGGCTGCGGAGTTTGGACTGGTGACAGGCTCATTTGCCACTCCTGAGCTCTTAGATGGACATCTAAGGGATGTACTGACCCGTTTGCGTCACTGTTCACCCACATCGGTGCAATGGACTAAGGAATGCTTAGGGGCTGCCTGGGAAGGCTCTCTCGATTTGGGCTTAGACAAAGAGATGGAAGCGGAAACCGAAACCATGGATAGCGGCGACTTCCTCAGAGGCTTAGACGCCCTTGGCAGCGGCCAGATCTATGATTACAGCGCGGGAAAAGCCGTGGCAAAGAAAAGCCGCTGATGGCACCGGCTTTTGGTGCTCTTAACTTTTTTTAAATGCGCTTTGCTTTTTTACTATAAACCCTAAATCAAAAACCCATCTCTGTGGCCGTAGGAATACGACGCAGAGTTTGGCCGCCAGAAATATCCAACATCCTACCCGTCATAAAGCACTCATCGGATAACAACCATAGCGCTGCGTTAGCCATATCATCAGTACTAGGTAACTTACCCAGTGGAATCTCATTGACAAAAGCCTGCTCGATCGCTGGCATCGCCAGAAAGCCCTCGGTCATAGCACTGGGCGTAAAACCCGGAGATAGCGAGTTAACACGGATATTCTGTCCGCCGTACTCCACTGCCGCTATACGCACTATATGATCTGCCCCGCTCTTGGTGCCGGCGTAAGCGGCCAGTCCCGGAGGCGCTAACAGAGCAGTCTGGGAGGAGGTTGTTACCACGGAGCCACCCTCTGCCATGCGTGCGGTCATATGCTTAATAAACAGCGTAGTGCCTATTAGATGGACATCGCAGTTCTGCTGCAATACTTCGCGACTGATATCGGCAATCGACGATGAGGTTTCAATACCGGCAAAGTTAATTGCGCCATCGAGTTTTCCGTAATGGGCTACAGCGGTATCAGCCAGAGCTGCAAGTTGCGCTTCATCAGTAATATCGCAACCTACTGCCATCGCGCCAATGCTATCTGCAATAGCCTGGACTTTATCCAATCTCCGCGCGGCTAATACTAGCTTAGCGCCCTCAGCATGACAGCGCTGTGCTGTGGCGGCGCCCATACTGCGCTCATCAGATGCGCCCAAAATAATAATGACTTTGCCTTCTAATCTACCGGCCATGATTGTGCCCTCTAAGTCCGTAATAAATAGTTTTCTTATTTTTTATTAAATTTTAACCAGCTGCTTGCCAAAATTATGACCGGCAAAAAGACCCGCCAGACCAGCAGGACATTCTTCAATACCCTCAAGAATATGTTCCTTGACGAGGATCTTGCCCTCATCAACCCACTGGCTTAACTGCTCTATCGCAGCGGGATAACGCTCCACATGATCGAGCACAATAAAGCCTTCCATATGGGAGCGACGAATCACTAACTGCATATAATTTTTCGGCCCCGGCGGCAGTGCTTTAGTTTGATAACCACTGGAAATACCCCCACAGAGAACCACCCGTGCATGGTTGGACAGATTGACCAGTGCCGAGTCGAGAATGTCGCCGCCAACATTATCGAAATAGATATCGATGCTGTTTTTGCACAGTTCTTTCATGCGCTCATCGACAGATTCTGATTTGTAGTCAATCACGGCGTCATAGCCGAGCTCATCAATAAGCCACTGACATTTGGCCGGGCCTCCAGCGATACCGATTACACGACAGCCCATCAGCTTGGCAATTTGACCCACGGTGGAGCCTGTAGCCCCTGCCGCACCTGAAATTACCACTGTATCGCCAGCTTTGGGTTTGCCTATATCGAGTAATCCAAAGTAAGCCGTTAAGCCGGTGAGACCATAGATATGCAGTGGGTAAGCTATAGGCATCCCCTCGGGGATTTTTGATACTGGAAAGAGTCCAGTGCCATCGCTGATAGCATATTCTTGCCAGCCAAAACCGCCCTGCACACGATCACCCACCTGATAGTCAGCGTGCTTGCTGGCAATAATTTCCCCCACTGCCATAGAGCGCATCACTTCGCCGATGGCCACTGGTGGCACATAGCTGCGCACATCATTGAGCCAGCCTCGCTGGGCCGGCTCAAATGAAAGATACTGATTCTTGACCAAAAATTCGCCATCCACTAAATCGCGGATGGTCTCATTCTCAAAGTTAAAATGCTCTGCGCTAACGGTGGTTTCAGGACGGGATTTTAGCGTCCACTTTTTATTGATTACCGGTGCTGTCATGGGGTGTACCAAATAGGTGATGAGTAGGCGCGATCTTGAATGGTTTTGGGTGCTCGGGGATCTATAACTGCACCAAAATATTTTTCGTCATAGGCAGTCCAGCGCGGGGTTGGAATCTGAATCACTCTGGCATAGTAGAATGCACGCCGGTCTGGATCGAACTCGGGATCAGTCCAAACTGCGGTTAATTCGGCGGCACCTATGCTATTGCTGTAGGTGACATTTTCACTGTCAACAGTATTGCCCACCGCGGGAATCTCGCCGGTTAACCAGCTCTTCTTGCGGCCATCGGAGAGGGCCACATCAAATATCTGCTCCGCCGTTTCGCCACTGGCATTGAGCCAGCCTTTAATAATCTGTACACGATCCAAGTTGGCACCATCTGGATCTCTGGTGGCGGCGACCATAAAGCGTGGGGCTTTAGCGTCGGGACCGCGGGTTAAATCGCCCCCCATAGGAACGCCCTTTGCATAGCCGATACTGGCGTAATCAGCGCTCAGAACATCTGCCTGTGCATATTCCCAGCCACCAAAAAAGCGCAGCTTAATGCGGGTGCCCGAGGTGGCATAGACTTCGCGACGCTTAATCGCATCAAAGATCGACTCGCGAGTATTTTCCTCAGACCAGACCGCTGCCAGACCGGAGGATACTAGCCGCCAGATTTTCTGTAGCTGATCCGCCATACGTTTTTCGGTGCGGTCCACTGAGGGCTCATCATGGGCAAACTTACCAAAGAAGTTATCCTCATTGGTGGTGGCCATGCCGGTGTGAGAATCGGTGCTACCGATAATGCCAAACTTAAAGGGGTTGGTACCCAAGTTAGCCTCGTGGCGGAGACCTTCGCGGAGGGCCGAGCGGGTATATTCGTACTGCAACATTTCCGGTTCTTTGTCCGTGCCTAAAGTGATATTGCCCTGATCCCAGGTTTCAAAATCGGCAAACTCGTCATCTGGAGACAGGTAAGGATGTGCCTCACCATCGCCTTTTACCTGAGTGGTCTCATAGACCGGTTCCCAACGTGCACGTTTGCGGGCATAGGACGCATCTAGGGGCAGTCCGTTTTCCCGGTTCGGCGAAAACATGCGGCCATTACTGACATTACCATTGTGGGCAATGGCAAGTACTTCACCCCCGGTTTGCTTTTCATAGTCCGCTAAGGCGTCCCATAAATCTTCCGGGTCATTGCTGTGCTGTGCCGAGAAAGGCGTCATCTGAGATGCGGTCTCGGCACCGTCTTTATAGATCACCACCCGGTGAAGGTTGTCGCCGGTAATCATGGAGGTCCATTCGTAACCCACAAAGGCAGTAAATAACCCTGGCTCATTGTATTTATCAGCAACGGCAGACGCCTCCTGCCAAATAGAGCTGCGCAGGCTGTCGGGCGTCAGATACTCTGGTTCACTGGTCTGAATCGCGTCTGAGAATGCCAGAGCTAAGCTCATCATATCCCCCTGACGCAATAACTCCTTCCATTCTGCACCCATTTTCCATTCATCTAAACGGGGATCATCGAGGGCCATCTGAGCATAAATACCCAGATATTCCGCATGATCTGTCACCGCTAAAAAATCTAATGGGCGACGTAATTTGGCCGGCATGCCATTATCCGCCTGAACCGTTTCACCACGGGCAAACTTAAACGCCTGATCTTTGGTCAGTCGCGTCTGTAAAATATAGGCATCGGCTGAGAGTTGAGAGTGCAGGTGCAAATCACCCCAATAGAGGTTTGTCATACTGTCTCGCACCGGTGCTGAGTAGAGCAACTTTTGATCCGCGAGTGAGGGCTCTGCCGCGTTTGCTGGCAACGCCAACGCAGCCAGTAACGAAACATAAATAAGTTTATGCATTATTGTTTTTCCTATTTATAAACATTTACTCGGCTACTTCAATCCGAATCAACTGCCCCTGATTTTTATTCGGCAGCCAGACGGTAATACGATCGGCGGAATTATCGACCACGACTTTGCGCGCATCGTATTCCACCGGCATAAGATATTTGACGACCTTTCCAGTCTCTGGATCCAGCCGCAACAGGCGGTCGGAACCGGTGCTGGATATCCAGATTTTGCCATTGCGATCTGGGCGTGCGTAGTAGGGAGAGATATGTCGCGGCTGCAGCGGATACTCGGTAATCTCATCATTATCGAGATTGATCACCGCCACATTGTCAGCAAAGAATTCGGTAAACCAAAAACCATTGTTGGTATCTCTATAACCTCGGCGCGGATAAGCATTGGGCGTCGGTGTCGGCACTAGGCGAACATTGCCTTCTCCATCAGAGCGGGCAATAGAGGACGCTTCAGGTGCGGTGCAGAGGAAATTCCCCGCGGCATCCTGATCCATCATGTAGCAGTAATTTAATTGGCCGACTCGATCGGGATCTGTGGGGAATGGTTTGTCATCAAAGAGCATTATGCCCTCACCCACTTCACCGCTTTCGATATCCAAGCGGAAGGCGTGCTCATGGCGAATACCTCCCTCGGGTATGGAGGTGATACCTGTTGCCCAGAGTCCCTTTTCACCGGCTCTCACTGGCCCTAAAAAGGGGTTTTTCCAGATCACCGGCAAATCAAATGTCTGCCAGGTTTCAGTCTCAGGAGAGAACGCCGCATGCTTATTGCCGCCTATACCTACCCAGACGGTATCGGTGCCATCCACCTGTATATCCTGAACACCGACAATACGGCTGAGGCCCTCTTCCGGCTCGGGTAAAAAGTTCGGTGCCGGCCATTCGGAAAATTCGCCACTGCGGGGATCGAGTTTGCCAATAAAATCCCACCCGGTATTGCCGTACCAAACATTGCCTTTTGAATCTACATCCAGATCATGGATCACGCTGGGCTGCCGGGGAATCGGGTACACCGTGACTGTGGCATTGGTGCCTTCACCTGAAGGGCGCGGCAAGGTTTTTAACGGGTAATCCCAGGTCGACTGCCCCTGACTGAGATTAACTGTGGCTAAATACTCTGCGATATCAGTAGCTTTGCGTCCGTACCAAATAAAATTTTCTAGGGGCAGCGGGTGGCGCACTATCTGGATACGATCGGCGGAGGCATGGTCCGTCTCATAGGTGTGCATGCGCTGAATCACCTGAGTAAATTGCTCTGCGTTATAGCCGGAGCGAGCAATGCGCTCGAGGCTGTGGCAAAAACCACAGTTGACCATATTGCGCACCAGCAGATCTTTTTCTGCCTCGCTTCCGGGGAAACTTTTCACCCAGTCCAGTGAGGTTAGATGAGAGGCTAGGCGCAGTGGGTCGGTAACCGCCTGCAGAGACAGCTCGATTGATGATGGGCGATCTTGAGTAATCACCACCTGCTGGGCGCTGGATAATTCATAGCCAGCGGCTCGCACTGTGACCTCATAGGTGCCGGCATTAAGACGCTCGCGCCTAAGACTAAACTGACCGGTGGCATCAGAGGTCACTGCGGTCAACAGGGATTTATCGACTCCCCGAAGAATCACCACAACCCCTTCCATAAGCTGTTCTTGGGGTGAAGACACTACCCCCGTGAGAGCAATATCAGGTGATCGGTTATCACGCTCAGTGCAACCCGCAATCGCTAGCAATACCAATAAACTCATTCGAATAAACATACTCAAACTAGACCTTGGTTGCATACTTAATCCTCTTTGCTGGAGAGCGGCGTCACTATCTCAATTAGGTTGCCATTGTTATCGCGGATAAACAGCAGGCGAACCCCTGCCGCATCAAAATCGGTTGGCGGCAGTTCAAGCTCGACCCCACGACTGACTAACTCTGCCGCCACGGCGTCTACATCGGCACTGCGAAAGGCAATGTGCACATAGCCGCGGTCGGACATGGCAGTGAATACATCTGGGGCAACTTCCTCAGCCTGAAATGCCTCCGGGGTACCTACCACTTCGATCATAAAACCATTGGCGGCTATATAGCCCACATCCACCTCGGCGTAGCCCTCTATGTCCCACTCGCGAACCACTTCAAAACCGAGAATATTGTGATACCAGTCAACGGTGCCCTGATAGTCTGCGGTGGAAATCATAATATGATCGGCACGCATAAGAGCCAGTGGATTCGGTATCCGGGAACTGTCTTTTTGTGAAAGGTCTTTAGCAAACGCACCGGCGGTAGTAGCAGATATGATCATGGCAACAACAATGGCTTTAAACATTTTGATTACCTCAGCTGATCAGAGTTAATAATGTCGGTGCTCACATCCGGGTTCACATAGTCATTGAGCAACTCGTGGAAACGTTGCACGCGCTTCTCCTGATGAGTCAGTATGCAGCCACTAAATCCGCGGGAATTAAGCCCCTGCTGCTGACTGGTGCCAATACTTAAATCCTGATCCGCCACATAGCCCACCGACTGACCGTCGCCATAAACACTGTGACGATTTTCCGCCCATTCCAATGGCATGGGCCCAATGGGTGTCTCCACTTCGGTCATACCTTTAACTGGCGGCGCTATCACCCAGTGATGGAAAACACATTTCTGCGGATCCGTTGGATGGGGTTCGGTGCGCAGTATCTGGCACTGCTCCGGTGACATGGTAATGGTCAGATTGGGGAACAATGTGCAGTGGAAATAATCCACCAGCTGCTGATCGCTCATATTTTCATAGTTGGTAAAACCGCGCTCCGGGCCAAGACGGCGTTTGGCGGCGATAATCGCCTCGCGGATATCACCGGTATGACCGTTAAAGTCGGCTGGATCTACCTCCCAAGCGCGCGCCACATCATCTAACGGTGAGGGCACGTCGCCAGTATGGAACTCTGGATTGCGGGTGGTGGCCTGATGGCCTTTCATCCACATAGCGTTATGACCGGTTTCATACATCTCAAATAACGTATCCGGCAGACCATCATTAATAAAGGTCGACAGTTCTGGGTGGATGGTGGGCAGGTGATAACTTTCATTAAAGTTATCGCGGATAATTTTCCAATTAAAATCGGCATCTGCCGACAGATACATCACTCGTATCCAGTTATCGAGACCGTAATCTTTAAGGCGTTCTGGCAATGGCGCCAGCCAGTCCAATAGGGGTTTTACCTCTGAGTCCATGCAGTAAAATATAAACGGTCCCCAGGTTTCACAGCGCACTTCGCTAAGCGTCACTTTGCCGCAGGGATTGCCATCGGGAAAATCATCTGGGTCTTGAACATTGACCAACACACCGTCGGGGGCAAACTGCCAGCCATGGTAGCCACAGGTAATGCGGTCACTGCCGCCAATATCACCGAGAACCAGACGGTTGCCACGGTGGGGGCAGGAATTATAGAAAGCTTTGATGCTGCTGTCGGCCTGACGAATCATAATCACCGATTCGGTGCCCAGGTTATGGCGCACATAGTCCCCTTCCTGTTCTAACTCAGCGACCATGCCACCCAGATGCCAAACCTTTGGCCACAGATGCTGGTTCTCCAGCGCCATAAACTCTTGGGAGATATAGCGGTCCGCGGTAATGGTGTCGCCGCGCACAGGAATATCAAAACCCTTGGCGTAGCGGGACGTGTCAGATGGTGCGCCCATAATATGGCTCTCTATAATTGGCAGTGCTGATTAATAAAAAACAGGTCGAATAGACTGCAATAAAAAGAAACTGACCAGCTAAAAGGTTTTGCTGTTTAACAAAACCTATTAGCTAATCAGCATTCCCGGGGATTACTTTGAAATAAGACCGCCATCAACCACCAGCTCAGCACCAGTGACATAGCTGGATTCATCGGAGGCTAAAAACAGTACACAGTTGGCCACTTCCACTGGATAGCCCATACGACCAAATGGCACGGTGTCGCCAAGCTTTTCAAACTCATCTGGATTATCGCGACGGGAGTCATTTTGAATATTGGTGTCGATTAAGCCTGGGTGCAGAGAGTTACAGCGAATACCATCGGCAGCATGTTCCAGGGCAATACTCTTACTGAAAATTTGTACACCGGCTTTAGCAATACCGTATACCGAGACGCCGGGAATGCCGCGCAGTGCAGCAACAGAAGACATATTGACAATAGAGCCGCCACCGGAGGCGATCATTGCTGGCAGGGCTTTTTTACAGCCGAGGAAGACACTGCGAATATTCACATCCATCTGCAGATCGTAGTCTGCCGTGGAGTATTCACTGATCGGTCGCATAACCGCAATACCGGCATTGTTAACCAATATATCCAGACCGCCAAAGCGCTCTACGGTGGCATCAATCACTTCCTGCCAGCGCTGCTCATCGACCACATTTTGCTCCATAGTCAGTACTTCAGCACCTAGGGCGACCATCTCTTTTTCGGCGGCAGCCAGTCCAACCATATCGATATCGGTCAGTACCAGTTTGGCACCCTCTTGGGCAAAGCGCATAGCAGTGGCATGGCCGAGGCCCGGGTTAGAGGCAGCGCCGGTAATAATCGCAACTTTATTGAATAATCTAGACATGGAATTTTCCTTATAATATTTTTTTAACGTGCTTTAAATTTAGTTTTTTTAAATTTTGTATTTTTTTATTCTTTGCTGTTTATTTTTTTTCAGGCCCTAAATCGCATTCCAGCCGCCATCCACTTCGAGCAGACTTCCGGTACTAAAAGACGAAAGGTCCGAGGCCAAAAACATCACCCCATTGGCCACCTCTTCAGGCGTACCCAAACGTTTGATCGCATGCTTTGTTGCCAGTACCGATAGATCATCAACCAGGCTCACCACTAGGGGAGTCGCCACATTTCCCGGGCAGATCGCGTTAATCCGAATGTCGCGATCGGCATATTCCACCGCTACTGTGCGGGTCAGACCGGCCACCGCAAATTTGCTGGTGACATAGGGCGAGGCATCGGGGTAGGTGTTGCGACTGGTGGCCGAGGCCATATTGACTATCCGCCCCCCGCCCTGCTCTAGCATTTGGCGGATCTCCGCCTGCATGCACAGCCATACACCTTTTAAATTTACCGCCATTACCCGGTCAAATTCCGCCTCACCCACTTCATGAAATTCCTGTAATGGGGTTGCTGTACCGGCATTGTTGACGGCAATATCGAGACGACCAAAACGCGCCACTATGGCACTCATCATGGCACCGACATCCGCAGAATCGCTGACGTCATTAATCAGACCCAGTACCTCAGCGCCAGCCTGTTCAAGCTCCTCAACGGCCTTATCCAATGGCTCCTTGGATATATCGGTAATCACCAACTTAGCACCAGCCGCTCCAAATGCTTGGGCGCAGGCATAACCCAAACCACCGGCTGCGCCGGTGATTAACACGACTTGATCGTGAAAATTAAATGTCATAACACTGCTCTTATTATTTTTATGATTATTGGTTTTTTTATTATCAATCGGTGAAAATTGCTCTTAGGTGGCATTGCCACCATCGACCATATACACACTGCCAGTGCAGTAACTGCTGTCATCGCTGCCTAAGAAAACCATCATATTGGCGATTTCCTCCGGCTGGCCATAGCGTCCCAAAGGCGTCACTGCCTCAACCATAGTTCTAAAATCACCGGCGCCCGCTTCAGCAAAGCCATCTTCAATGGATTCCATCATGCGGGTTTCCACAGCACCTGGGTTAACCGTATTGACTCGGATACCAAATTGCGCAGATTCCAGTGCCGCGCAGCGCATCAGACCAATCACCGCATGCTTGCTGGTATTGTAAGCGGCGGTATTGGGCGAGCCCTGCACGCCTGCGCCAGAGGACGTGATAATAATGCTGCCACCACCGCCATCGCGCATCACCGGCATGACGTAGTGCAACCCCAACCATACACCTCTGACATTGACTGCCAATACCTTATCTAGGTTGCTGACATCGGTATCCATAATCGAACCGATCTTGCCCTCGGTGCCTGCGTTGGCCACAAAGACATCAATAGAGCCGAAGGTGTCGACTGTGGTGCGCACAAC
>Ga0180120_10001472_pt1 | contig 12004 bp, 9 predicted proteins | sample CPBDNA_3_FD_129677 | JGI IMG/M metagenome (GOLD analysis project Ga0180120, IMG submission 129677) | Freshwater to marine salinity gradient microbial communities from Chesapeake Bay, USA - CPBay_Spr_31_0.2_DNA (version 2) (version 2) | ecosystem: Environmental > Aquatic > Marine > Coastal ... | reverse complement strand
CATTTGAAGTTGCATATTTTGCACTCGAAAAATTCGGCATTTTTCGGCATTTTTTTGTAAACTTTAATGCTATAAATAGTTTACATAAAAAAATGCCTAAATCCTTTTTTTTATAAAGTAACAAAAACGTATGCAGTCAATTATTTTCATCAAAAACCCAAATCACTGCATTATGCTATGAACCCATTTTTTAACTTTACTTTTCTCAAGACTTTTTCACAAAAATGAAAATTGGACATTTTTAAAAATGTCCAAAAGTGTAAAAAAGTCTAGAGAGTTTGAAAAAATAATACACCTTTTTAGAATTTATCCTAATTTATTATATTCTGTAAATATAAATACATGAATTCTATTATCGAGTTATCTGAATTTGTAAATGAAATTCGTCCAGCAAAACCAGTGTCGTTCGAAACGTTCTTACAAACATATAATGTACGAGTAGGCAAGAACATTGTTCCACTGAAAACATATATAGCCAAAAAATCGATAAAAACGGAGAACCTTGCATTATTATTTTCAGATATTACAAATATCGAAGCCTATTTAGAACGTTTTTATAACATGTCTCTAAAAATCAAAGACAAAAATATCCATTTTGGAGAACATTACAAACCAATGCAAATAAAACAGATCAACAACAATCAAGAACCTCTGTTGAAAAATCTCATCCGCAATTTGCATTTCAAGCATATTCTTGAACTGACCAAATCGGGCATTGAAAATGTACCGACCTATATGGATGTATTGAAAGATCTATTGCGCAATAAAATAATCGATTATAAAATCCTTACACCAAGTTCTCTTTATTACATTGAGAAACGTCGATTTGGAAGTGTATTGTCTTCTTACTACTTCCGAGCATCTATCTTGAACCCATATGTAATTTACTCTCTCAATGAGAACCTGTTAAAGGGAGAGAAAATATTTACTCCTACCTTAGGATGGAGTTCGTATGCTTGCGGTTTTCTGGAGTCGTCACTCGCGAAAGAATACGTGGGAACAGACGTGATACCGGATGTATGTAAGAAAACCGATCAATTGATCGCAGATTTATATCCTAGCGCCAAAAAAGACATTTATTGCAAACCATCAGAAGACCTCGCCAAAAGCAAACGGTTTATGAAAAAATACACGAACCATTTCGACGTGGTGTTTTTTAGCCCCCCGTATTATAAATTGGAACTGTACGAAGGAAAAAATCAAAGCACCAACAAATACAACACGTACCAAGAGTGGTTAGACAAATACTGGGAAGCCACTATCCAATTATGCAAACAAGTATTGTCCAATAACGGCAAATTGTGTTACATTCTCTCCGGATATGGATCGTCAAATACACGAGAACAATACGATCTAATAAAAGACATGAACAGTATCACGACCAAGTATTTCAAACAGACACACGATTTGCCTATGTATAATAAGAATGTTCACGTTACCACACACAAACAACCCAGCGAACGTATTCTCATCTTTTCATAATGTGTATTCTCATCTATGTACATATTATGTATTTATTTACATCACCTCTCTCAATATCTCTTCAGGGTAATTCAAGTCCTTCAGCACGCGTATTCCTCCCTTCAGTGTAGATATACCCTTTTTCAATTTATACGTATAATTAAATTCACCTGTGTTCTCCACATCAACTTTCATCTTATAGTTACAGATATTATTATGCTTCTTGAAGAACTTGCAAATCTTAAAGTAATGAGTAGTTAACATAAAATCAACATTCGAGAACCTAGATAAATAATTTATAAATGCTTTTCCTGCCTGTGATGCCTCTTCTGGGTTAGTTCCAGAGTATAATTCATCAAAAATACAGAAATGACGAGAACCTTTGTTCTCCAATATATGGTCAATTATCGTTTTGCATCTTCGCGATTCAGCTTGGAACAAACTGTCTCTCTGGGATGTATCAGGAATATTCAGATAAGAATGAATGTATTGATATGGATGTATCACCGCCGATTGATAAAACCCGCAGCCAAATTGTTGTGAAAAAATTATATTCAACGTAGTTGTTTTCAACATAGTCGTCTTGCCTGCCTTGTTGGGAGCAGATATGATAATGTTATTGGAGAGATCGCACGTATTTTTTACCACGTTCTCGTGCAAGAGAGGAGGATAGTATTGTTGTTTGATATGCGTAGTCGCATCCTCACTGTAGGTTGCATATGTGATATGCTTGCTCTTGATATTTTGATGCAATCCGTGCAAATTGTTCATATATCCTTCGAAGCCAAATGCAAACAACATTGTTTCTTCCAACTCACTGTTATCGTGCAGTTCATAAAAACAACGCAGCAAGTAACCATTGTTCGTGTAGTCTTTTATGGAAGACGAGAATGGAGGTAGATTTCGCAACATCTCTTTCATATGCTTCAGCCTCGTAGTATGTAGCGATATCTGTTCATTGAAACCTGCATAGGTACTGCACGTTTTTGTTACATCTTGGAAATGATCCATATTTTGGATTGAATGTTCAGCAAAGTTCTCCACTACCTTGAGTGCACTGTTTATTTTTTGAACATTCTTGTGATATTTTATGCACGTCGTCACGTTCTGGTATACTTGCATTCCGTATAACCCAAAGGTAACTAAGAAATACACAAAGTTCTCTGCCGAGAAGTTCGACATCGACACGATGGCTTTGCCGATGAAATGATGTTTGGCCAATTGAGTTAATATTTTGATGTAATTCGAAAAGTCAATGGGAATTCCCTGTATTTTGAGAAGCACGAATGGAAATACCATGAAGATAATGGGAATAATCAGACTGATCAACGGAGACAATATGGTCATTGTAGACAATACTTGCAAGAAAGGTGTAGAATAATTCAGACTTTTGAACTGTTCCCAGTCAACGTAATTGTATTTATCCAGGAAAGATGCATCTTTTTTCAACATTTTCCACACAGGTATAACTTGTTCGACATGTTCGGGCGAAGAATATTCGATTTTGTCCCAATTGGAAACAATCGATTGCGTGTCTTGCAAAAAAGGAACGTTGTTGGTTATTTGATTACTCCATAAGTCCATGGTGCATTCACCAAACACATTTGTAGGATTTAGTATACAATCATACATACACGTTGAGTTTTCGTGTGTGGAAATCAATTCAAGATCATCTTTTACATGGGACTGAATGGGATATATTGTATCAGTCGGCAAATAGTTTATTGGTAATGTGAAAGACTGTATTTCCTCATAAATATCGTTTTTGTCGTAATCAGTAAGAAAGTTGTATGATGGGTCATTTGATGTGGACTTATTTATGAAATAGGCATTTGCAAAGTTGTTAAAATTCATATACGTTAATTGATTATTATGTTTTACTCGTACAAACGAATACAAGAAAATAAATAGAACTTATATAAACATTGCGCTTGTATATTGTACAGTCAAGTATGTTGGTCCAATATACGTTCGATGATTATGACCAAGCAAAAACAATGAATGCAGAAGATGCAAGTTTGCCTGAAGACATTATACAAGAGTTTGAAACATTATACAAGCTCGTCGAAGAGTATGTTGCTACATTGCCTCCAATCACTTCCAATGAGTATACACAATACGATAAGAAAAAACACCGCAAACACTACAAGCAAAATCGCAAATACGATAACAATCCACAATGGGCGTCTAAAGAGCAATTTAAGGCTACGAAGATGGAGAAAAAAGAGGGCATAGAGGCAAAATATAGTGAATTAACAAGTATGTTAAATAAGATTACTATGAAAAATCGTGATACATTGTTACCTAAAATCATGGAAGTCATTACGTATATAATGAATGGCGAAGAGGACGATGAAGACGATGAAGAGGTTGATAGTTATGAAAATGTTATCAATGTTCTCTTTGATGTTGCTAAAAAAATGCGTGGCGGACACGATGTGTATATTATTGTATTGAAAGAACTGTTTCAACAATATCCCAGTTTTATTACAAAAATATCCAAGTTCATGGACGCCTACAAGAACAGTTATGATAACATTCGGGACATTGATGCAAATCGGCAATATGATGAATATTGTGATATGGTGAAAATGAATGACTATCGACGAACAAATAGCAATTTTATCGTGAAATTAGCAGAGAGCAAATTTATAGATGAGAATGAACTATTGGCGGTCATTGAACAATTGTTTGATAAAGTGTTGCATTACATTGACGAAGAAGAACAAACCGTATTAATCGAAGAAATCACCGAAAATTTGTCTATATTTATGACGAGCTCCTATCGTTTCTTACATTCTCACAGTCAATGGAGCAATCTTATCGATAAATTAAACAAATGCATCAAGTTAAAAGCAAAAGAACACAAGAGCATTTCTTCGCGAATAGTATTCAAATACATGGACATTCAAGACGCATTGAAGAAAATGTATACTAGAAAGTAACTAACATAAAAATAGAATAAAATGATATGTAATAGTATACTATATATCATATGGTAAAGTCATTCATATATCCAGACAAAATTAAATATAGTGAAACCACGGAAATTAACAACGACGACGTTGGGCACGCATCTACTATATATGAGATTGATTATTTTGATAAACCGATCAGCGTTGCATTGGGTCGCGAAAGTCACAGTTTTTCGGCCGACAACATCGTGCATTTTTCATTATATTTAGTGTCAAATGATAAAATACATTCGCGCATAGGAATATTTGAGGTTGAATCTAACAAAATGATCTCTATTATCGACGAAGATGGTGATATAGACATTGACGAAGGACACATTTTATTATTTGTGGACCAGCAATACGTATTTGAACATACAAAAACAGATGACAACGTCGATGAGACCACGATTCAACAAACCGAACAAATCGACAAGTTGACTTTCGTAGAAAGCGACCAAAATGATTGGATTGCAAATTTTATGAAAAATAATAACTATCACATAGTTGATAACGAAGGCAAAGGTGACTGTTTGTTCCTCGTTATTCAAATGGCATTAGAAGGTACAGAACATGAAACAAACGTAGAAGAGTTAAGGAAAATACTGGCGGACAACGTGAACGAGGCATTGTTTGAGCAATATAAATCAATCTATATGGGCATTCACTCTGAATTACAGAACGTTGAAAACAATATGAAACATACCAAAGACACCGTTCAAAAACTAAAAAAACAATGTGTAAATATGAGCAATAAACAGGAGAATAAGGCGATGCTTGACCGTATCACTGAACTACGAGACAATTATGCAAAGATGAACCAAGAAAAGAACTCGGTGAACGAACTTATGTCTGAATTTGCATTTATGCAACATATATCGAACATTGACGATTTGAAAAAGTTTGTCATCACTTCGAATTATTGGGCAGACACTTGGGCAATTGGCGTACTCGAGAAAAAGTTGAATATAAAACTGGTAGTTTTTTCACAAGAGTCGCACAAGTCGAACGATCTGGATTCCGTATTATTATGTGGACAAGATAACGAACAAACTTCTCAACCAAAGAACCCCGATTACTATGTGCTTACCTCGTATACAGGAAATCATTACACGCTCATTACCTATGATACGCGTAAACGATTTTTATTTTCGACCTTGCCCAGTCAAATCAAATCATTGGTGATAAACAAATGCATTGAAAAAAACGCAGGCCCTTATTATTCCATACCTGAATTCCGACAACTGAAAATGAAACTGGGCATTCACGTTGACGAAGGGAAAGCAGAAGACCCAGATGATGAGTATTTGAATGACCATTTATACAACAACAAAACATTGTTGATGTTCCACGCCAATTCGAATGGTGTACCCAAACCGGGACAAGGTTCAGGAGAAAAAATAGACAATGACGTGATTGTATCCTTCAAAGACCTGATATTAAACCATAAAAAACATAACTGGCGACGACAATTAGATGATAGTTATTTGTCCCCATTCACATTAGATGGTCATAGATGGAATAGCGTAGAGCATTATAAATTGGCGTCTCAATTCAAAAAGGGATTTCCGGATTTTTATCGCAGTTTTTCGTTGGACAGTGATAGTGCTATCTCAAAAGATTTAATAAAGGCACGTATCGCAGGCAGCAAAAGTGGAAGAAACAAAGACAATGTATATCGCGAGCGGAATATAACAATCGACCCCGATTACTACGAATTTCATTCGAATCCACGTCATGAAGTAGAACGTTTTGATGCACTCAAAGCGAAATTCTGTCAGAACCCCGATTTGAAGACTATGTTAAAGCATACAAACGACGCCAAATTAATACATTTTGTAAGAGGAAGTGAACCCGACACCGACATTTTATTGATGAAATTGAGAAAAGACATCGACCAAATATGTTCTCAATAAGTATCAATGCAATTGACTTCCGTAATATTATATATAAAATTGATTAAAGAATAGCATATCTATATAGACATAGTAATAATATACAGTATATTGCATATCATGAGTTCTTTATCTTACGTTGACGAAATGCCCACCCAGATGGCCTATGAGAAACCTTGCGTTTATTTCACGACTTCTAATTTGGTTACGCTTGATGATGCCCATCTTGATAATGCCGATTTTAGTTTGCGTGTGACGACTCTTCCCAGAGACTATTCTGACGAAGAGGGAGCAACCAAATTGTTCGAGGAAGTCCTGCGAATTGGTAAGGTATCCAAGATGGTGATCGTCGAGAAGTCCTTCTACAACCGCAGATTGAGTACAAACACTACGACCCACAGTGCTACGGTTGACTTTGAATATTGGAACAACAACACGGCAAATGTTCAGTTGAGAGATTACATTGTGAACAATCACAACGCCAAGATTTCGATTGTCGCGAATGACCAGTTGTACTGGGAAAATGGTGAGCCGATGTCCCATTTGTCTATCAGCAAGGGCAATTCTTCTCCTCATTCCTTGCTCGGCGTTTCCAAGCAAAACGACGAGAATAACCAACTGGATTTGTCTGATAATGACTGGAAGAGTTTGTACATTCCATTTATTTCATCAAATATGTTGATTGGTACCCCCGAGGGTTCCACTAGCAGATTTATTCCGATGGTCAAGGATTATTTGGAGACTACCCTTAGTTTGGGCAAGGTGTCTCGCATTGACTTTGTCGACCGCGAGCTTGAAAACGGCAGCAGAGGAAAGGCATTGTTTATTCATTTCGAGCATTGGTACGAGAACGACTATACCAAGAGTTTTCGTAACATGCTGGACACAACTGGTCATTATCGCTTTAAGGGCGAATACAACAATGGCGTATTCTGCAAGCTGTATGCAATGAACGAAGATGGCGACAAGGTACCTGGCTACATTGTATTCAAGATTAACCACAAACCCATCCCCGAGGTGGAGAATGAGGTGAATGTTCATCAATTGTCTGCTGCGAACGTGTTCTTGACGGAGGAACTAGAGAAGATGACGAAGACAGTAGAAGAACTGCAAAAAGAACTGGAGAAGTACAAGAATATGACGACTTCCGCATAAATAACAAATAAATAGCCTATAAACAATAAAAAACTATAAAAAATAAAGAGTAGTGTATACTACTTTTTATTTTTTTTGACTAATAAATGCATTTTAGAAAATTGATTTTGTTATATCTGAACAATGTGATGGTATTAAATAACAAACTAGAATGGGAATAAAAAATTTAAATAGATTTCTGAAAGAAAAATGCGGCAAGAATTCTATATACAAGACTACATTATCCAAATTTGAGAATAAAACGCTAGTGATAGACACAAGTATATATTTGTATCAGTTTATTGGTGAAAATGCACTTATGGAAAATATGTATTTATTTATCTCTATTATGAAATCTTGCAAAATCATTCCGATTTTCATATTTGACGGAAAACCTCCACCAGAAAAGCGAGAGTTGATCAAAGAACGAAGTACGAAGAAAAAAATCGCAGAAAACAAATTTAACGATTTATCGAAATCGCTAGGCGAAAATAAACTAAACGAACACGAAAAAAGGATGATAGAAGTAGAAATGGACGCATTGAAACGACAGTTTATTCGAGTACAAGACAGAGATATTGAAAATGTAAAACGATTAATGAATGCCTATGGAGTAGTATATTATGATGCTCCGAATGAGGCAGACGAGTTGTGTGCATACTTCGTAAAAATTGGGTTAGCATATGGATGCATAAGTGACGATATGGATATGTTTCTTTATGGTTGTCCAGTTGTATTGCGAAACTTCAGCTTATTGAACCAGTCTGTATCTTATTATGATACTGTGGAAATTTTGAAAGAATTAGACTTGACTGAACAACAATTCCGCGAAATATTAGTAATATCAGGGACGGATTATAATCGGAATATGGAAACAACCTTGCACGAAACACTCAAATGGTTTCAGCAATACAAACACTACATAAACAATAGTATTGCAAACAACAGACAATATTATGGCTTCTATTTATGGTTAACAAAAAATACAAAATACATAAAAGACTTTCACTCACTTATCAAAATACATCAATTGTTTGTGATTAACGAGATGAATTTCAATAAAAAAGACTACGAATACATCAAAAAAAATGAAAACAATCCACTGTTGCAGGAGATTATGAACGAGGCTGGGTTCATATTCTCATAGACAATATTCAAAATGAATGCATATATTTTTTACGTCATAATCGTGGATAGATAACAACCATTATACTGTTCTTGGCCTGTATGAATGAGATTAATGGTTACATCGGCGTGAATGGTTCCGCCCAGTTTTCTCCATCGTTCACAAAACATCCAATCTTCAGATAAATAATGATCGTTTTCCACACCACAATCAAAAAGGGCATATGCATATTTATTCTGTTCTCCTTTTAGAAAACCGATATCGTCAGTGTATTTCGTATACTGGAAAGCGTTCATCATTTTTTCAATCGTCGTTCGTTTCATCATCATAAATCCAGTTGCGATGTGACGAACTTCCGCCATATTATTCTTTATTTCAATCTTGTTGCTGACGTAATTCAAATTGTAGTTCAACAGTTTATGTTGGACCAGCTCTTCATCGCTAAGAATATCTTTGAATATACTTTTGTCTTTCTTCTCCATCCAATTAGACAAAACGTCATAGTTGGGTTCTCCAGACGGGTTCTTTAACATGCGCTCCCAATGATATTTCTTCAATGGATACACTCCGCCACACAAACCTTTATTAGAAATAATCAACTTGATAATATCATCCGGGTTCCACGTAATATCTGCATCAATAAACAGAATATGTGTGGTAAGTGGGTCCGACATGGCTTTTGCAATCAAATTGTTTCTTGCTCGTGATACAAGACTATCACTGTTACAAAATTCGACATGTACATCGATGTTGTATTGTTTCAACATCTCAACCGTCGCCATGATAGATTTGGTATACGACGTATAGCACATACCTCCATAACAAGGTGTAAGTATATACAAACACGGGTTTGCATGCGTTTGTAGATAACTATCTAATGTTTCACGCGGGTCTTCGGCAGTTGAAGACATAAATTGATATAGTATGTTATAATGGGTCAAGTTGTTTATATTGTTTCGGGTTGTTAAAAATAAATAAACGATTGTGCAATCAAGCAAATACAAATATATTACGAAAAATAATATATTTGTTTATTAATGTTCAAAAAAAAAAAAGGATTGTCTTTGTTTTATGTTGTTTAGTTTTTCCCCATCTTTATTTAGATAGTCTCACCAGCCTTAGCGAAGTGGATCTTCATGTATCTCTGCAGATTGAAGAAGGTGAGCTCATCCTCCTTTCCAAGACGAAGAAGCTTGGACAGTTTGGCGTCAGCCAAGATAATACGTCCGTTGGAGGTATCCTGAAGGTTGTTAGACTTGATGTACTTGGTGATCTCCTTGCTCACCTCAGTGCGGGCCATCTCGGTACCGACAGACTTTCCAAGGAAGTTAGCTAGCTCCTCACTAATGGGAGTAGCCTTGGTGAAACCAGAAGGCTTGCGGGGGTTAGTGTTGCGACGCTTCTTGTTAGCAAGCTTCTGGGCAACCTTCATCTCGCGAGAAACAGTCTTCTCAAGGGTCTTGAAATCACTCTTAAGAGTAGATAGCAGACCAACGAGCTGCTGAAGCTTAGCGCTATACTCGTTCATCTTGCCGGACATAATCGTAGCCGCATCCAACTCCTCTACGGGAGCAGCGGTCTCCTCCACCACAGGGGCAGGAGGAGGGGAGGCAGCCTGGGCCTCGGCCTTAGGGGCAGCCTTCTTAGCGCGGGGCTTGGGGGTCTCGGGGGCAGCAGTCTTCTCAGTCTTAGTAGCTCTAACCATTGTGATTATAATATATAACACGTATGCTTTTTATATTGATTTACTTAATAATATAAATTATCAATTTTATCAAATGATAAATGCGTTGAGGAATATATATTATAATTAATATTGTCTAGGTTCTGGTGGAAAACGATGTATTTCTTATATATTTATATAACTGATTCATATAACCACGGCATTGCTTGTCTAGCGTCTCTAGAAACTAATGTAAGTGCCGATAGCGCGTGCAATGTACCTATCTTTTTATGGTCGTTATCGACCCCACAATATACCAGGTTTTCAAAGATTTCTAATCCAGTTAATTTTAATTCATCATATTCCAGAAAAGATATCTCTCTGAACCCCAAACTAGCATGTCGAGTAAACGGAGTCGTACTATTATGAGAACATCCATAACATATGTTCCTTTTCGTAGTATGGGACAATCCTGCTCGGTAATACCATATGTCGTGTAATGCTCTATAAAATAGCACTAGATCTCTGTGAGATAAATTATTAAACCACGAGTATCGTGTATAGTTCCCCAATTGGTCGATTTCAACAAACAGAGCTCGGGTTCGTTCCTCTACCGAAAGTTGACTGCGTATTCGGGTCACGCGTGCCCTTATTTGGTTGAATGCACTTGATACAGAATTCGCATCTATTCTATTTTGCATAGACGCCATTCTGCGTTGGATTTCGGAGAGACGATTTATATGCATTAACTGTCTTCTTCTCGGCAATTCCAGTTTTTTGTTATTTTCCCGAAATTCTTCAAATATCGCATAACTCCCCCTGTATACCCTGTATACGTTTTTTTTAATTGTATTGCATACATTTTCTCGCGTGTACGGATTGATAAATTTACCATTTGTATTTATATGTTGTATAAGTGAAGATACATCAAAACCGTAGACAAATCCGGCATTGTCTTTGTATGAGAAAAAATACGACGTTGCTATTTCACAAATGGGTTCTAATGTAGCCATATCGCTATCATTTGTACATAACTTGTGATTTTTTAATGCTGGACCTCGCAAGGTTTGAATCAATCTTAAATACCATCCCCGGAATATTTTTTGAATGAGTGTTGCATGTTTAATCTCGCCGAAACGACTAATAAGACGTTCTATGAGCACCGGTTTGGTTCCAGTCAAATGTATATTTCCCAACTGTCTGATTGCAGTTTTCAAGTCTGATATTTTGTATTTTGTAAGATCAATATTATGTTCTTCATAGTTTGCATATGTAATTGAATGTTCGTTTACTTTCTTCTTGTAGTTTCGTTTCACTTTTGTACTATTTTCATTCATATTGCGTAGTATATAATAGGTGCAGATTTTATATTATTCGTGCATATGTTATAAAGAGAACATTGTTTACTCTGCTGCACAGTTAATGCACAATCCATCTATAAAATTGATTTAAAGAATACTCCTTTACTATATTACAGTTATTATACCTTATTTATAGTTATGTCTTCTAATCCTCGTGTTGTTACTAGTGGTGAGTGGGATACCTCCGCCGTGCGCTATATGAACCCTCGCGTGAGTGACCGTGGTCTTACTACGGTGAGCGTTATTAGTGGTCAGACTAGTCGCAGTCTGTACCTATCTACCCCATTGATTATGACTTGGGGCGTTTCCGATTATGTTGACGAGAAGACCGGTGAGTCTGATGGAAAATTCAAGATGAGCCTTGCCTTCCCTGGCGCCGAATACTCCAATAAAAATACTGATATCTTCCT
>Ga0180120_10001470_pt1 | contig 12008 bp, 19 predicted proteins | sample CPBDNA_3_FD_129677 | JGI IMG/M metagenome (GOLD analysis project Ga0180120, IMG submission 129677) | Freshwater to marine salinity gradient microbial communities from Chesapeake Bay, USA - CPBay_Spr_31_0.2_DNA (version 2) (version 2) | ecosystem: Environmental > Aquatic > Marine > Coastal ... | reverse complement strand
GAGTTCCTTTTTGGAGCCCCAAGCAAGATTCTTAAATACTACATAAATATACTTTCCCTTTAAGTCATCTTCTATTGCATCGGCTTCCTTACCTAATTTCAAAATCTTCTCAATGTTTTCGACCTTCTTTTGCGCACTTTTAGGTAAGTCCTTATAGTCAATAACTTCACCACCGAACTGCGCCTTGGCCTCAGTAATTACTTCTTCAATCAATTCTTTTAGTTGTGACCTTCTTATCTTCATTAGTCAAGCTCCAATATATCATTAAGTATTTCATCCAACAAAACTGTTCTGTTTTGTGTGATCAGAGTTTTATATGCCACACTCTCTTGTAGGTTCATAAAAGCATTACTGGTTGATGGGTTGCTTACCATGTCATAACAGACGAGATTGAAATCGTCTTCTACCATATCATAGCCTTCATTGGTTCGGCTTGTACTGCCCAAACCTCTTGAAGAAATACCTAACTTGATATCTCTCTCTACTAGCTTGCCAAGAATCTGACCCTTTGGTGTATCCAACACTTCAATTTCACCAATAAGATCTTCGCCATCCCAACTTGTATTAGTAACTAGATGACTAACATTCTCTAACTGTACAATAGGTGAGTCGGGGTGATCAAGTTCACCTAATGCCCTACGCTCTTGAATAAGTTCTTGATACTTCTTATCTTCTCTTTCAAGAATAGGCCGAGGATAAATTCTATTGTTAGCATTTGGCTTGCCAGCTGCTTGAATAATGCCCTTCATAGTAACGATACCGTCACTAGACTTAGATGGCTTTACGTCTTCATACTCAAACAACAGAAAAGAGTGTAGTAAGTTTGGATCTTGATTTTTTATCTCAGACATTTTTTTCACCCTTATCCCGTTCTTCGTGATTCATGCCATTAATTTTTTCAAGCAAACTTTCTAAGTCATCAATCATTTTACGAATATGATTCAACTCAGCTGTTGCTCTCTTAGCATTGAGTTTAGCAGCTCCAGTAGCAATATCCATTTTCAAGGCATCCAGAATAAACATTCTAGCATAGCCCAAACTTGTATTCAAGTTTTTAGAAATGCCCTCAAACAAACGAATGATATAGTTCATCCGTTCATTGCCGGGTTGCTCTAACAAAACTTTCAAAATAGTATCTTTGATAAGTTTGTCAGCAGCCTCCGCTACGCTCTTAGTACTATATGTTTTGTCCTTAGACTTGCCTTGCCGTTTCATAAATTTCTTCTTCTTCTTTTTCCATTGGTTAACTTCTTTTTCAGTAGGATTGCCTACTGCCGGAATAACGCCATCGTACCCTGCCACACCACCTGTTGTTGATACTTCCTTCTTAACTTTTTTCATTTTATAAATTGTTATCGCGGAAGTTTTTTAGAGATTGTGTTTCTACACTTTCATCGTTTCTAATCTTGGAGTTTTGTGCTTGCCATGCATCAATGTTAGCTTGACCAAATACATGAGAGACATCATTTAAGGGACCACCAACCATATACTCCCACATTCTAGGTGGAATTGTTCGGGGTGATAAATTATCCCCACTCATCATGTCCCAGCACTCCATAATAGTTTTTGCCATTATCCCATCCCATCGCGGTATTGCTGCAAACTAATAGTTGCTATATCATCGCCACCATTGGTCATAGGTCTTCCAGTATAATTACTAAAACCACCATTTGGATTAACGCTCCCAAGCCTATAATTACTTTTTACTGTCGGGATAGATGCTGGCCCAGCGTCGGCAATCGCAAACATCTCATCAAAGTTAGCCGCGGCTTGGCCCCGAGCCTCAAATGCAGCTTGAGACTCGATAGTTCCAACTGTTACATTCTTAGACATTGCTCCTATTGCTTTTTGATTGTTCGCGACGTGCTTTTCTCCTTTGCGAACTCCAAAACCTGTAGTCAAATGATTTATGCTTGCATCAGAGTCATCCGCAACGTCACAAAAATGATTCCATAAAAAGGCTATACTAGCAGATTTTCTGCCAGATGGAACAGGGGATGTAGAATTATACCCATTATCTAAGCCAGACGCATCGCTTAAGGGGTTCGTTATAGCATCAGAGGTTTTTGATGTTGCAGTTCTGTTTTTATCTGGACTACCATTAGGAAATAACGTGTTCCATTTTTCCAATAAAGTCTTTGCCATTAATATGTACTCCTATATTATTTCTTATCCGCCTGCTGCAGCAGATGCGGATGCCCTATCCCATTCTGTATCAATCTCACCAAGCCTATGATTTCCTCTAGTATTACGATACCCACCAGCAGTGGATTTAGAAACAGTAATACCAGACCTTCTAATAGCATCGGATTTAGCGACGAGGCTTTTACCCACGCCAGATACGGTGGAAGTCATAGATGCAGACGAGGAACCATTAGCAACTAAAGCACTCCACAATACTCCAACATCACTATCGTGATGTCCAGGGGGTAAAGGGTTACTAGAGTTAAATCCTTCATCTAAAGCAGAGGCCTCTCTTAATGGATTTCTATGAGAGATTGCTGATGATCCAGAAAGGCCGTTACCGTCCGTACCGTCAGCTCTGCTGGGCATTGCATCGGGACTGCCATTCCCGTTTTGTCCACCAAACAAACCCTCCCAGCGCTGCATAATCGTAAAAGGCATTTACATTCTCCTAAAATAATTTCAACTTATCTTTCATCTCAACTGACAAAAGAATATCTTTCAAATGGCTCGTGGTCACGGTCGGTTGTTTAGCGATACCTTGAAGTTTCTCTGTTACTAGTTCAATCTTTCTCTTAATATCTTTATCTTCTATCACTATTGACTTGTCTGCCACCTCATCCAACAAATCATCGACCTTCTTACAAACCCAACTTTTAAACTCTGCGTTATCGGCAGAAGTATAGTACTTAACCAAGTATCCTTTTTGTTCTGTTGTGAGAAGATGCTTATATGCCTCGTCAAATTTCTGAATAGCCAGAATCAAACTCAATTTTCCTGTTTGAACTTCTTCCAACGATTTATAAGAAGGATTCTCAAACTGGCCTCGTCTTTCTCTTACTCGTTTGGCTTCTTGATTTTCTATCAAGTGATCAAATAAGTTTTCATCTAACGCAAGACGATCTCTAGAGTTAAGGTACTGTTGATCTTCATGTAGTTTGATGTGGAAGCTAGCTAAGGTCTTATAGTTAGGAATCTGTGTCCTAAGTACTTCTTTCTTATTAGTGACCTTAGCAATTTGCTCCATAAGAGCGTTAAGTTCTGAATCCAACTCTTGATGCTTAATAGTTTTATTATATTCTCTTGTAAGATTTTCTACAAATCTAGAAGCAAAATATACATTACGAGCCTCACTATAAAGAAACTGCGAATATATTTTATAAGCCTTAGAGATTTCAGTAGACTTGACAAAATTCTCTCTTAGAAGAGAAAACAATTTTTGAGCTTTAGGAATATTATTTTGTGCAACCTGCGTCAGTACCGCATGGTTTAAAACCTCAAATAATACTCCTACATTTTTTTGTTTATTATGCTTCATCATACACCCCTGGCAAATCTTTAAGATTCAATGACTAAAATAAATATAATAAAGAGTTTCTAAATGTCATTAATAATGCTTCTTAGTGATGAATCCTCTAACTTATTATCACTTTTGTCCTTGACTAGATTCTTTAACATATCTTTTGATTCGTAGTTATACTGCATAATATCAGAAATAGTTCTATCAAATACATCTACTTTGGCGGGTTTGCCATTAGTTTTTATAAAACCATTTCCATTCTCATTATAGCTATAATCTTTAGGATATCCTGGCAGTTCCCGTGTACCCGTAGGATCGTAGGGCATTGCATCCTTTGTCCAATTCTCTCTATCCTCGTTGCTGGCTCCCTCATCGTCATCATCATCATCGCTAGGTTGCTGCCCACCCATACCAGGCTGTTGCATTTCACCTTGCTCAAGTTTCTCAAGAATACTCTTACTGACCGCTTCCTTTTCTTGATCAATCTTTATAGTTGCAATTTCGTTATCAGTAAGTTTCAATACATTCTTCTGTACATAGTAAGAAGAAATAATATCTGACTCAGCCATTTCTCTTGCGGTACCAAATCTTTTATCCATCAAATCAAGATGCATCATCTCTGTAATAGTAGATGGATTAGTTAGTTTCAAGTCAAAGTTGTAAATGGCTGACTCATCATACCCACGGAGATAAAGATGGATAAGTGATATCTTCGCCAGTTCGCTGACAACAATCTTTTGAATACGCTGAATAGTTCTCGCAAACTTAATGTCCTCCTGTGCTAGTGTTGATTTTCCTGAGAGATCTTCTTCCGCGGTAAGATAAGACTTAGGAACGCCGAGAGATATAAAAAGCTTATTTTGGAGATACTCAATGTCTTCAATAGCAGCAGCATTTTCTCCGCCAGGAAGGGTTTCAATCCTACTGCCGCGATCACCACGAACTGGAATAAAGAAATCTTCCAATATAGATTCGGGATTATAACGTAAATCAACATTTCCAGATGATTCCGATACCACTGGTATCCTTTTAAGCTTATCGCGCGCATTCTGCATGTACCCTTCCACATCTTTTGGTGGAATGTTTCCAACGTCAACATAAAATACTCGCCTTTCTGGTGCTCTACTAATACGATAGATTAGCATCGCGTCTTCAGCCATCAAAAGCTGCTTCCATACTTTTCTTGAAGAATCCAAAACCGAACGCCCATACGGCAAAAATCCATCGTCACCCAATATTCGTAAGTGAGAGATTTGATAGTTTTCAAAAACAGTATTCCCTTGTGAAGTCCACTTGAACCTCAGACTATTAGGATCGTTATTGTATCCTTCTTCTCTCTCTACTTCGCTTACAGGCAGTGCAATGGCACCTAATACACCTTCTTTATTAACAATGTCTAATAGATTAAAATGATCTCCATACTTACACATATTCCTAATCCATGTCCATAAGTGAAAATCAATATCTAATCTCTGATATAGTAGTTCCTCTAACTCACCAACAATTTTATCATCGTCTGACATAACCTGTACAGTTTTGCCATCTTCAGCATAGGTCATCGAATCGTCAGCATAAATATCCAAAGCTCTAGTGATCTCAGGGTAGTGATCCATTTCCTCATAGTCTCTTACACGTTCTACTCTCTCAGCACCACCGATCAGATGCTCACCATACATAGTTTGAGTAGCCTTGTGAAAACTATCAAAAGCCTTTTTCTGGCTCATATTACTCGGGCGTTCTGTTGGAGTCTTGTATGTCGCTGAACCGCCCTTAAGTAAACGCTTTAGTAAATCAAATCTATCTGCCATTTCTTATTCCTTTATTAAACTTTTGAGGCATAAAACAAAACTAAACCTAGGACTACAGGTACTAATCCAGCAATCCCACCCCACACACCTGCTTTAACCTTTAGTGTGGCAATATCTATTTGTATTTGTGTAAGCTTGCTGTCTATGTTACTAAACTTACCATCATGTTTTTCTAATTTTTCCATTACCAATTTTTGATATTGGGCCCAGCTATCGTCTACACCAGCCATCTCATATCCTCCTTCTGGCCCCCGCCAGTATCAAAAGTCCATTGTTTTGCTTGATCCTCTGACTTGGCGTTCCAAACACCAAACTCATATGGTGTATTATTAAAGCTAAGTCCTTGTAATAAATCTTTTGTCATTTCTTCGTCTTGACTATTGTACTTAAGAGTGGTCATTCTAACATACATTCCCATGGCTAGCGACATGACAAGATCGTCATTATAACTTGCTAGTGCCTCTGGTTTACCATTATGGAAGATAAATGTCTCTAACTCAGCCACTGTTCTCTTTGAGTGTAAGATAAAGTCATGCGTTCTGAGATCCTCTTCTAGCCGTGCTATACAGGCCGGCCTACTCTTCATACTCATAGTAAAACCAGGCACAGCATTTTTGGGAACATTATAAATATCATAATGTAATTGGTTGGCGTTACCTTCATGTATCTTTGTCAAATCTTTTATAGTCCAATACATATTCTTGTATTCCATTTCTATGATCTTCATCACTACATGATGACCCATAGAAGCGTTTTCAACCACTACATATGCATTGTTATACTGAACTGCTGTATTGTGTATAAGGTGAGCAAAAGCATCTGTATTTACTTTCCCCTTATACTCTGCAACTTGTTCATAATTTTCTACATCAATAATATGGAAGGCAGAGAAATCATTACCGTCACCTCGGGCTATGTCAGCACATAGCATATATTGTTTTGTATAGTCGGGGTACTTCCAAATCCATAGACCTTTATCAATCCAAGTTTTTTCTTCAGGCTCTCTCAGATATGGACGAAAGCCATCATCTGCAACCTCTTCTTCATTAGGATGTTCTTCATACCACTTAAGAGCCTTCATACTCACCACATTATTACCCGATTGTAAAAAGTCACAACCATGTTCTTGAGCAAATGCTTGGTCGCCTATTTTCTTTTTTTCAAGTCGAGCCCATTCATCATCTCTATCGGGATGTAGGCTCCAAGGTAAAACTATAGGATTAAAGGAGATATGTTTACTTCCTACTTTCTCACTAGTTCCTGCAGCTGCCTCTATATAAGTCTTATGAAACCAATTACCAATACCGTTGGGAGAGGATAAGACAATACAATCACCACCTGTAGATAGGGTAGGTTGAGCGGCAACCCAAATAGTGTCCATCGCCTTAATAAACGCTGCCTCATCAATAATGAGAAGACTCAAGGCCTCTGAACGAGCAGCATCTTTAGATGTGGTTCCTGTGGCACCTGCTTTTATTTTACTGCCATTAGCTAGTTCTATACTCTGTCGGTTATCAACAAGCATATCACTCTTTAGGAAGTCAGGTATTTCTTGGAGGAACACTCTTACCTTATCAACAAGATTAGTAGCTGTATCTCTCTTGGTCGCAAGAATGAATACTTCTTTGTCTTTGAAAAAGTTGGCCAACCATCCAGCGTATGCCGCACAAAGTGTACTGATACCTAATTGGCGAGCCTTAAGAATTACATTGTAGGAGGTGTCTAAAAATTTATTAAGAGTTTCTTCTTGAAAATCATAAAGATCAAAAGGCATCAAGCCTTTACGCGGGTGTCTTACCCTTCCATAAGTTTTGAAAAAATAGACAGGATCTTTTCGACACTTGATATATTCTTTTAGTTCTTCTTCGTTCATCCTTGGCCAACCATATTTTTCTGACCTTGTATCCAAGCTGTTTTAGGTTCAAATACCTTAGGCAAAAGACGAGCACTCTTAACGCCTTCAACATTAAACTTTTTTATATGCTTGGCCCTCGGATCATATCCCCACAAAAACTCTTTGTCGCCTTCATGCTTTATTTCATAAGGCTCTATGTTTCTAGTTACTGTGTCGCCCTTTTCTACACGGCCGGCTGGAGGTGGTCGCTTAAAAACTTTAGGTGTTTTTTCATACCTAATTTTTATTACTTGGCGATTCATTATACCATCAATTAAGACTCGCGTTATTTTATTGGTCGTATTTAATTTAGGCATCGTCTTCCGCAGGTTTTTGGTCTAGACGTTGCATTTTAGCAATCTTATAATCTGGTTCTAGTACACTAGTCAACTCAGAACGGGTAAGAGTGGTTGACACATATACAACAGCTTGGTAGTCTAATACGCCTTGGTCTAGTTCCGCAACATTAACTCCTTGAAGTGCTTCCACTTCAATGTTGTTAAGAGATAGGTCGTACTTTAATCTCCTAAGCTTTTGATCTTTGTTGTCTGTAGTGGTAAAGGGTATTTCTAATACCAATTTGAATTTTTTTGTTGTTTCGGGAACATCTCTATCCACATCTTCTTCGGCCTCTTTAAGAGCGTTGGAAAGAGTGCTTTCAGTAGGCCCAAAGCTATCAGCATAATCTCCAAATAACTTATATTTAGCAATTAGCATATCAAATTGTTTTTGATTTACAACGGTATCCAAAGCAATCATAATCTGTTTACGAATTCTTCCTACAAAACCTAAGTCCATTAAACGAGCCGCAATCATTGCCATCCATTTATCATGGGCACGTTTAGAGTTTTTCTTATTGGCATTAATAAATCTAGCCATCAAATCTCTAATACTACCCTCATCTTCTTTAATAATAGTTTTTAGCTTCATATTATTTTAACTCAATTTTTAGATGTATTAAACTTATTAATTTATGCAGACTGCCCGAAAGCAGTCTGCATTTTTTAAGGGTTATGACTAACCCACTGCGGCTTTTATATCACCAAAAGTTTCTGCCACTTTCTTACTTCCGCCACTCAACAATCCAGCCGTAAGCACTTGTCCTAAGACCGTAGCCTCTCCATTAAACAATAGTGCTATTAAGTCCACTGGTACTTGATTGGCAATCAAAAAAGAAACAGCAAAAGCGATAGGAACCTTAAGTCCCTTACCACCTAAGAGTTTCACGTAATACTTCCAACCGAAAACAGTAGCAAGACCTCTTTCAATAATAACAGAAAGAGTAATCAGCAGTGCAAACACACTGGCTACGTTTTCAAGTATAGGTCCAAATTCCATAAACATTCTCCATGTCGGTTAATTATTTTACATCAACCATTTTGTCTTTCTGCAGAATTACTAAATAAATATCACTTGTTATGCTAAAAGATCAATATTCCTACCTTCACTAACGTGTCGCAACATTCTTGTAATGTTTTCTCTCGCCTTGGGAGCGTTGCCTATTGATCCTACAGGAGAACTATCCGAAAAATTAACTGATGTTTTAATTCTATAAGCGGCAGGATTATTCATCTGTTTATTATCTCCCCTAATATTTGTGACGTTGCTCATCATTGATGAAGTAGGTCCATTGCGCAAAATCATTTTCTGACTCCTATTTCTTTTTTTTGAGTCTTGATTTTTCCTTTCGTCCCTTGTTCTTAGATGAGGGCTCAAATCCTGCGATGGTGCCACCGCGGTGACTAGCATCTTTTCCGTCGCCATTGGCATACGTGCCCTTGTCTCTGTTGTACTTGTTGAGCTTGGCCCTGTAACTAGTTTTGGATTTATTATACTTACGTTCCCTATCATAGTCCCTTCCATCGGCCTTAGAATACTTATGAGCTTCTATTACATCTTTTAGTTTCATGGTAATCTCAGAAATCCTTCGTAATCGGTGTTGCCGCTTTTTATATATCTAATTCTACCTGTATTGTAGTCTACAAAATCATAATAAAGCCTTGCACCTGGGCCACCACGTTTTTCAGCCTTCTGCACTATGCTTCCTAAAGCTTTTTTAGCAGGCCGCGTTGCTTGTTTAGTCCATTCGGCTGATGGTGTGCCATCGCCATCAGCAACTGCTAAACGAATATGGCCGGACGTAAACGCCTTCCCATAACTTATACCCTTATCGGCGAGGTACTCTTCATGCCCACTTCTCATCTTCTTTACCTTCCCATTTGGAAGTATCCAATATTGGGTAGTGGTATACATACCCTCTCTTATGAGAATGTATTTTAGTTTCACTTCTTAAACCCTCTATTAACCATCTTATGGCCACGTTGTTCTAAGGAAACAAGAATGGCATCTAAATAACGTCTTCTATCAGAAGGGCTAGTTGCCCCTATCTTGTCCAACTCATCCCAAATGTTTTTAATGACTCGACCTGCAATAGATCGTGTCTTATTAACATTAACAGGTTTACTATTAGCTTCACTTAGTTTCATTGTGTTTTCTCTTTACCACTTAAGTAACCAGCAATAATGCCAATTACGCCAGTTACAGCCATTTGCAAAAGATTGACCACACTCTCATCTACCGGCCGGTGTTCTTGTAAGGCTACATAAAAATCACCAACAACTATTACCATTAGTAATGACATAAGGCCACCAGTTAATATTAAACAAGTCCAATCTTTTATCGTTCTCATTTTCTATCTCTATTTTTCTTATCATAACACTCCTTACAATTCCACAAGGCACGTTTGTTAAGAGCATTATAATGTGCAAGCAGTACTACCCTTTGTAATTTTTCAACTTTTTTATGGCACGTATCACATTCTAATTTTACAGGATTTGATATTGTCATCCCCGTTAAACACTAAAGCTTTCGCCACATCCACAACTATTTTTAGCAGATGGTATATTAATGGTAAACCCAGCGCCCATAAGGCCGTCAGCGTAATCAACAGTTGCGTCAGCCAAATAAAGAAGACTCTTCATATCCACAACAGCCCTTACTTCACCATGCTCTGTTACCATATCTTGTTCTGTGATCCCTTCCGGTGGGCAGTAGTCCAACTTCTTTTGGAATCCACTACAACCACCCCCCTTTATTGCAAGACGGAGCATAGTGTCTTTGGGGAGTTCTAACTTATCTAATAGTTCTAACCATTTAGATTGAGCTGGCTTAGTCATTACCATTACTTTACCTTTTTATCCAGTTTTTTGGCAAACTCAGTGTCGTACTTTGTTATACTGTTCTGGTTGTGACTTCGTAAACTAACCTTAGCCTTTTTATCCTTACTATCAAGAACTAGTTGGGGGTGATGATTTTCTTTTACTATCAAATCAGTAATAATTTTCATAAACTTAGTGATCTTCTTCCAATCTTCAAACTGATATCGCTTGACGATATATCCTCCATCTTCCTCCCAACCATCTAAATTACTCAATTCCACATGGAGTTCATCTTCACTCAACCAAAAGTTCTTTCCTATAGCTTCTTGTAATCTCATCACTTACCACCTTGTTGTTTAATCCATCTCTTCGCGATGCCGCTCTTTATAGGCATACGCATAAACCTCTTGATGGCGGTGTAGATATGTTTTTCAAACAACCTATTATCATTCTCTCTCTTCGCGACTCTAATTTCAGTGTTATCAACAATGATAAAGTTTTGCTTAAATAATCCTTGAAATTTACCCAAGTTTTTCTGAACCGCATTCCATATATCTTTTACCATCTTCTCTGGTAGTACCCTATCTCTTGTTGCGTTTCTTTCTTGTGCAACCTCTAGAGTAGTATTAATAAAGATCATATAAGTGTCATAACCATGTTTTTTTAATTCCGTATACTTCTTCTTTATTTTGGTATAGTCATCACCGGTGCCATCAATCAAGAGGCCTAATCTACCTTGAACATAAAGATTTTCCTTAGCTTGCTTTATTTTTTTAGCCTTACCTCTAGGAGAGTCATCTCCTATAGTCATCTTTGCAAACTCCTTGTCGGATAGCGACCCTAATTTTTTAGGATCAACACCCGCCTTCTTAAGAAAGTACTCAAACTCTGGATCAGAATTAACTACCTTTAACCCATCTACAGAAAAACTGAGATTTTTAGGGACACCAGCAAGTTCTCCAGCGACAAAAGACTTACCACTGCCAGGTCCGCCAGCTAAAAAGATAGCCTTAAAGATACCAGGATCATTAACACCTTCTCTTAGTTCTTTGCTCGACTCTCTTATAATATATCCTAACTTCATCTTAACCTCCACATTCTAATTATCATTCCAGCTTTCATCTTCATCATCTAAGGCCTTCAATACCTTAACAATCAAACATGCCGATAAAAACATAACAATACCACAAATAATTAAAACCCCTCTTATTTCTTCTGGGACTTCCATCAGTACTGTTCTCCATCTATGTACTCTTATTGGCGACTACTCCCTTTTGCCAACCATGCAGCAGTGGCTGCTATTATTGCCGTAATACCGCCGTCCACAAATGATAACTGTAAAAACTCCTGTCCATATCTATCATTTTCTGTAGCAATAGCTAAAATCCAATCCAATAATTCCTTAGCCCCTCCAACACTTAATCCTGTTATTGCAGGATGGTGTCCATTGTCAACTGGCTTTACTCGTTTTTTATTTGTAGAATTTGCTGATGACTCATTAGCTGTTCTTTGCAATCTTCTAACTTCTTTTTTTAATTCCTTATAAGCAAAAGAAATTGATGAAGGGGTTTTGTACCCTTCTTCACCATCTAAGAAATCATCGGCCTTTTCTATTACTCTTGACTCTAAAATATTTAATTTTCTTTTAGTCAAAATATTTCTTT
>Ga0180120_10001466_pt1 | contig 12027 bp, 8 predicted proteins | sample CPBDNA_3_FD_129677 | JGI IMG/M metagenome (GOLD analysis project Ga0180120, IMG submission 129677) | Freshwater to marine salinity gradient microbial communities from Chesapeake Bay, USA - CPBay_Spr_31_0.2_DNA (version 2) (version 2) | ecosystem: Environmental > Aquatic > Marine > Coastal ... | reverse complement strand
GGGTGCACCGGGTAGGCGATGTTGAGGTGGCGTATGACGTACACCCAGTACCTGGTTTCACCTCCTTTACGGCCCGCGAGATGGCCCAGTCCTTGTGTGAACCACATGTACCAGTTGTGGACGTAGCGTCGGAGCCGTTGTTGGCTGGCCCCTTGCTCATGAAGCCGACGCGAACGTTCAACTAGGCGCTGCATGCTCACTGACGAGGGCACTAGCCGTCTTCGCGGGTGGATGAAGAAGCCCAGGAATTCGAACCCCCTTTCTGCTCTTCCAATAAATCTTTTGCCCGGATGCACCTGCAGGCGCAAGTCGTACAAGACGGAGTGCATTCGTGCGATCGCTTTGCGCAACAGGTATCGGGTGCGCGCCATGATTGCGATGTCATCGGCATACCGGATGTAGTCGATGCCCCCACCCGAACGCAACTGGTCCATTGCCTCATCCAACGGACCTAGATAAATCGCGCTGAGTAACGGCGAGAGTGAACCTCCGGCAACCATTCCCCGTCCCGTGTTATCCACATCGGGGACCGTGAGGTATTGGTGGATGACCGCGGCGGTGTCTTGTGGGACACCGGCATCACGCACGATTGCGAGTAGGACCCCGTGGTCGATAGTCTCGTAGTAGGAACGAACATCGAAGCGGGCAATGAACGGCAGTTGCGGCATGCGTGCGTGCACGAACAACACACTGCGCTTTACGCCCCCTTGACCACGGACGTGCGCGCAGTATCGTGATACCCGGGGCACGCGTGCAAATTCCAGTGCGCGCTTGGCGCCTCGGATTGTGGCCACGCTCTCCGGTGTCCAAGATACGAACCGGTGATCATCGGCCCACCACATGCCGGCGTATGTCAGCATGCCAAGCCCCGTGATTCCCCACAGCAATGCGCATCACGGCGCTGATTGCGAGAGCGGTCGGGACCTGTTCTGCCTCCTAGCGACGCCTTCAGGTCTCCCTCACCAAAAAATCGGGGTGGAGTTTAGTGCGTCTTCGGCAAGTGGTGACGAGCGCCAGCCCATGGTGACTGGCACGTCGTAGAGCCGGCCCGGTGCATATCTGGGCCAGAAGTGCCGCATACCGGGCACCATGACCTTGACCACCGGCATTCGAACATCGGGGTGCGTCATATTCATCACGTGCAGTTCCATGCCGTGGCCTTCGACGAGGGCCTGCACCCGTTCGACATTTTCCTTGCCGTCAGTGCCCCAGTTGTGGGCATGGGCCAGCGGGCCAACCGGATTGCCGTGCGGCAAGACGTAAGGATGCGGCTCCATGGACTCTTCATTCCACCACGCTATCTCCGGGTGCATCCCAGCCCGAACGGACGGATCAAGCTCCCCGACTTCCAGGGCCGGGATCATCCCAAGCATTTGATTCATCTCGGTGATCGCGCGCAGTAAAGCACCGCGTGCATCGCGGTGCGCACCGAAGCCGAGGAGCACCCGCGGCTTCCCCGTGCGCGCCTGGGATACGGCAACGAAGGTCGGGATGCCCAGGTCACTCGTCACGTCTAAGACCCACACATCTCGGTCAAGTTCCCTCGCGTAATGCTTCTGCACTTGGGTAATGTAGGTCTCACCGAAGTGCGTGGCGTACGCGTCGAGGTCGGCTGCCGGTCGCTGGATCCGGTTGTACCACCAGGTGGCCACCGCATCACGTTCCACCAGCTCGAAGAATCCTTGCAGGATTGCGTCCTCAATAGACGTGCCGGCCGCATTCCCATTTGAGTCAGCGTTACACCCGTTGCGTGCGTAGGCGCCGCGGTAAAGATAAAAAGCGAACGGGGTCGGCACCCACACTCGCCGATCCCGGGTTAGCGACCAGGCCGGGGCCCATTCCATTTCTTGGTTCGGGTCGAACTCGATGGGCACTTTGTGCATGGATTTGTGCGTGGCATTCCACTCTTCGCGATCGGCGTACTGTTCTGCACTGAACAGGGTCATGCTGCGCGGATCGATCGCATCCGGCCCCAACTCGGCCAATGAACCCACCAGCGTCGGCTCCTCGCCGGTGTAGGTCGCCGCGAATCGTTCTATCGCTTCGGCGAGCGCCCCGGCTTGAGCCTGTTCCGCGGTAGTGCCCTTCCCGCCGGCGCTTTGCCGGAAACCGCACAGCTTGGCACCCTTTTGCACGGTCGCCAAGTTCACCCCGGATTCCACGATGTGGATCACACTGTTCTCATCAGTGGTTCGGCGCAACACTTCGACGATACCGGTACGCCGACTCACGTGATGGCCGTACATTTCTATCGTCTGGCGGGGGGTCAACTTCCGATAGGAGCCGTCGTCCTTTGCATCGAGGGCGCCATCTTGTAGCACGATCCGGTGGTGATCATCATCAATGCCGATCACCGCACCGCAGGCGGAACATTGTGGCCGTCGCACCACGTGGTGCACCTCACGCCCGCCCGTGAGGTGATCGAATACCACCATGTGTTCCACCCCAGGATCAGCGTGTGCGAAAGATTCAGAGAACCCCAAAGCTCGACGCTTGAGCGACAGTGCGATCTCAGTAGCCCCGTGTGTTGCGGTCCCTGCAGTCCAGCCACGTGCCACCGGACCCATCCGGTCACCTTCATCCAAAAGTCGTGCCTCGACTTGACGGTTGAAACGCAACCGGGATGCCAAACACTCCACGCACGGACCGGTCCCACCTACCCACGGTCCCACCGTCGGCCGCACCCCTGCCAGATTCGCGAGCAGGACCGGCACGCCAGCGGCACCACCCACTGCCGCAACCACGTCCGGCAACTCTGGATGCAAGTAGTCATCCGCCAACACCACGGCGAAGGCGGCTTCATGGCCAGAAGTAACCAAGAAGCCGTGTTCGCCCAGGGAGACTTCCACTGATGCCACGGGGTTCTCCCCCACTGCATGCACGGAGACCACAGACCCATGGACCAACGTCGCCTCGTCTAGTCCCCACCACAACCCGAACAGTGCCGAAGCGTCAATGTGCTCACGGGCGTCCACCACGTATCCTCGATCATGAAAGATGCCCACTGCTGAGGCCACCTCTTCTGCGGTTGCCGTCCCAGCAGTAACCATCCGATCGGTTATCTGAGCGATCGTCAATGAGCCGTCCAGAAACTCGGCCAGGTCGCAAAACAGTCCACCGGACAGTCGCACTTCATCGGCATCATTGATCACGTAGATCTCTGCCGGAGGCTGGCGAATCACCCGGCAGTGTGGCGATAATGCGATCCGCGCGTCAGCGCCTAACGAAGTCCTCACGATCAAACCCTAATGCATAATCGGCAGGCGATTACCAAATGACTCAATGCGAGGCTCGAACGCGACTTACCCTTCGTCCGCCCCACCATTGGATGCGTATCGGCCCCGCGCGCAGGCTCACCTCGCCACGTGTGAAAAGAGTTCGGAATGAGCGAGGCAAGGTCGTTGGACTGCTTTTTCTCCGGGGCATGACACGGCGGCGGTGCGGAAGCCGTTTTGATAATTCGCGGCGAGTTTATCCAAATATACGATAGTCATTTCTCGATGACGCTAACCTGCTCCCGTGGCGTGGACTAATTCTCACAAGCGTTCCACGTCAACCGTTGCGCTGTTCGCTCTGGCAGTAGGTCAGTTCTTGGTCGGCCTTGACCTGAGCGTGATGTCGGTGGCGCTGCCGTCGATTCAGGCCGAATTCGACGTCGGCATGATGCAGCTGCAGTGGGCGATGATGTCCTACATGGTGGCTGGGGCCGCACTTGCTGTCCCATTCGGCGCCCTCGGTGACAACCTTGGCCGTCGCCGGCTCTACCTTTTCGGCACCGCCGCCTTCGTGATCGGCTCGGCGGTCAGCGCTTTGGCCCCCGATATAGGTGTATTGATTTTTGGTCGTGCCGTTCAGGGCGTTGGTTCGGGCGCGATGGGCACCTTGGCCCTGGCTATGTTGGTCGCGATGGTCGCCCGGGCCGATATCCCCAAACTGATCGGCCTGTGGACAGCGGTGGTATCCGGCGCTGCTGCGCTGGGCCCGCTGGTCGGCGGCGGTTTGGTGACTGCCTTCGGGTGGCGTTGGGTCTTCGGGATTAATGTGATCTTGATGGCGATGGTGATTCCATTGGTGTTGAAGGAAGTGCCAAGTGACAGCAAGGCGGATCGTAAAAACAAGCAGGTTGACATGCTTGGGGCCGCGCTCTTGACCGTCGCGATGATCCTGATCGCCGGCGGAATGAGTTTCTTGGAGAATTACCAGTACACCGATCCAATTGTGTGGCTTCCGGTCGCAATCGGTTTCCTGGTCGTTGGTATTTTGGCCACTCAACAGCGGCGCAGCAAAAATCCGCTCACCGATTGGGCGGCTCTTCGGGTGGCGCCGATCCCGGCCACACTCGTCATCTTGGTGATCTTAGGCATGGTGCTGTCCGGTGCGATGTTGCAGCTAATGATGCTCACCCAGAACGTGCTCGGCTTTACCCCGCTGATCGCAGGCGTGGTGTCCTTTGGCACCTCACTGATGGTTGTGGTGTTCTCCCCGATTTCACCGAAGGTGATGGCCAAAATTGGTTTGGGCCTCACCACAACGATGGGTCTGCTCTTGACCGCCGGTGGTTTGTTCGGCTTGGCCACAATCACCGTCAGTACCACGCCACCGGAAATCATGGCGTGGATGGCATTGATGGGGGCCGGTCTCGGCTTCGGGATGCCTGCAGTGAGCGCAGGCGCCATGAGTGCGGTGCCCCGCGAGTCACTCGGGGCGATCTCCGGGTTCATTGGCATGATCGCATCGATTTCTGCCGTGTTGGGCATCGCTGTACTGGGGGCAATCTCGGCAATCCAAGTTACACACGAATGGGAGGCCACCTCTTCCCAGGTGCAAAATGCTGACTCGCTCACAGATCAGGTTATTTCCGGGGCGATTCCACAGATCACGAAGTCAGAAGGGGAGCAGACCGCGGTACTAGCTGGACAGGCGTATCTCGACGGTGTTACTTTTGCGCTTCGGATCGCTGGCGCAGGTATGGTCCTGGCTGGTGCCGTCTCCTTCCCACTGCTCGGTTCGCGTGGCCGAGTGCGCAAAACTGACGCAGCGCCGACGGTGGTTGAGCCACCCGAATACAGTTAGGCCATGTTAAGTAACTTGGACCTGCTTTCGGGTGTCAGGAAACTTTCCGATCTGGCCAATGGCGGTGCGGGCATAACCATCGCAGTGATTGACGGGCCAGTTGATCTTGAGCACGCGGTTTTTGCGGGCGCAGACATTTCCATTGCCTCCGGTGCAACTCGGTGGCCAGCCCGGATCGGCAACCGAATGGCCGAACACGGCACCATGGTGGCCTCGATCCTCTTCGGCCAGCCGGGTAGCGCTGTTGAAGGCATCGCTCCCAATGCCCGCGGCTTGGTGGTGCCGGTCTACGACATCGATTCTGGTAAAGCCCCGCAATTAGAGATCGCTCGAGCAATCCAGATCGCGATCAACGAAGGCGCCGACATCATCAACTTCTCCGGGGGCCAATACTCCGATACCGGGGTTGCCGACCAGTGGCTTGATGACGCGGTGCAGCGGTGCGCTCAGGCTGGTGTGCTGCTGGTCGCTGCCGCGGGCAACGACGGGTGCGAGTGTCTGCACGTCCCGGCGGCAGCGTCGACTGCCCTCGCGGTGGGCGCTGTAGATGCCAACGGCGATCCGATGGATTTCAGCAACTACGGCGGCGGCTACGCCTGCAACGGCATCACGGCACCGGGGGAGAACATCATCGGTGCGGTCCCCGGTGGCGGTGTCGCCCAAATGAGCGGAACTTCGTTCGCCACGCCGCTGGTCAGCGGAGTCGTCTCGCTGATTCAGGCTGCCAAACCCGAGCTCACCGGGGCGCAGATTCGTGACTTCCTTCTCCAGACTGCGTCGCCATGTGGTATTAATACGCCAGAGGTTTGCCAGAAGTTACTGGTGGGCCGCATCAATGTTGAAGGAGCCCTCGCCGCTATGACCGAACACACCGCCGCTACTGATTTCACTGCCGAGTCAACCGCCACCGAGCCAGCCACAGTCGGGCCATCGGCCGCTGAGTCCTCAACTGGGGGCAGCTTGGTCTACGCCTTAGGCAACATTTCTTATGACTTCGGCACTGAAGCGCGTCGTGATTCGTTCAAGCAGCTGATGCCTCCGGTAGAGGTAGACGGCAATGTTTTGCCCCCAAACCCATACGACGCCCGCCAACTCGTTGCCTACATCGGCGCCAACGCCTATGAGGCGCGTGAGGTGATCTGGACGCTAAACATCGAGTTGACTCCAATTTACGCCCTCGAGCCCAGTGGTGCGTTTGGTGCGAGCATTTACGAACTGCTCAACCAGATGCTTGCCGGCGAGGTTCTGGCCGAGCAAGATCCGGATCACATTCAGCGGGTTAGCATTCCAGGCCGGCTTACCGGCCGCACGGTTCGATTGTTCTCCGGGCAGCAGGTGCCGGTCATCCAACTTGATAACCCGCGTGGTTCCTATGGCTGGAAGACGAACGCTCTGGTTGAGCAGGCCTCGAAAGCGGTCAGTTCGAAGTCCGGTGTTGCGGTGGACACCGCGACAATTGCTGCCAACCTGCTCAGTTTCCTTGATCGCATCTACTACGACCTGCGCAATCTTGGCGTGCTGTCTAGTGATCGCGCGCTAAACTTTGCTGCGACGAACGCATTCCAGGCTGCGACCGTCTTCTCGGAAGCTCTCGGTTTAGGTATGCAGTTGGAGAACATCGAGACCGAGCCATCACCGTTTGCCCGCATTGACGCCGACGCATGGGACGTGAAATTGAAGTTCTTCGATCCGGAGAACACTCGCCGGGCTCGCAAGGTATATCGGTTCACTGTCGACGTGAGCGAAATGATGCCAGTCACCCTCGGCGAGGTCCGCAGTTGGAATGCGGCTTCCTGACAAAGAAAGGTTGCCCCGAAGACATGAATATTTTCCCGATTCAGTCACCACCAGTGAATCGACCGCACCTAGTTCAGCCCTGGTCCACGGTGAATATCACCGACGGCACCGTTGGCGAATTAGTCAGCGTGTACATGCACTTGACACACGGCGCGAACTACGATGATCCGTCGCCGTGGCAAGCTTCGAGTTTTAACAGTCGCCAGGTGGGCCGCTAGTCGTGGTGGCCAAAGCGTGGGGGAAAAAGAGTGCCGGCAAGGCCAAGGTAGCAAGCATCCCGAACGAAACGCCCGTCGAGGAGTCAGTCAGCCGGGTCATCGAGGCGACCACACACGCTCCGCGCGAAGTACACCATGGTCCAGCGGTGCACCGTAAGGGCTACGCCCTCAATGAGGACGTGAAGTTCCTCGCTCACATCTATAAGCCAGGGGAATATTTGAGAATGAATGGGTCTGGTCTATTGGCGATGGCTGCGTGGCAGCGGCGGTTGGAATCGGAGGGCAAGCAGCCCGAGCACAGTGAAGCAGGTGTCGCCGTTCCCTTTACGCGGGGCCTGACGCACCGCTGAGCCGCCATGCCGGATCTCAATGATTTGCCGGGGGTGCAGTCACTTCGTGCCCTGACCGAAGGTGATTCACGGGTGCTTGTGGCGGTAATCGACGGCCACTCCGACACTGAACATCCTACCTTCGAGGGTGCCGATGTGGAATCTGTCCGCGGCTATTGGCTCGACGACCGACCGAATGAGGACTGGTCGAGCAAGCACGCCACGCACATCACGAGCATCATCTTTGGCCAGCCAGGCACTGACGTCCTCGGACTTGCACCACGGTGCCGAGGCTTGTTCCTGACCACCGGCGTGGATGAAGACACTGCCGAAGCTGAACTCAATCTGGCCCGCTCAATCGAATTCGCGCTGAGCAAAGGCGCGCAGATCATCCATTGTGCGTTCTGCCATCCCAACCAAACCGGTAGCACTCACGACTGGATTACCCATGCAGTTCGCAAGGCCGCCAAGGCTGGTGCAGTAATCGTTGCGCCCGCGGGCAACAATTTTGGGGAGAACTGGTGCGTACCGTCGACGCTACCTGAAGTGCTTGCCGTCGGCGCGTTGGCAGATGACGGAGCTCCGATGGACTTCACTAACTTCGGTGAGCTTTATGACGGACACTCGATCATGGGTCCGGGGGAGAACGTGCTGGGGGCAAGTCTGGGCGGACAGACGGTGTTGCAAAAAGGGACGTCCGTCGCTGCTCCGGTTCTTACCGGACTGATTACTGCCTTGACCAGTGCGGTGCTGCAGTCCGGACAACCGATTCAGCCGCAACATGTGCGCGACGTGCTCATTGCAACTGCGCGTCCGTGCACGGGTAGTGGCGCCAGTCGGTGTATTGGTGGAGTGGTGGCGGTTGACCGCGCGATGGCGGTTCTGCTCGATGGCATGACGGCCGAGCAAGCCCGCCAAAGTTTCCCGGATGGGCTGCCAGCGGCTGATGCGCCCGGGGCACTAAATATTGCGCCAAAGGTTGCTCACCAACCTCTTCCCCCGCACTCCACGGCCAGGCACCAGATCACTGAGCCACCGAATCTACGTGATGCCTATAAGCGAGAGTCGAACAAGGATGACGAGCCAAAGGCGCAACCGTCGGCGGTGGAACCATCTCTGCGCTACCCAACCTTGTTTTACGGGATCGGGGCGGTCGACTATGAATTCCCGGACAAGATCACAAAGGATTCCTTCACGCGCGAGATGCGCGCGCGGGTTGGTCACGGTGATGTCGACGATCGGGTGAAGGTGATCGAATATCTGGATGCAAACCCGGGGGAAGCTCGCCGACTGCTCTGGACGTATGCGATCAATGATGAGCGCCGATACATGATTAGCCCGGTCGGCACTTATGCCTCTGAAGTGTTCGACATGCTGACCGCGCTGACTCTTAAGCGCGTGCGCGGGGAGATCACCGTGGCATCCCTGCCGGGAATCGTGACTGGAGAGACGGTCATTGCGATGGACGGCACTGTTTTGCAGCGAGTTAAGGTCAAATCGCAGCGTGGGGTTTACGGCTGGCAACCCGAACAGGTGGCCACGCAGTCCCTTGCAGCGGTCCGCAGTAACTCCCAGGCCGGTGGCGTAGGGCACTCGGTTTCGGCCACACCGGCTGGCACGTCAGCGACAGGCAACACCGCGATCGTCAGCGGTGATTCGGACACCGCCATTTTGGGTATTCGCGAGTCTTCGGTGCTGACCTGGCCGCGCCTACGGGAAAACAGCACGCCGAAGATTCAAAGCGCACTGATTAATTTCCTCAGTCAGCTTTATTTTCGCACGAATCAATTGCCGGATGTCTCGCGCGATCGGGCGATCAGTTTCATCTCGACAAACGGTTATCAAGTGGCCGCTGCGTTTCTGGATGCGATGCATGACGGTCTGCAGTATTCAGATTTTCGTACCGAATACAGCCCATTCGCCCGGGTCAGCGGAAACTGCTGGGATATGATCGTGCGGTTCAACGATCCCACTGATAGCAAACGGGCTCCGGTTGAATACCGTATGACTGTCGATATCGCTGACGTCTTACCTGTCACCGTGGGTCGGTTGCGCCGGTGGTCTGCATGAGTGACGTAGAACCCTCGCGCCTCGGTGCCTTCGATGGGTTCGCTCCGATCGAGGGCATGACTGCGGACGGCGCCTTTCGTTCCTGGACAAGCTACGCAGATGGCACACCGATCGCGACGCTGAAACCATTCCGGCGGCCAATCCCGAACGTCAAGTTGGCTCCAACCACCCAGGTTCGCCTGTCTCGATTCGCCTACTTGCGGCGTACCGACCACACCATGATGCTGCAATCCCCGCTGACCGGTATGGATATAGAGCTGCACGATCCACGGGCCGGCGCGATGCTGACCGCCTTGACTTTCGATACCAGCGCTGAGCGCTTGGCTGAACAGACCAACCTGCCGGTGACACTCACTGGGGCTTTCCTCACCCAGTTAATTGCCATGTCGGCCGCGTTCCCGGTCGCCCAGGAACGTGACCGCAATACTGCGCTGAGCAGCCTGGCCCAATGGGCGCTGGATCGCGGATTGCCAGGCTCGTGGGATCGAGACGGTCTACGCACTGCCCTTGCTGACCTGCCTCGAGATGAAATCCCTGACTTCTTCGAGCTGTTTTTAGAACTGCACCACGATGGCACTGGGCGGGTGGATGTTTCGATCACGACGGATAGCCCAAACGATCACCCGGTTCTTGGTGGGGTGAGCATCAAGGAATTCGGCGTCACCGAGGATGGTCCCAAGTCGATGGGGACGTTCGACAAGGTTCGATCCCTGCAGACTGGCACCGATCCGGTGGCCTGGACCCAGCGCGCGTTGGACGCCACGGTTAACACGCATGGCATTCAAGTGACGAAGAACTCGACCTTGCACCAAATCGTTCAGACACTTGGTTCCCCGGAATTCATCGGCACCATGGAACGCCGGACCGGAACAAGGCTGCTTTTTCGCATTTCCGTGACCCAAAAACTCATTGAGGTTGGTGAAATCCTGCAAGCCGGGGGAGTTCCGTTATCAGTCATCCAACGGCTCGCTCTCTTTGAACCAATCACCGACCGTGCGTCGTACCTGCGGCTTGCCGTTGATGTACTGCCCGAATCGATCCTGCCGACTATCGCGTTCGAAATCTTCCTCAACCAAAGCACGACAGATCTGATTCCCGGCGTGCTTGATGCCCTTGGGGTGCAGACCGCGGTGTTGGAGGAGGTGCTTGACGCGGCGCAGCAGGAAACCCAGTTGCGTGATCTCATGCTGGCTCCAGGAGTAGTGACCGACGCCCAGGCGCTCTTCGGCACGCACGTGAAGGTGAGTTTCAACACGGACGGACAGGTAACCGCCAAGACCTATATCGGTCTGAGCAACATCCCTCTTTCTGCCGCCGGGCGTACCGAAGAGGATCGCTTAGTCCCAAGCACATGGGAGTTTCACGACCTATTGTTTCACTCACAGATCCGCCAAGGCAGAGTCCGAAACAAAATCGGCGGTACGGCGCGCTTCTCGGTTACCCCAGAAGAACGCATCCCGATCACTGCTCCGCCGCGGGGTGATATCGCCCTGCCGATCATCGATGTCGCAGCGGTGGTCAAGGATGATCAACCGTTCGGGGAGGTCATGCGCTCGCGTGAATCCAACCGGGATTGGAGCGGGCCTGAATTGACTCAGGGCGCACTTGCCGAACTCCTAGCCCGCGTGCAGGAAGTCATCCATCGAGAAATCCATGTCGACGGTTCGGAGGTTGCAGAGATGGACGGCGCCCCCTACCCCTCGGGTGGTGGGGTCTACGAAACTGACATCGTGGTGATCGCGCACCGGGTCGAGGGGATCAATCAGGGCGCGTACCTCTACCGGCGTGGGTCAAGGTCGCTACACCCATTGATTGGCAGCACAACTGACGTCGACGGCCTGCTCTTTGGAGCCGCCGAAGCATGCGGCGCCGGCCAGATCAAACCGCAAGCACTGCTGGTGCTCGCTGCCCGATTCCCCGATCTTGCGGTGAAGTATGAGGGGCTCGCTTATGCACTGATGGTCAAGCATGTTGGCGTGCTGATGGCCGCCATCACAAACTCCGCTTCGGCGATGGGTCTGGGCTCCGTGCCACTCGGTACGGGTGATAGCGATGCTTTTGCCAAAGCGACCGGCTTAGACTACTACCGGCACGGCTCGATCGGCGAGATTGCCCTTTGCGTCATCCCGGGGAACATCTAACCTTTCTTGTTTTCTTGTTTTCTTGTTTTCTTGTTGTGGTTCTGGCTGGGCCTGGGTTATTCTGAGGGTGAAATGTTCTCACTCACCGTCCCGGTGAGTGAGAAGTGTTAATTTTAAGGAGATCAGTAATGCCGAAAAATATTGTTGCTACACCAGCGGCGGTAGTTGCTGTTGACCGGTTAACCCTGCAAGCAGACGACGCGAGGGGCGACGTGCAATCGTCTGGATGGTGCACTCCGTATAGCTGCTTCTCTGAGGAGTAGGCGCACCTGTACGCCCCACGGCGGGTGCGCTACTGATCGCGCGTGGCGCGCTACGCGTGGTTTGGTTGATTCGCTGTAGTTTTGTGCGTCATCGCGGCGAACATCTCAACTTTCTTGTTTTCTTGTTGTGGTTCTG
>Ga0180120_10001465_pt1 | contig 12031 bp, 5 predicted proteins | sample CPBDNA_3_FD_129677 | JGI IMG/M metagenome (GOLD analysis project Ga0180120, IMG submission 129677) | Freshwater to marine salinity gradient microbial communities from Chesapeake Bay, USA - CPBay_Spr_31_0.2_DNA (version 2) (version 2) | ecosystem: Environmental > Aquatic > Marine > Coastal ... | reverse complement strand
TCGACCTCATTTCTGTCCATGTCTCCTGAGAAACCACTCATTTGATTTTGCATATTCATTCCTCTATTTCTTAACTAAACTACCACCAAAGTACATGCCAATTATAGCCGATACTAAATTGGTATCTAACTGCGTTATTACCAAACCTTGAAAAGTAATCCATTCAAAAACATCCCGTCCTTCTCTAAAGAACCAAAAACCCGGATTCCAATTGGTGTATCCGACTGTTACATCCACATCTGGATAAAATACTGCCACCATTTTTGGCAGTACCACTATTGCGAACACAGAAACCAAAGCAATTATTCTTCTTGTCCAAGCAAAACCCTTGTCTTTTAATCCGTGATCAAGAGACTGTTGCTTGGCTTTCATCTCGAACTCACCTCTTGTTATAAGAAGTTTTTGTTGTTCTTCTTTTGCTTTTCTGCTTTGCGACCATATACTTAGAAGACTACTAAGTAAAGTAGAACCCAACATTGTTATAATTTCAAATGGGAAACCCATGCATTATCTCCTCTGCTAGTTCTTCGTAGAACTTTCTAAAATTATCCAGTGACATACAAGAAAGATCTTGTCTTATTTGATGGAGCCTATAAATTTTGTAAGAGGCTTCTAGTTGTTCTTCTGTATATAATAGCATAGTATACTGTCGTATTTTTATTTTGTCAAGTTATTTTTTCTTATTTAATAAGCTACCTAATAAATCTCTTTTTACAGGATAGTTTTCCATAGCAGCTACATCACTTAAATATTTTTCAACTGTACCTTTTGCATCTTTATGTTCTGTATTCCAAAAACTTTTCCACTGCCTTGCTCTTTCTTTTGGTGTCTTACCAATCGCCTCAGGACTCAGTTTTAATAAAGCTCTTGTTACTGCTGTTGCAATTATAGGATCATTTAAGTCATCATATTCTATATTAGAAAGATCAATGTTCCATCTGTCCTTTATTTTTTTAGTGTACGCGCGTAGTCCTCTGCCTCTTTTACTTTCAGGATTGTTTGTTTCTTTAAATTCGTCAAACCTAATTCGTGATATTTGATAAGCGCTCCTATTGTTTGGTCTAAAAGTTCCGTCATCGTTTGCCCATTTACTTTCAACAAACGCAATTTCTTTTAGAAACAACTTGTCTAATTCATCTTCACCCAACATTTCAATTGCATATTCATAAGCAGGTCTTCCTCTTTCCCCTGTTTTTTTGTATGCTTTAACTTCTATTTCTTCAATTTCTTTATTGGATGACAACAGGTTTTCCATTTGTTTTTTTCTTCTAGGAGCTGTTACAATAATCTCACTTAAGCCAGAATCTTCCCAAATATATTGTTCTCCATAGTCTACTCCTCCTACAACTGCTCTTTCAAAAGCATCAATATACTCTGGCATTTTTTTAATAAACTTTTTTAGATTAACATCTTTATAATTACGACTAGCCGATTCAAGATCCATCTCTAATGTAAAATCACTTAGTTTTCCGCCATCTAATAAGTGAGTATAGGCTCTCACAAATAACTCATGGTTACCTTGTAAATCTCTAAAAGGTTTTCCAGAAGGGTGTTGATGTATAAACCTGTGAAGTTGTTCGTGCGCTATTGTCATTTTATCATCTCTTGTAACAGGCTCTCTCCATTCTATTCTTTCTGGAATATCGTACTCCTGACTGGTTGGATTAAATCCACTGTCTTTTACAGCTCCTGTAGTAGAACGTGCATAGCTTCCTTGTTTTATTAATCTTTTCTTTTTTTCTGCTTCTGTTTCATCTAGTATCGTAACAAGCCCTCTTGTGTTTTCCCAGTTATAATCTTTGTCAGGATCGTACTTATCTCCCATTATTCTTTCAGGATCTGGTATTGCTCCTTTAAAATGAGCAGACTTTGTAGGAACTCTCATGTTTTGGTTAAACCTGTCTATTTCTTTTACAACCAAAGCTTGTAATTTATTTGGAGTTATGCCCTCTTGTTTTTGTATAGATTTAATTCTAGGCATTCGTGAATCTATAGTTGAATCAGCCGACTGTCCTGTGGGACCTAATCCTATTCTAAACATTGCATCTTGAAATCTTTTTTCTGATACTGCTTTTTCTTGATACTCTCTAACATTAGGATCTTGTTGTTGACTAATTAATATATCGACATCTCTCATCGACATATCTCCTTTCATTATTCTTTTTTGTTCTTTTACAAAAGCATCTGTAGCTTGTTTGTTTTCTCTTTCTGCTAATTTTAAAGGAATGCGTTCCCACGAAGGAATGTATCGCATGTCTTCTGTTCTTTCCTGTCTTTTAAATAACTCTTCTTCTGCTTTAGTAGCTCTTTCTTGCGCTTCTACAACAGCTATGTCATCTTCAGGACTAACCTCGTAGCCAAACAATTTTTGTAACGGATAAAACCACCTACTCACCTTACCGCCTCTCGCTTTCTTTTGTCTCTGTTCTTCTCTTATATATTTTAAAACTTCGTTAAACTGTTGCTTTCTTTTTGATGAGCCTAGTTTTCCTTCTCCGCCTATTTGCTTAAGTCTTTGACCAAAAGCAGAAATTGTAGCATCGTCTAGTTTTAGTATGTCATCTACGGAATCGGCTCCCGGAAAATATTCTGCTATTATTTGATCTGCCATATCTGGATTGTATTCATTTTTAGTAGGATCAGTGTACATATCTATTCTGCTTTTTGCTGCTAAGTAAGGATTATCAAACTCAAGTTCTCTTTGCACTTCTTTTAACTCTAAGTCTTGGTCATACATTCCTTTTCTTGGTCGCTTGTCTATGTCATATCTTTCTAATCCGCTTTGAGTTACTCCTTTTTTACTAGGTATTGTAGTGCCGGGAACAAAAGCAGGAGTTTCTTTTTTCCAAAGATCAGCTTTTTTTGGATCAAAATATTGTTCTATCATTTGGTAAGGCTTTTGCTGCGCATCATACAACACATCTTTCTTAGGATCTATAACTGTCCAAGACTTTCCAGATTTGCTTGGTTCTAAATAAACACGTTTTGATACAGGCTTTGCTTGTATACCTATAATATCTTTTAGTATTCTTGGATATGCTTTTGAAACGTAAGAAGGTTTTGATTTTTCAAGTTTTTTAACTTGGTTTATTTTGCCTTTTACTATTCCTGCTGTTAGTGGAGAATATCCTGTTTTAAAAGCCCTGTAAAAATCAGGAGATATTTGTATAGAATCAAAATTTCCAGACGCATATGCCTCAATTATTTTTTTAATATCCCTGTGTATAAACTTAAGATTTTCAGATACAAGAAGATCTTTACCTCTTAGCATTGTGCCTTCTGTTACATAATTAGCATCTCTAAAATAGTCTGTTACTTTTGCAGTTTTAAAGTTAGAGACATCTGCTCTAGAAACCGTGACTCCAAATCCATTAGGCATCTTACTTGCTCTGTCTGCTATAGATCCTTTTTTATATTTTTTAGTTGCGTTGTCTGCAAAGATATATAAAGTTCTAGGATCTGTTTCTTCTGGCTTTACTTTTTGAACAGGCTTGTACTGGTTGTTATCAAACACTACAGCTTTTTTACCTGCTGCTTTTTTTGTTTTTCTATATCTTTCAAATTTATGAACAAACATAGTATCTTTTTGATCATACTTAAATTTAGAAAATATATCCGTTAACTCTTTTTCAGATTTGTATCCTTCAGCTTTAAAGTCTTCTTTTAATATTTTTGCTGTTGATTTTTCATACGGATCTTCAGTTAAAACATAGATATAATCGCCTTCAATAAAATAATCTCCCTGTTTACCTGCAGCATAATTTCTAGATGTTTGTGTTTTTAATCCAGCATCTAGTTGTTTTCTTGTTTGTTTAAAAGGTAAGTTTGTAATCCTCCTAGAAAGTTTACTAATTAATCCCCCTACAGAAAAACCTTCTCTCATTCCAAGGTCTTCCATCTGATCATCTACAGTGTTCCCTTGAGAATAAACAATACTATCAAATCCTAAGTCTTTAAAAGACTCACGAATCTCATAGCTTGCATTAATGTTTAACAGTTTAGATAATGTAGGTGTTTCTTCTTTACCTTTGATGGCGCGTTTAATAAGACCGTGTTCAAATAATATATCTTCAACAATCTCTTTTGCTGTCTGATCAGGAAGCATAGAGTCGGTGACAATCTTATCTTTAAACTCAGGATTGTTTTCTATTTCTTCAAGGAATGCAAAGCCTTCTAAAGGCACATCGTTATCAGAAATGTCTAATGGATTATTCAATCGAACATATCCTTCAAGAGCTTCGTAACTTTCAGGAGAAGAACTAACATGCACACCTATTATTTCAGACTCTCTGAAGTCTATTAAATTCTGTTCTTCTGTATTTTCTTTTATGTTTCTATATACAGGAACAGTAATTCCTTTTTTAAAGTCAGCCAGTTCTTCTTCTGTATAGGTACTTAAAGGTTCCTTATCTTTATATATAGGCGCAAGCCTTCTGATTTTTTTACTAACAGTATTGTGTAGTTCTGTTTGTTCTGTTTGTCTTGCCTCTGCCTGTCCGCCTTCTGCAAAGGCTGCTCTGTCTTCTTCGTCTTGTCCTAGTATTCCAGCTTGTATGTTGTATGGAAGACCTGTCATTTTATCAATACGCTCGTCAGGCTCTTCAGGAACTTGTGGTACATCTTCTACAAGACCGCCTTTATCAAAAGGTTGTAGCCTAGGCTTACGTTTCTTTGGAGGTTTTGGTTTTTTCTTGGGAGCAAGACCACTAGCTTCAAAAATGTATTTGTCTATTTCTTTCCCTGCATCTCTTACAGCTTTTCTAGCTTCACCCTCTCCTCCAGTAAAAGGAGCAGCTACTAAATCATAAGTAGAATAAAAAGGTAAGTTAGTTGCCACGTTTTCTGCCAATCCTTTTCTATATAATATACTATCAAGAAGGTCTTGTAATAACGGACCAGCACCTGCTTTAGCAAAACCTCCAATAGGACCACTTCCTCTTTGTGTATTTTCATAATACCTGTATGCGTGGTTCAAAGGTCCTAAACCTCCCCAACGATCTATGCCATCAAGAACTATTAGCTCGTCTTCTTTTTCTAAACTTTTACCTTGGCTTCTTGCAGCGTTAGTTAGTATACCAGCGTTTGTCATAAGCAAAGCAGTGGCTAATATTTTAGGAGTAGCTACGTGCGGTGTTCCGTCTGTAATATCTCTAGATATTTCTCTTCCATATCTTTTAAGAATCGTATTATTAAAAGCTGTAGGATAACTTGCAAACTGCATTAATATCATTCCGGCAGGGTGTGTGTACCACAAAGGTTTGTTTGCTTCGGTCACATCGGGATTAAGAATAATTTCTCTTGAAAATCTATTAGCTCCTCCAGTGTATTGATTGTTATAAAATGCCCTGTTAAAATCTCCTTCTTTAGATAGTGTTTCATTAAAAACTCCTTTCTCATCTAAAGAATTGTTATACCATCTCACCGCTTTTGTTTCGTCAACACCTAACTCTCTAAGCTCACCAATCAGTCTGTTTCTTCTTGTATCACTTAAACCGCCTTTAGCCAACAACTCTGCGTGTTGCCTTATTTGTCTTTTACCTGTTGTAAAAGCAGCAAGCTGTACCGCCGATGTCCATTGTTGAAGTAGGGTAGCTTTAAAGAATCCTCTGTTAGCTCTTTTAAGTGTGTTGCTGTGTATTTCACCATACAAACCAGCAAGCCTGTCATGCACTGCTTGTTCTAAAGCTAAGCCAACTTGATAAGCTTCTTTCCAAACTTCGTCTGTAACATCTTTTGTTCCTTGAGTCTTTAATCCAAACTGTCTTTTGGTTGCGTTTTTAATACGCTCACCCATCTTTTTACTTTCTTTAACAAGCGCTTGTGCTACATCTAAACCTGCTCGTGGTCCACCTGTGTAGCCTACACGCGTGAGCAATATCAAAGGCTCTGTTATACTAGACAAAGTAGCGAGTGGAAGGTGAGCCATTGTCTGCGCTGTCTTTCCCCAATCAGCAGCGGTGCGCCAACCAGTGTCTCCATATATATCAGGAATGTCAATGCCTGTTACACGACTGTAAAACTTTTCAAGTTTTTCATTTACTTTGTTTGCTTCGTCCTCTGCTACTCCCCTGTCTACTAATTGTTGTCTAATAGGAACTAAATATCTTTGTCTATATACATCAATATCTTTTCCAAAAAAACGCTCCCTGTTTATTATCATAGAAGCGCTTGTTATGTATTCATTAAGAACATTTTCAACATCTGTATCAATAAACTCTGCAATTACTCGATCAATAGGTACATTATTAGAAGGATCAACAGGAACACCATCAAAGATTCTTTCTTTCATAAAACCTGTTGTTCCAGCTTCTACGTTTACAGCTCCTCTATTTACACCGTTTGAAAAAGCTTCTAAAGGATTATCTTTTTTATCCAACACACCTTTTCTTATTACTACTGCTTTAGCATTCATTGCTTCTTCTACAGTACGTGCGTTCTTGTTTTCATCAAACATAAAATTTGTACCAAAAGCTTCTTCATCTACACTTTTACCATTTGGATCTCTAACTGTTATAAGCTCTCCGGTTACTTCATCAATTTGTTCTGTTATATATTTTGGATGCATTTCAGTATTGGGCATAGCGTGTGGAATTATTTCACCTGTTTCTCTATCAGGTCTTCCATAATTCTTTAACATATCCTCAAAGCCTTCAGGATTATTTTTAATTCTTTCGTGTTGTAACTTTCTTGAAAAATAATTTTTTACAGGATCATCTTTTGGATCAATTAAAGCGTCAAAAATTAAATCATAATCTTCAACATTGTCAATTAATCCTTGATCTTTTAACTTCCAAGCATACTGCCGTCTATCGGTAAGACTTTTACTATTAAAATTTTGTGCTTCCTTAAATATTCCATTGTATAAATTTCTTATTCCAATAGCAGCGTCTCTTGTTCTTTGTTCTATTTTAGCACCAATAATTTTTTTACCTGTTTCTGGATCAACTGTATCATACATCTTACGAGCATTAATATCTTCAGATAACAAATAATATAACTGATCGTTTTGCTCAAAATCTAATTTATTAATCCAAAAATATTTCCTACCACCTCTTTTCTTTTGTCCTGTCCTGTCTAGTTTTACTATGGATTCATTTAGTTTAGTAATCCATCCTCCTCTCATTTTAGAAAGAGATTCACCAAACGAAGACCTGTCTATTTTAGCAACTGCCGTGTCAAAAACACCTCTTGCCCAATCATATCTAAAGTTACTTAATAGAACTTCAAGAGTTTCTGAATTTTTAGCAGCCTCTTTAAATCTTGTAGTGTACTTTCCAAAAGAATTAGCTATCCATTTGTCTGTCCTGCTAAAACCTTTTGTTGAATCATCAGCAATCGCTCTTCTATCTTCTTCTGTTTTCCAGCCTAACTCTAATTGCTCTGGACCTTCGTCTGCTGCTTTAATAATTGTATCTTCATCAGAATATAAACGCAACTGCTTATTTAAAAACGGAGACAGCGAGAACAAACCGCCAAACGCTCCACCAAAAACACCACCGAAAGCTGTGGCTATTGCAGTGTTTCCGTAGTCTATATTGTTTTTTAAATCTAATTCTACATCTGCTTTCTGTAAAAAGTAATCGTGCGGTCCAACCCATGCAGCACCTTCTGCTGCTGTAAAGAGTGCAGTCTTTTTAGCATCTTTAAGTACAGACTTACGCAGTTCAGCTTTTGCTTGTTTTTTAATTCCTTGTTTTAATGCTTGCTCTATTGCTGTCTTAGTTCCGATAGAAGCACCACCAGTAAGTGCTGCTCCTGCAAAGGCTGCAATCGTAAAAGGATCTGCAAGCGTATCTATTGTTGCATCTTTAAATAAATTGATTGTTTGTTTAAGACCGCCGAGTTCTGCGTTATCAAAAGTATCACGCAGGTATATGTAGTCTTGTTTAGCTTGGCTTGACCAGTCTTTTATTTCCATTGAACGTGCGATTGCACTGGTTAAACTCCAGTCGGAGTCTCTTAGGTATTCAAAAATGTCCTCGTTACGACCGATATCTTCCATAAAGCGTGAGGCTCTTTCTTGAAACTCAGGATCTTTTTCTAGCTCGTCTAAAGAATAACGAGCATTGCCAATTGTTGATTGTGGAACGTAAGCGTTGTATTGTTCTATTTCTTCAGCAGTTAGTTCTGGTTCTTGGATAGGTCCTTGATCCATAATAGGCTGTTCAGCCTGTGGCTCTTTTTCTTCTTGAAACTTTTTAAATACATCCATTTCTTCAGAAGAAAAAAGAGATGTAAAATCTTCTTCAGACGGAAGATTATTCATTGCAGCTAAGTGTGCATTAAAAGATCTAAACTCGTTAGACATGTTATTGTCCTAAGAATTGTTGTCTTGCTTCTTCGTCTGAAATTCCTAGACGTTCTAATGCCGTACTATATCCAGACTCACTTTTTGCTCGTCCTGTTAAATGGTTTTTAATCATTGTCCTAGCTTGTCTGTCTCCCACATCATTCCACCAGTTACCTACAGGCTCTATTATTTCTTCTTTAAAAGCATCACGAGTCATGTCTTCTCCTTTAGCTGACCATCTTTCTGCATCAGACATGCCTTGATATATATCTTCCATTTGAGTATCTGTAGATCCTACAGAAGGAACAGTAGGAACAGGAGGAGGCAGTGTCGAATCAGACATATAATTTATAATAAAAGGATTGTCTGAGTTAAGTGCATCATACATACCTTGTTCACTTTGGAAATTAGAATTAAACATGTTTGTAATATTAGGATTTATTTTTCGTATATTAGCTGCTATTTTTTCAGCAAACTGTACTCCGCCTATGTCTTTTGCTCTTTGTATTTCTTCTGACATTCTTTGAGCAGCAAGTTCATAGTCTTTTATTTCTGATAGATTATTCATAAACGAATCAAAGTTCTTTTCAAATTTTACTTGACCATTAACATTTATTCCTTCTGCCATTTTAGAAAGCATAAAATCCATTCTAGAAGGATCAATAGTTATAAAGTTTCCTTGGGGATCTGTGTCCTTGCCTACAATCATGCCTGATTTGCCGGGATTTGAATATACTTTAAGTGTTCCAATATCAGCACCTATTGTCATTCCTCCGCCTACTTCAAAATTTTCAACATTTCTTGGTTCGATTACTACGTCATAAACAATATTCATAGCCATTATATTTTTTTCTTGTTCACTTAATTCTTGTACTGAAGAAACACCAAAATGTCTTTCCATAAAAGAAGTATATTTTTCGATGCCGTTTATGTTTTCAATAAACTGATTATCTCTTTCTAATTGAACACGCAATGTTCCAAAACGCTTACCAAGTTCAAGCTGACTAAGAATATCTGTGTCCTCAATTTCTGCACCAAAGAAAACACGATTACCATATTCAACTTCTCTTGCCCTCGAAGCAGTAGCTGTCCAGTTATTTCGAAAGTTTGCAGAGTCTCTTCCTGCTCTTTGAATACTGTTTACATCTTCAAGCAATAAACCTTCCAATATAGCGCTGGCTTCTTGCGAAGCACTTCCTGCTTCAGTTCCTGTTAATTCTAAAGAAGCTGCAATGTCTGCATAATTTTGGCTGCCTCTAATGTTTTTAAATACTTGTCCAGCATCAACACCAAAGAAGCCTGTCAAAGGAATCTTTTCTACTGTAGAATAAAGTGAAGGATCTTCTAATTCTGTTATTTCTTTAAACGGTCCAGCGTCTCCTTTAAATAAACCACCAGCGACACCAAATACATTGAACAAAGAAGACTCACTTCGTATTGCTTTTTTACGCTCTTGCATTCTTCTTTCTCTAGCAATTTTTGCTTCGTCCATTTCAAATCCAGCAAACTTTTCCATTAACTCTTCTGGAGTAAAGTCACCATTAAAATATTTAGATCCTTCTCTTATTAACATCTGCGCTCTTGTTTCTGTTTTACCTTTTTCTTTGCCTAAATAAAACGGAAGTACTTGATCATAAAATATTCTTCTTTTTTCTCTTTCTAAAGCACCTCCAGATCCTTGAGACATAAATTTATATTCACGAGGCATGTTGTCTTTAATGTGCTTTTCAATAAAAGGAGATATGTTAGCATACGCAGCTTCTGCTTGGTCTTTATTATTTCTAATTAATTCTAAAGCATTGTCAGATGTAAGAATGTCAGCGTCTATAGATTTTAAGGCTGTGCCAACCATGTTCATTTTTTTAACGAGCTTTGCATCTCTATATTTATTTACAGTATTAAGAGACTCCAGTTCTTTTACTCTTTGATTTGCCATCTTATTAAAAACAGCTTGTCCTCCAAGCAATACAGCAAGGATATTATTGATCTTTTCTGCTCTTTTTCTACGGCTTCGTGACTTACTTCTTTGTCCTGCTTGCCTAGATAATAAAGCAGTTCCCAGTTCTCCTATAGGCATACTGCTGTAGTTACTCATTAAATTTTTTAAATTATCGTCAGCCATTACATGCTCCTCTGCATTATACTATCAGGTATTTCTTTAGGGTTTGGTTTTGATAAAATACTTTCAACATCAATAGATGCTAACTTCTGTGCAACCTCAGAATTTTCTATTCCTGCACTAGCGTTTGCTGGTATGTTTTGTCCTTCAAACATTTCTTTTAATGTTTTTTGTGTTGCTTCGCTTGAATCTTCTGCGCTAACATCTTCATCAAACATCTCATCATCTATATCATCTTCTTCGCCTCTGTACATTTTTACATCGGCTATATCAAACTTTTCTGCTATTGCCATTAACATATACATTAAAGGCTCTATAAGCATCATTAACAAATCAGGATTATATTTTCCTTGCGAATATCCGTTTACTAAAATTACTTGGGCAATATCAGAAATAGGCACTTCTTCTTCTAAAAGATTAACAATACTTCTAAGTGTTTCATCTTCTAACAAACTTAAAAATAAATCTTGTGAAGCTTCTTGCAAGCCTGCAAACTCTGGTGGACCATCCCACGGCATTTTGCTATCAGGACTTGCTGTCATTGACTGACCGGGAATAGGTCCTTCAAATATATTTATGTTAGGTTGTTCAGCCATATAATCCTCCAAATGAATCTTCTACATAGCTATTAAAGTTATATCCATATCCGGGCATCTGTTGTGCAAACATAAAAGGATCTGTTCCTTGAGGAACTACTTGTCCAAAACCAGATAAATATTTATTTGCTAGTGATGTAAATGTATCTTGCGATGTTCCCATGTCTCCACCAAAATACAAATCATCCATAGGTGTTTGTGAATACATAGATGATTCTTGTAAGAATCCTTGTGCATCGTCTATATTAGGATTATAAAATCCCGGCTCATAATCTGCTCCACCTGCAAATGCCATGTAAGTTCCGTAGCCAGAGGCAACAGCTTGTGCGCCTTTACCTGCTTGCCCGTAAGTTCCTATAGGAGATTTAAAGTTAGGATCTGATGAAAAAACACCTCCAATTTCTTGGTTAGATAAAGTATCAATAAACTCTTTTCCTCTAGTACCTACTCTAGTTAGTAATGATTCTTTAGATGTAAATCCTTCTCCTCTCATATCATAAATATCTTGTGTTTCAAATCCTTTAGGAATATCAACATCAGCAAACTGAGATGCCGAAGGTTGCTTACTTTTAGGACCTATAATATTATTAACCCATTGAGATATAGAGTCTGTTAAAGTTCCTTGTGTGGCTGCTCTTGTTACTGAACCAGTCGCTGCGTCTACAGCAGCATCTGCAATAAACTTACCAGTTGTTGTTCCCATTTTTATTTTAGCTCCTGCGCCATCTAATATAAAATCACCTGCAGAATCTGTTAAAAATTGAGTTTCTCCGCCTGCTTGCCATTTCATTCCAGCAGGACCTTCAAATCCAAACATCTGTCCAACTTTATTAAATCCTTGTTTGAACACTTCAGTTACAGAATTATAAACAGTCTTAAAAGGCTTTATTAAATTACTAAAACCTGTGCTAATTTTACCTACTAAGCTTGCCATATTAGGACCAAAACCAGCTAACCACTGTCCTATCCACGCACCTGCTCCCGGCAATATAAGACCTAAAGCAATAGTACCTACAAAACCTAATT
>Ga0180120_10001463_pt1 | contig 12038 bp, 6 predicted proteins | sample CPBDNA_3_FD_129677 | JGI IMG/M metagenome (GOLD analysis project Ga0180120, IMG submission 129677) | Freshwater to marine salinity gradient microbial communities from Chesapeake Bay, USA - CPBay_Spr_31_0.2_DNA (version 2) (version 2) | ecosystem: Environmental > Aquatic > Marine > Coastal ... | reverse complement strand
GTAGTAATTAGTCATCCGAGCTGTTTCAGTCATCAACAAACCAGCCATTGCCAACTTAGGTACGTTACGTCCTGCGTCTTTTGTTACAGCTTTAGCAGCCCCTTTAAGGATTGTGTTTGTAAACGCTGCTGGGTAGCCTAATAGTTGGAAAGCTATTGTAGTTCTAGGGTTAGTGTGTAGTAGCGGCTTTAAACCTGACATTGCAGAGGGCTGTAAGATTACTGAGTTAGTATATCGTGCAGCTCCGTTATTTATTTGACCAGTAAAAGCGTCTTCTTTTTTAGCGCCTCCTTTAAACCAAGCAATACCGTCATCAGGGTCGATGTTAAGTTCCAAGAGTTCGCCTCTTAAAGTCTCAATGCGTGGTGTAGGAGGTTGATTACCATGGATTGCAAGCTTCTCTATGTTTTCTTCAATCAAGTTCCGACCGCTTATATACGAAGTCGTCTGTACAAACTTAGTCCACTGATCTAGGAAGTTCATACGGAAAAACTTGTTGCTTACTTTCTGCATGGTGTCTGAAGCAAAATCGTCACCACCTAAGCGGTTCCCTGCTTGAGATTGTGCTTGCTCCATTGCGAGGCTATGTTTCTTTAACTCTCTAAAAGCTTCATTAGCTGTCATACCTTTCTTGGTCATTAGCTCAGAATGTAAATCGCCTGTCATCTTTTTAAAGCTTAACTCAGATGCTTCAGCAAAACCTTTAACAGAGTTTAACACTCCAGCTTTACCGATGTTAATAAATACTTCTGTTAAACTACCAATAGTCGCTAAAGGTAGTAGAGCTAAACGTGTACCGAGTGAATAGGTATCTGCTGCTGTTTGCATCTTTGAACCATAACGCTCCATGTTTTCACCAGTAGCAGATCTATAAAGCTCTCGAATTTGTTCCCGCTCTTTCTTATCAAGAGTTTTACCAGCAGATCTCATTTCTTTTACAATAGGATTAATCCACTGACTCATAAATTCTTTTTCATTAGAAGCCATCAATACTTTCTTTTTAGCCAGAGCTTTACCAGCTTGATAGTTATAATCCGCAGTCATGCCAATTAAATCAGTATTTAAAAAATCTGTAAATACAGAATCATCTTCAAATGTAAACTTACGTTTAGCCGCAAAGAACTGACCGCCTGAACCGCCATCAAGTTGATTTTCAATATCTAACATGCTCTCTGTAATTCGTTTAGCTTCGGCTGCATTTTTAGCTTCACCAGATTTCATGAGTAGTAATTCAAATCTTTCAGGGTCAGATTCAATAGCTTTCCTATTCCACATACGGGGAATATAGTTTTCTATTTTATTAGCTATAACGCCTTCAGAGTATAATTGATCACCTATAGTTTTATATAGACCTTGAATCTGTTTAGCTGCAATACCTATTTCTTTTGGTACGCCTTTAAAGTCTCCACGAATAGCTTGGTTTAGTAGATCGTTAACCTTGTCTGAGACATCACCTTTAATTGTATTTAAAGCTAAAGGCTCTACGATTTTTAAGTATCGTGTATTAAACTCGCCCGTGTATCGTGCTTGAGCTTCGCTTAAATCCATACCAATACGTGTTTTAGTTTTTCCAAAGCCTTCTGCAAACTCATGACTTAAACGTGTTTGTAAAGTCTTAGCTGTTTTAGAGAACTTAGTATATGGAGTTAAGACTCCAGCACTCTTACCAAATAAATTACCAGTTAAGTCTGTAGTAAACTGCCAGACACTAAAAGCTAATTTATTTTTAATCTGCTCGCCAGTAGCGCCAGAGTTTAATGCTCCAGTTACTACCGCTTTAAATTCTTCTTTAGTGGCATCACCGCCACCTATGTCGTTTACAAAATCGTTAACAACATTATCTACATCCACGTCTTTCATGTTTATCACAGACCCTTCAGGGCCTTCTAGTAAACGATCAGCAGCGTTGACAACCTTACTACCACTAGCCGGTATCCATTCACCGTCGATGCCTTCATCAAACAAAGCCATACCTTTACTTTCACTCATTACAGGCGCTTTTTCTAAATCATCAGCAAGTCTTTTAGTCGCATACTTACTAGCTACTTTACCTATACCGTATGAAAGAGCACCACCCATTAATGCACCTGCTCCAGTTGCCGTAGCTGCTTGACCTAAATCAATGCCATCTTTACGCTCGCCAATTTCAACCTCAAGATCTTGAACTGCTAAGTCTTGGATGCCTGAAATAGCACCTGTATAAGCAGCAGTGCTCTTAATAGGGTTAGACGATGCCTTAGCTAAGACTTTAGCAAGCGCTGTTTTAGCCCCGGCACGTACAGCAGTTTGCGCCGTAGCGCCTCCCACATTACCGAATATTAAAGAAAGAGCAGTTGGTAATGTTTCGAAGTTAGCGAGTACGTCCATGCCGTAGTCTTTAGCAGCGTCAATCGTTTCTTTTGTTCCTGTAACTTCAGTGTCTTCCCACTTAGCTCTGAGATCTCTATAAGCTCGTTTAACATCTTCAGGTGCATCCGACAAAGCAGCAGCTTTACCCGCTACAGCAGTGATGCGTAAAAAATCATCACGCAAGAACTCAGCAGGGCCTGAATCACTGTCGAGCATTTTAGTTGCAAAGTCTTGATGATCACCTAAGTAAGAGGTTAGAATATCATAATCTCTAACGACTTCAGAATCATTTTCAAAGTTAGTTACAGTCGGGCGCTTATAGGATGTTACTCTATTTATTTCTTCCTCAGATAATAAAGGCTCTATAGTCTCACCCTCATAGTTATCTAAACCAGAGTGCATCTGTTCCATTCTACTTAGTAGTGTATCTGACATTAATTCTTTCCTCAAACGTTGATGAATGTGTTTTTAGAGCGAGCAAATTTTTCTAGTTCTTCTTTATATTCATCTTGTAAGATGTCCATAGGCTTACGACGAAGGGGCATCTGTTTGCTTTTAGGTTGGGAGTTTATCCAAGATTTTAAGTTTTGTGATGGCGATACTTGTGTAGGAGCAGATGCAGCTTCTATATCAACGCTAAACCTTTCTCTCACTTCATCTAAAGACAAACGATTTAATTTTAATTTCTCTTGTCGAGGTTGAGAGTTTTTCCATTTTTTTACAGCGTCATCTGAAATAGAAGGTTCCACTGTTATAGGTTTAGGAAGTTCAATTTCAGATGGGCTGTCAACACCCATAGCTTTTCCTAACGCTACAGCAGCTTCTGGTCTGTCGCCGAGCATTGTTCGAACTCTTACTCTCGCCTGCGTACTTAATTTAGAATCATAGAAAGCACTATTCTGAGCGTAATCAGTTAAGAAACCTCTTTTAACACTATCATTAAAAGAAATAGCAGATGTACCACCGTCTTCAATATCTGTTGCAGCCATGTAAGCTACTAAAGGATGATAGCCTTTTGAGTCTGTTAAAAGATTATTCTCTTCTCTTATAGATGTACCCCAACCCGCCTCATCTAACATACCTTCTGTGTTTATTACGTGCATCACGGCTGCTAGTTCCTGAGATTGTTTTGGACGTAAACCTAGCTCGGTTAAAGAATCTTGAGTAATCATTATTTTTGCATATTGATTATTGGCAACAGCTTTAACCCTGTCTTCGTCGGTAGCATCTTGAACAAGGAGTGAATTATATTTACCCAATACATCTCTTTGATCTACAGTTAAAACTTGAGCTACCGCAACTTTATGCTGCTCTACTTGCTCAGGATTATTTTTAATAAGTTTAGCGGCTGTTTCAACATAAGTTAAATCAGTAGGAGTTACTTCACTCCCAGTGTTTATAGACATAATTTTAATTGTTCCATCAGATAATTTAATTTCTCTGAAGCTCTGGGCAACTGCTTTAGGATCACCATACCTAGAACCCACTGAGGTTTTTATCTCGACAATTTCGTTGCTTACAATTCCAACACTCATCCCGCCTGCTGCTTTAGACCATTCTTTTATTTTCTCTTCAGACTTAAATGGCGATAACCCAACTCGACGCAACTCTCCATAGGCCGCTACGTTCTCTGAGCTTTTAAACAACTCATTAGCTTTTACACTGTTATCTAAAGGATCTCCATCTTGTCTAAACAAACCTTTAAACTTACGCATAAGTGCGCTGCCGACATCTGTACCTCGACTAGCAGTTAAAGCCTTAGTATATGCGTCAGCACCGTCTGTGCCTACACGCTCTAGTAACAGTTTATCTTGATCGGCTGACGAGTTGTATAGTTTTTTAAGTTCCTTACCAGCCTTCATAGTTTCATTATAAAGCAACTGCTCACGTTGAGTAGCATTATATGATTCTGGAACCGCTTTATTAAAAGAAGTCGTTAACTCAGCAGCGGCTTTCTGTCTCCAGAACTCTTCCTCGCCACCCTCGAAAACAAGCGCCTGTTGTCTATCGTTCATCCGTCCAGTAGCTCCTTGCAGAGCCGACTTAAACTGAATGTTTTTTTGAAGCACTGGCTCTTGATTCAAGAAGTTTTCTGTGGCTGATCTAACCATAGAGTTGCCGATAGACAGCACGGCCTTTGCACCGTATCCGTACAAGAGTTGTTTTCTTTCTCGCTTACGTGCTTCCGAGGCTTGACGATCTCTATCATCTACAGATCTTTGATACGTGTCGTCACGGCGTTTACGGCTACCAGCAAGCATTGATGTAGCAAATTGTGTAATATCTTTTCGTTCACTCATTATTTTATACCTTTAAGCTTGTGGAGGGGCCATTAAACTTTCTTGTTCAGGAGCTGGCGCAGCTTCAGGAGCTGGTTCAGATTCAGTAACTGGTGCAGCTAAAATACTTTCTGTGTCTGGTAAGCCTTCTAGTTCTTCTAACATTGTAGGTGTAACAATATTTGTAGGGACACTACCAGACTTTGAAGACTGCATCATATCTCTGATTTTTTCTTCTTCAAAACTTACACCAAGTATTTCTTCAGTTTCATCTGCGTCATCTAGCTGACCTTGATATACAACCATTTCAATATCTGCTCTTTCTGCTAAAGCAATAAGCATGTAAGCAGTAGGTTCGATAAGCATTAACATTAAATCGGGGTTCCACATCCCTTGCTGAAAGCCGTCAGTAAGTAATGCTTGAGTAATGTTCATGATAGGAACACCTTGGTCTATAGTTTGCATCATCGCAACATAAGCTTTTGGTTGAATTAATTTTACCCACACAAACTCAGACGCTTCGTGTACATCTACAAACTTTGGAGCTTTTTCAAAGGGAGCAGGATTCTTTGGATCATTAGTATATGACGATCCGGGAATTGCTCTTTTCCTAGAGCCAGCTTGTTTTTCTATTTGTTTTTGAAGATCAGACATTTTAATACCTACCTATACTTTTTGAGGGTTATATAATTGTGACATTCGCTGACCGTACATGTTTGACTGAGTTGCGCTATAGCCCCAGTTGCCTTGGCTCGGCTGCCATGATGAAGCGAAACGAGCTGGATTTACAGGTTGAGAATAAGATTGAATAGTCCCTGCTCGTGCTATGTTACTGCCGTCAAACCCTGCATATTGATTTCCTTGAGCACTGTAGTCAACAGGTGTAAACTCTTCTTCACCAAAGATTGCTTTATTTAACTCAGCTTTTACATACTCTGTTGCTATGGTTGTAGGGGCCTCAGTAACTATCTCTATAGCTTTATCTTTACCCGCCTTCACGCCTCGGCCAAGTGCATTTTTAGTACCCTTGTAGCCTCTTTGAAGTAAGCTAGGATTAACTGCGTCCTCTAACCCTACAGCCTGACCTAATGTTTCTTTACCTAAACCTAACGTGCGATCTAAATTCACAGGCTCAGCAATTGCTCGATCAACGTTAGCTGAAAGACTTGGAGATTTTAAATTATCGCCAAACTCAAAAGACTGTAAGTCAAAGTTTACAACTGAATCAGCGTCAGCTACAGAATCAAATGCAGAAGTTAACGCATCAATATCTGCTTGACTTTTAGTTAAGTTAGAAAATCTTGATTTGTCTCCAAAGCTTTTACTAAAAGCAGAGTTGTCACCAAAGAAATTAGCCGATGCACCTTTAACGTCAAAGCCCATTTTCTTAGCGGCTGTTTTAGAAAAAGCAGACACGGTATCGACAACACCTTTAGTTATGTTTGTAAAAGTGTTAGCGCCTGTTGTGACTACCCTACCTGTGAAATCCATTAAAGCTTGAACGCCTGTAGTTATAGCGCTGTCCGGCCCAAAGAGAGCGCCAGTAGTAGCTACAAGTCCATCAGCAAGCGCAGCCCCTACTCCCGGCAGCGCATTCATCATCCCTACAGCCCCTGTCACCGCTACTTCACCCATAAACTGTCCCACATTTGCAACTTGAGTTACAATATTCCTACCAACGTCTAACACTGCCGAACTTATCGCAGAAGCTGCGCCGCCAGCGTATTGCAGTCCAGCACCAATTATACTAAATATATTCATATTAATACCTTTTTATTTAATTATTGTTTGATTATTCGTCTTCGCTCAGACCAACAGCATTTAACGTTTCTACAAGGCTCATTGCTGGTGACGTGCCGGAAGCCGCATAAGATGTATCGGCCGCCATGCTTGCAGTAACGATTTGAATTATTCTATTTTGATTATTTTCATAGTTATTGTTTGCATAAGTGGCTTCGTCTTTAAGTTCCTGCCACACCTGAGCTTGTTTTTGTTGAGACATTGCAAAGGCATTTGCTACGTTCTGACGATTAGCATCATTGATAGCTGCTGTATCCGCAGTGTTTGCATTTCTACGCCAAGTTAAATCTCCTTGCTGTATAGTCTGTGCGTTGGAAGCGTTCCACTGCTCACGTTGGTTAGCCATGTTTAAATTAAATTGCTCTGTGTCAGATGCCAGTGTAGCATTAGCAATACTAGCTTTTAATGTATTGCCCGCATTCTCAGCGTTGATTTTGTTTTCTTGTTCTACATTAAACTTAGCCATTGATGAAACAGCAGTGGCGTTATATTGATCTATCTGAGCGCCTAACGTAGCCATAAACTGATCTGTTTGCGCAACGCTCTCAGCATTAAACTGTGCTGTAGCGTTCGCTGCTGCCGTATCAGCTAATAGAATTTGTTGCTCCTGCTGAGAACCTAGAATTTCTACTTGCTGTTCATTAGACATATTAGATAAGTCCATCTGTAGAAAGTTTGAAGCGTTCTGCACAGAGACCTTAGTGCGATTATCTGCGTTTGATAAATCCATAGAGGCTTGGTTAGTCGCATTCTGTAAGATAGCTGTATTCTTAGCATCAAACTCATTCATAGTCATTGTTTGCGCAAACTTACTATTAACCAATTCAACTTGAGACGCTGCATCAAACTTAGCTAAATCAATGTTTGCATTAGTTTGGGCGTTAACAACAGCTCGTTGTTGGTCTGCGTTTAACTGAGCAACACCCATATTGCTTGCAATGTCGGCTTGAGTTAAGTTGGTTTTTAACGTAGCTTCTAAGTTTGCTAATTCAGTTTGTTGTGTAGCTGTCAAGTTATCTGAGCTTGCGTCATTCTGAGCTTTTAAGTTTGCAAGCTTCATCTGAGACTCAGCGCTCATGTTAGCAATGTCCATAGAGTTTTTCAACTCAGCGTTCTTAGACAAGAATTCTGCCGCAACGTTCATTTCTGCAAGCTTTCTTTGGTTGTCTGCTGTCATGTTATCTCGATCAGACGCAGCTTGGAACTCTAAATTAGCAAGAGTCATTTGCTGTTCGTTACCCAGATTTAATGCCATTGTTTCTTGACGGTTTCTGTTGTTCTGTTCAGCAGTACGTTGACGATTCTCTAAGTTTTGTACTCGTACTTGTTGCTCTTGTGCCGCAGTAGAGATCACAGCTTCTTGGGTGAAAGAGCTTTGGAGCTTCTTCATCTCATTAGCCATTTGAGCTGTCTGACTTACAGCAGTTTGTTGGTTAGCTAAGTTAGCTAAACGTCGATTCATATCTAACGTAGCTGTTGTGATATTAGCTTGCTGCTCGTTATCTAAATTTTGAGCTGCTCGTTTCTGTAAAGCGTTAGCATTGTTTTCAGCAATAGGTAAAGCACTTTGAATAATTGCATTGAATAAAGAATCACGACCGATGGTAGAAGATGATAAACCTCTTTTAGCTAACATTGCATTGGTTGCATCTACGGCAGGTCTTGCCCACACTGGAACTTTATTTTCTTCTAACGAACCTAACAAGTTTTCCATCTGCGAAGACATTAAAGCTTCTTTAGGTAACGCTGCAATAGCTGCTCTTACTTCAACAGGTTGGTTATCTAACTGGGCTTCTACTTTTTCAGGGTCTTCTACAATAGCTGCTGTGATTGCTGGTGGTAGATCACCTACTTCTGCAAGCATCTCAGAGGCTGCACCTATAGCGGCTTCACCTTTAACTGCACGAGTCTTAGTAGTTTCGTAGCCTAACGTTTCTGTGATCTGCGCAGCTTCCATTGGCGTGAAAGTATCGTCAGTAATTGCATCACGTTGCGCCGCTTCTGCCGCAGGTGTTGCTGCCACTATAATTTTCTCACCCGTCACAGGGTCTACTGTAGACTTCGTAGAGACATCAAAGCCTACGTTCTGTGCTAATGCCGCTTGCTCTGCTGCTATGTCACGGTCAGCTACTGTAGCCTCTGTAGACATCGTTGCGTCAGTTGAAACGGCAGTAGAGCCTTCGGAGATTGCGCCTGTAACAGCTTTAGCGTCTCCGTAGGTAGACATAAACTCTCGTTGTTTGCCCTGAAAGGTTTGAGCCTGTGCGATAAAGTCTGAATCAAAAGCTTTTAAATCTGCTTGAGCTTTAGCCAGCGCACCCTCATCACCTGATGCGCCTGCTGCTTCATAAGCTTGTGCTAACGCAGCTCGCTCAGGTTTAGCCATATGTGCAGCACTTGCTTCTTTAAACGCAGCAGCTTCAGGTGTTTGATTAAAAGCTTCAGCAGCTTTTTGCTGCTTTACTTGATCCGCTGAAACTGTGTCTACTGTCTGAGCTTTTACAGGTGCGGCTTGAGCAGTTGTAGCGGCTTGAGCAGCGTCAACAGCCTTTAAAGTAGATGCTTCCACCGTAGGCGCTTTAGCTTGAGTCATAGCGCCCAACTCTTGAATATCGTCTTCAGCGGTAACTAAAGTCTTATCTGTTTTAGCAACAGTATCTAAAGCGTCTATAGGGGCTGCTGTATTTGCTAAATTAGTTACATCATCAGTTATTTCATTAAATGCCATGCCGTCATCTCCGTTTGTCCCGCCAAGATTTAAACCGTTTAAAACTTGTCCAAGATCAGAATTATCATATGTTGTTGAATCTGCGTTTGAATCTTCTTCTTCATCTTCTGTTACTTCAAGGTCTTCAGGCTCTGGGTCTGGAACCGTGATCGGGTTTGTACCTGAGGTAACTGTACCCCCAGTAACAATTGGATTATCTGATGAAGCTGTACCTGCCCCGTTGCTTACAGTCCCTGCCCAAGCAGTACCACTACCAAGCTGAATGTTACCTGAAGAGTCATAACCTATATTTGTATCAGTTGTCCAGCCTGACGTGTCTAACATTGTGGTACTTGGTGCGCTTATTGAGTTCCATATATCTGCCGGAATGTCACTTATACCATCTCTAAAATCTAGTATTGCTTGAAGTGGAGCACCTACAATTGGAAGTCCTGTAGCAATATCAAGTATAGCCCCTGTTGCTTCATCTATTACAGCGCCTTTAAAAGCTTCTTTGCCCATGAGTTTTGCCAGCATGGTTTTTGACATGTCGTAATAATCACCAATAGCTGCGCCTACCGCTGCGCCTGCTAAAGTTTTAACAAATACTCCTTTAGCTGCATCCCACACCTTGCCCTGCCAAGTTAAGCCCTCGTCACCAGCATTAACAATCTCATCTCCTGCTGATAGGTCTCCTCCTAAATCTGGCCCGTCCTGACCGTCTAAACCTAAATCTGCATCCATGTTAGAAAGATTAAGAGTTCCGTCATCGTTATACACGCCCGTTGAATCTACAGGAGCCTTCCATGATTCGCCGTCTATAGTATTAAAATACCCGCTCTCTTCCAACTCTTGTAACTTATCTTTATCGCCCCCAGTAAGACGCATTAAATCATCTTTACTATACGTAGCGCCACCACGAGAAGTATATACCTTATCAAAAGGGTTCGTATCCACCGGAGCAGCTTCAGGAGTAAATGTACTACCATCCTCATTAACAAACTTAGTTTTGGGTTCAGCTATATCTACATCTAAATCTTTGCCGGTAAGATCTGTACCGCCTGTAGTTGGTTCTTTTTCTTCTTCGACAATCGGCTTTATAGGAGGGGCAGCTTGTTCATCACCGCCATCACCACCGCCACCATCAACACCATCTTCAAGGGTTCCGTCATTTGTAGCGTCAGCTTCACCACCTTTGTACTCACCTTCAGCCAAGCCCATTTCAACCAGTTCGTCGTGTAACTCTTTAGGTGTTTTTTCTTTTGGTTCTGCGTTAGGATCTATTCCACTTCTATTTCTATTGCCATAACCGCTACCGTCACCAGTACTACCTGAGCCTGAGCTAGATGAAGTATTGTAACCCGGAGTTCCATAAGTAGCCTCATACGGAAAGTACCCACCAGTGCCTGTACCCATACCAGTAAAGTATCCACCATCCCCTAGATCACCATCAAAACCTTGTTTAGGTTTTCTGTTAATAGTTGTTACGGTTTCATTGCCAAGATTGATTGAAGTAGTAGAGCCGCCATAGTATTCACCCTCACCAAGTCCTACCAATGCTCCGCCGCTCTTTACACCATAGTTTATAGGTGCAGCACTAGCGTCAGCACCGCCATATCCACCATAAAAAAACTTCTGGCGTTTAGCTTTAAGGGTTTTTAAATACTTTTTAGTATTCCGTTGACTTCTTTTCTTACTCATTTATATACCTGTAATGTAGGAAGTGTCGTATTTTTGTGTAACTGTCCAGCCGCTTTCATTTCTTTAATCTTCGTAAGATAAGGCTTCAGCCATTCAAAGTTAGTCATATTATTTGTTACTTGACAAAGCGTTCCGTTTACTGTATAATCATATATATAGCTTACGGGGTTTTCATTATAAGTATACATGTTTAAATTATTTATAAGGGCTTCGTGCTTTAAGCGTAGCATCTGTAAAGTATCCTCACCTATTACAAGCTCCTCATCAAACTTAAACTTGGCTGCTTCTTTACTATACCAAGTAACTCTACAATGTATTTCAGAGCCTTCGCTGTAGTCTCTTTGAACCATAAAGTACTTTTGTCTCCAAAGCGCAAAACGTAAAGCGGTCTGGTGGTCATGTCCAGCATACTTCTTTAGACTTTCATAGTTAAAATCTTTTATAAGATCTTTGTAGTTCACAGTAAAAGGTTTAGTTCTCTTACCTTTACTCATACCTACTTGATTCTTTAAACATACTGCATCTGGTGGCGTAGGTAAGTTTGCAATGTCTTTATAAACTTTAACGCCTTGAGCAGTTAAGTAATCATCCCCATCTACTAACACACAATAATCATTATCAGAGGTTAGGAAAAGATCAAGGACTGAGTTCTTACCTTTAGCCGGTGTGCCGTTGCTTTCAGTGATGTAGTATTCAATCTCTTCTTTCTCGCAGTGAGCTTTAACTTTTTCTTCGTATGCTTTAGATAAAGAATTAATTACTATTACTGTATCTTCTTTCGGTATGTTGCTATACTCAGGGCTATTATGTCTTAGTAGAGCTTTGAAGTCCCTTGATGTTAATACATAAAACTTTAACTTCATTGTTTGTTTAACAACTTTTGAATAGTTTCAGATTCATAGATCCGAATCCCTAACCACACTATTGTAAACAACGATGCTGTAGGCGGCAACCAAGCCGCTAAAGCCATGATGCCTGTAGAGGCTGCTGCTACGTCTACAACTTCTTTTACTGTTTCTGGACTAGGGACTCCTGACATAACTACCTCCTACTTAATTTAAAGCTGCTGTGGCTGCTTCGATAGCAGTGTCAACGTTTGTAAAATCTTCTGTTGTCCAGAAGGGCCTACGCTTCATGTAAGTAAGATGATCTAAGTTAGTTTGTAAGATAGATTGAAGATGATCCTCAGAGCTTCCTGCATC
>Ga0180120_10001461_pt1 | contig 12045 bp, 22 predicted proteins | sample CPBDNA_3_FD_129677 | JGI IMG/M metagenome (GOLD analysis project Ga0180120, IMG submission 129677) | Freshwater to marine salinity gradient microbial communities from Chesapeake Bay, USA - CPBay_Spr_31_0.2_DNA (version 2) (version 2) | ecosystem: Environmental > Aquatic > Marine > Coastal ... | reverse complement strand
AGTATAATTATAACAAATACTTAAAGTATCTGAAAGAGTTTAGAGTACTCTTTTTTCTAGAAGCTAAAATTTTTCTGGACTAGACTTACGAGAATTAGACATAGTTAGAAATCACTCACATTCTGGATACTCAAAAAAATCTGGCTGGAATTTTTTGCGTGGGCTAGAACTCATGAGCCTGCTAGACCTTAAAAGCATCAAGTGAAAAATAGACTTGAAGGGAATTATTCTCTAGCTATGACTATCCCTTCTACTGCTAGACTACCATAGCCACCACCACTAGCTGCTACTAGAGCTATTAGAGCTACGATTGCCCTATAGCTACGACTAGACTACTACCACGTGGACTAAGAGCTATGGCTACTACTAGCTACTACAGGGATTACTTAGCTAGCAGAGTCCCTAGAGCCCTAGACAGTCCCTATAGCCCTAATTGTCCCTATAGGGTGGTAGACTGCTATTTAGCTTGTAGGGTACTAGGGTTTACTCTTTGTGGTTAGTTTTGTGAGCAAGCAGTTTTTGTGGATGGTGAGCTAGCTGAGGTATGGTGCTATATCTCCTGTAGGGCTGTATATTCATATATATGGGCTATTTATGGGTCTAGACACCTCTCTAGAGTGAGATTATGGTGATTTAATGTGTTCTGGTGTGCTATATATGTGTATATATAGGCTCTAGAGGGCCCAAATATAGGCTATCTAGAAGGGCTGTCTAGAGCAGCTGTCTAGAGGGCGGCAGATATCCCATTTAAAGTGTGGGTTTTCTCGTAGAATGTGAGTGATTTCGGACCTCTTGAAATAAGGCACTAAAAAGGGCAGCCTAGTCTGAAATACAGATTTGTAGCTGCCCTATAACCTAGGGAGAAAAACGGAAATTTGAAACCCTGTGGTTTATTTCATAATCAATAGCAATTGCAATACTGCCCGGTGGAACGGGTAAAACCACTTAAGGTAGTATTGCAATTTATATTATGCTTCTCCTCGAACCATTGCAGATTCAGAGGTAGTTAGAAGGTTCCTAGTTGCAAAAGGATTAATATCTAATACTCCTTCTGTATCATATTGCTTTTTACAGAGTATGTTACCAGCGGTTACCATTAGATTCCCCATTTTACCTTCGTTTATATTAAACTTAGTATCGTTAGATGCAAAATTAGTCATACCATTTACTACATCCCAAACAGACATACCTGATTTAGCATTTTTCATTTGAGCCTTTGTAAAAGTATTTGGATCAGCTCCTAAATCAGAGTATGCTTTAAATGCTTTTTCTACCGGGATATATTTGTTAACATAATTGTAGTCTACAGATTTATCTAGAGATAAGATAGAAGAAGCGGCACGTTGCATTTCTGCGAGTGATGCATCAGTATTATTAGCCTTTTTAATATTGTCAGCTAATCCTACTGGTTGGAAGTTAGTAGATGCCATACGGATCATATGTTCATTAAACTCATTGATGTTTTTATCGTTGAGGTTATGTAAACCATAGTTTTCAGCGAATGCCGTTGAGGTCATACCGTTTGCACAGATTAGGCGTTCCAAATAAGGCGATACTTCTAATCCTCGTTTCGGAGTATTTCGGAATGTTACACCAGTATTAAATACCTCGTTTGTCATTCCTGGTACATTGAACATACCTTGTGGTGATACACAGTTAATTTGAGTTCCACCATATAGATCAGATCCCATATGAGTAACACCTAGATTATATTGATCGATATACCTAGAAGCAAAATCAATAAATGATTCTTGACTAATAGAAGCATATCCTGCAGGTAGAATATCAGTAACTTTTCTAGTAGAAGGATCCACTAATAGCGTTACTGTTTGTTCGTTCTTAGATGATTTTGCAGTTTTCATCATAGTTACTAATTGACGTAATCCATCAGAACCAAATCCTGTTGCAAACCTTTTAGCAAATGCTGTAGGAATTCTTAGCCTTCCTAATAGTTTATTAAAGGCTTTGTCTGTTACTTCAATTTTAACACCGTCGATCTCGATATGGTTGTTGTCTACCACATTGAATTCAGATAGTGTGATTTCTTTACGCATTAACTGATTGTTAATTGCTTCAGCCTTTTTAACGTCGAAGGCGGATTGACTTAGTGTTGTAATACTTTGCATAATTTTACCGTTTTTTAAATTTTTATATAATATAAATATAATCAATTTAGTTGGGAATTGAAAATTTCTAAGCAGTTATTTTAGCTAAAGTTATTAACAATTCCCTTTCTTTATTTATTCAGCTGCTTCTTCTTTAAGTCCGAATAATTTGTCGAATTCAAGGCCATCCTTTTTAACCATTGCCTTTTCTTTCTTTTTCAGTTGTTTCAGAGATTCAGATTTCTTGAACCTTTCAGTATCATAAGTAACATCTCCAGTTGCAGCTAGATTGAAGAACATTTGTTTTCCTACATGGCCACGTCGGTTCTTTGAGAATACTACATACCTTTCGTCTTGGCTGATTTGATCAACAAACCTGATCTCCATCATTCCTGTAGTCATATGCTTCAGTTTATTAGATCCAACGAATGTACCTCCTTTATTAACTTGCTGTATATTAAGGAATGATGTATACTTCTTGGTTTTGTTCTGTCCAAGGTTTTGTCCGTACATTAGATCCAATAACCATTTCTCTGCTCTATTCCTTGTCATCCTATCAGATTCCTGGATCGTAGCTTGTAGTTCAATAAAGGAGTCAATCAGAACAATATCATATCCTTCTCCTAGTACTTCTTCTAGTATAGCTTTAGGAGATTCATCATCAGCGATTTCTTGTGGAAAGAATATATCCAGATCTCCAAACTTTGGGTACCTATCAACATATAGTTTTAGATCCACCGGGCTCATTTCAGCCGAGATGAATAATACCTTGCTACCGCTCTTTTTAGCATTAGCAATAATATCCAGCGTTACTGTAGATTTACCTACACCTGGATCTCCAACCACCATCCAATTGGTAGCCTTAGGAACTCCACCGTCGATACTAAATAGTCCATCAAGTGGTGTGTTTGTTTTGTGAGCTTCGAATAGCCCTTTTGCGAATTTGACGTTGCTAATCTTTGTTAGCCTGTTGTTTAATTTAGATACTCCCATATTACTTAGACGATTTAGATTCAAGATTTTTTACTTTTTCAACCATTTCATTGAACTTATCAACTGCGTTGAAACCTTGTACCGCCATTCCTCTTAGGAGGTTACCTTTTAGATCTTTGATCATTAGTAGATCGCCTTGCAATTCTACTTTGTACTTTGTTAGTGTTTTTACCATTTTTCCGTTTTTTTAATTTTTATTATAATATAAATATAATCAATTTTGTTGGGATTTGAACTATAAACTCTTGTTATTTTTAAGAAGTTATTAACAATTTTATTAACAGTCCCAAAGCTATTAACAATTGTCCTAGGTTATTAACAATTAACTTTTAGTAATTGTAGCCTGGCGGTCCATAAACCATTCCAGCTTTTTAGTGAAGTACTTGATCTGATCCAAGTCCAATGAATCTACTGCAATGCTCAGCTGAGCTTGGTAGTATTCGATCTTCGGCATGTAGCCATTCGGATATCGGTTTGCCTTCGGTTCGTTGTTGTAGTAATAAGCCATAATTAATTGTTTTTTGTTATATTTAAATATAATCAATTTAGTTGGGATAAAAAAATATTTGGGCAGTTATTTTCAAAAAGTTATTAACAATTTGTTTATAAGGTGGAGGTACACAGGGTAAAGAAGTCGATAGCCATCCTAGGCTCTAATTTGTAGGCTTCCTTCTCCCAAGGTTGGTCATCGTATGCTATGTCGTTGTACGCCTTTTTCTTCCACATTCTATTAGAAGTTTTATTACACCACCTCAGCTCTTTCTTAGCGTATTGTTTTACATGTACCATCTCGTGGCAGATAGTACTTATTAGTTCATAGATGCTTAAACTCTTTTTAATACTTAGTTTAAATTGACGGCCTACCTCATCTAACTTATAGCAACATCCATGATCTTCCATTCCACAAAATCTAATGTTAATATCTAGAGATCTGTACCTCGGCAGCAATTGCTTAATACACCACTTTACACATTCTCCTGCTAGTCGATGTTCAGCAGCTTTTCCACCGGTTATACTTATGCAGTTTGCCATTATGATTGTTCTTTAGAAGGCCAAAGGAATATCAGTGTCGCAGTACAGACGATTAGTATTTCAATCGGATGTAGCAATACTTGTAGTAGTAACCAGCAGATCCCCTTAATAATAAATGGAGCTAGCCAGACAAATAACAGAAACGTTGAGATAACCAGGATAGTGTTTAGTAGTCGTAGCATATAGTAGTAATTTGTTATATTTAAATATAATACTAATTGTTGGGATAAAAAAATTCTAGAGCAGTTATTTCAGTCGCCTAGGCAGTTATTTCAGTCTACTTGCTTCGCTGGCTACAGGTCTTTTCCTCTTAGTGTATCTTAGAAGGGCTACAGGTACTATTAGTCTACTACTGCTCTTATTCTGGATGGTCTACTACGTGTTAGCATGCACAGCTGGATTTGGTTTACGACCACTGACTTTAAGGATAACATGAGCGCTAATGAGTCTTGTCAGTTGATTGCTTTGAGTAAGGTGAGTGAAAATAGCGGTATTACATAGTATTTGAGTAAAAAACGGCTAGTATATATCAAACCCTTCTGGATCACTAGTCCAGTAACCAGATATTAGCAATCAGACCTCCGGTACGGAATAACTGATAGTCTAATGAAAACTACTCTGGATACGACTATTATATGCTAGTACTGGTATACGCGATTATTAATAGTATTGCGATTATTATATCTTTTTGAATATAGATTGTGGTTTTGTTTGAGTTCTATATCTTTTTGAATATACTAGGGTTCTTGCTTATTTAGTGGTTGTTTGAGAGAAAGCTTAGAGATTACTTGGAGTTGAGATTCCATTCATCATTCCAGTAGATTTGAGTTATTTGCTGGTTGTGGTGGTTTATAGGATTTTGCATGTTCGTTTGGTTTAGTGTGCCTATGTGCTGACCTTTGAGTTCTTTGATTATTAGATCTAATAGAATTGGAAGTATCTTATTGACCGCCTCTTTTCTTAGAAGTTCTAACAGGAGTTGTGGATCTAGTTCGAGTTGAAGGTACCGTTGATCTCGTTCGAGTTGGTCTAGTATTATTAGGCCTGGTGGTTGGATTAGAGTTAATAAAACCAGAAGGATATAGAGTTCTAATATCATCTTTCGGTTTAGTTCTAACTGGAGGTTTTGTATTTATTACTGGCTTGTTTCTAATAACAGGTTTTGTGTTTATTACAGGTTTGTTATTAATTATAGGTCTAGTGTTTCTACGTGGTTTGATGATTCTTTGTTGAGAGATCCTTCTATTAGTATTTAGCATTCCTCGCCTTCCATATACATTACCTAACCATTGAGTTCTTGGTCCGTATATATGAGAATAGTATGGATGTCTGTTTTGATAGTTCCACCAATAATTACTATTCCAATTTCCATAGTAAGGATACGCATTCCATGAGTTCCACATTCCTCCATAACCGTTATATCCGTTATGCCAATTCCACTGCCAATTCATCCAATAATCATGTGGACTATTCCATCCAAATCTGTTTAGTCTATTATAGTAATATTGGTTTTGAAAGAAAGAGTAATTTTGCCTTTGTAAGAATAAGTAATAGTTATTAGCGAAAGTCCAGTCTGTTCTTAGTTTCCAATCTAATTGACTCTGAGTTTGGATTACCTCAACCTGGTAATTCTCATCTGAGTAGTCAGTATTATATGAATTGATTTGCCATCCTACCCCACAACTATTTACTGATAGAGTTAAGACTATTATGCAGATTAGTTTAAGTAGAGTTTTCATATTGTTATAGTTTAGTTATTATGCTAAGAGATCACCAAAATTATACTTTGGTTCCCATTGATCTTTATGCTTTTCAATTACATCTTCCCATTGCTTTCTTAGCCTTGCAAGCTTTGGGCTATATTGTGTTGTTGGAGTCCAGCCTTTCTTTAAACTATCTCTCCAGTTTGCAACTCTAATCTCTACCTTGTCAATAGCTTTAGGTTTCTTAGGATCGTTACCATACCCAGCTGTATTCATTTCATTTAGAGTTTGAATGTATTTCATTACACAGATTATTTGATTTATATATGGATGCTATTAAAACATGTTATCAAAATCATAATTAGGTTTTATAGCATCTGCTTTAGGTATATCTGGCGGATCTACATATACAGGTTTTTTATAAGGTTTTGGTTGAGGTCGTTTAGAAACTCTTAACATTTCTGGTCTGTTTTCACGTACCCATTGAATATACCAAGGAGCCATACGTTTAACTGTTTCTACATCAACTCCTTTATACTTACCAGATCTAAATTTCATATTTGTATTATACTGCTTTAGCTAATTCTTTATCTAGAGTTTTAACTGTTTTAGCATCTCTCTTTTGGATTAATTTTAATACTCTTTCCATTTCTTTATCTGCGAGTTGTATTGTAGCATCATTAGCTCTCATTCTGATTTCTAATTTTACTTTGTTTACATATTTAGTTAACTTATCGCTCTCATTTCCAATTGCATCCATTTTATCAATAACAACTGATTCTTTCTTTCGTAAAGCTTCTATTTTTATTTTCTTTGCTTTATCTGCAACATCTATCTTAGCCTTTGTTGAAGTATAATCATCAGCAGAAGATTTAAGATCTTGTGTTAACTTATCAATATCACCTTCCTCTATTTCCATCTTTTGGAGTTGTACTTTAATTTTAAATAGTTCCTCTCCTAACTTATCTAATTGTCTTTTCTTTACTGGGCTGGAAAACATTCCTTTTATAAATGAAAAGATTCCTTCGTTTAGGATTTCTGATAATTCATTATGAGATACCTTACCTTCAAGGATTTCATATGTATCTTTGACTAAATTAGAATTATAGTTAAAGTTTTCAAAAGTAGGTATATTGCCCATTATGAGTTGTTATTTGTTTATATATTTATTGAGGTCAGTTAATAATTCTCCTGCTGTATAATACCATCCTTCAAAAATAATACCATGATCAACTTCATGCTTTGTTAAATACCAAAGGTCCTCATCTTTTAAATATTGTATATGCCAACCTGTCATTTGATTTCCTCTACATTTTTAATTTGATCTTTATAAGACCTATTTCTATTGTATTGATCTACGAGTAAATCATCTTTGGTTTTTTTACATAGTTTATCACTAGCATAATTTGTTAATATGTTAGGAAACCATGCATGCACCATTAAAGCTAAACCTATTTTTGTTGAATGAAACCAGTGAGCCCAGTACGATATGTTGTTATCTTTTAAATGTTTAAACATCACCTCTTGTTGCTCCTTCCACTACTAAAGAAAAAATAATTAGTGTTGCTGCCAATAGAGTTTGTCCTGTAAATAACTCTCCATCTGTTACTACACTACTCATTAATAATCCTATACCTACAACCATAGAGGCATACCATCCATGTTCTTTTAAAAATCTTTTCATACTTTTTTTAAGTTTTTTATTTGTTTTAAAATGTTACAGTATTTGTAAAGTTCGTCCTTTTCAAATTCTTTAATTGCACAATCTAAATCTTCTGCATTACCTAATCTAGCCCATTCCTTAAACTCATCATCTGAATTAAAGATGTGAATAAAATTAGTAGGTCTAATTAAATCAGTATACTTTTGATTTAGTTCTTCTAAAGAAATGTCTTTAAGATTTTTCTTAAATAATCCAAACATATTACTTTCTCTTTATTACTTCGTCTATTATACCATACTTCTTAGCTTCATCTGCACTTAACCAAAAATCTCTAGTTGCATCAGCCGCTACTTGCTTTGCAGTTTTACCACAATACTCTCCTAATAATTTAAATAAAGTATTGTTAACCTTTTTCCATTCTTTCATGTCAATTTCAGCATCTTGGATATTTCCACTGAAACCACCAGATGATTGATGTAACATTGTTTTGGAGTGTCTTAATGAACTTCTCTTTCCTTTTGTACCAGCTCCTAATAAAACAGATCCCATAGATGCAGCCATTCCAGTATTTACAGTTCTAATATCTGATTTAATATAATCCATAACATCAACCATAGACAAACCAGATTTAACAGATCCTCCTGGTGAATCAATATGCATTGTGATATCTTTATTTTCTACACTATCCAAAAACATTAACTGTGCTTGGACTACAGTAGACATACCATCATTAACTGGGCCAGCAACCCAAAGGACTCTATCCATCATTAACCTTGAAAAGATATCCATCTGTGTTGCTCTTAATTCTCTCTCCTCTAAAATATAAGGAGTCATTGAGTTTTCAATATGTTTTTCATAATAGTTCAATGTTGATGAACTTACGTTATGATCGCTTATTGCATATTTTTGAAACTCTTTTCCTAAATTCATTTGCTCTTAAAGTATTTAATTATTATATGTGCTGATTTATAATTTGTAGCTAAAGGTATTCTATGAACATCACACAACCTCATTAACATTGCAATATCAACATCGTGTGGATGTTTGTCTAAAGGATCTCTAAAAAATATAACGGCATCCATTTCACCTCGAGTTACCATTGCCCCGATTTCTGCATCACCACCTAAAGGTCCACTATTTAAACATTCAACCTTTAAACCAGCATTTTCAATCATTGCACCTGTAGTTCCTGTTGCAACTAGCTCAACATCTTTTCTTTTAAAGAAATCTAATCTTTTCATAACGAAAGCAACCATATCTGCTTTCTTTCCGTCATGTGCTACTAAAGCTATTCTCATATTGTTTTTGCTATTAAATTTTTAAATTTTGTAGTAGACCATCCGTGATCACGATTAAGATAAAGTATTGGGATATCTAAATCATAACCAGTAAAATCTGTCCTATCTTTATAATCATCCCCTAAGAATCTTACATTAGGATTAATACTTTTTAGTAATTCTTCTAATTCAGATTCAAAAGTATATGTTTGTACATAATCAATATACTTAATAGAATCCAAAACTTCCTTTCTTTCATCTACTGATAATATAGGTTTTAGTTTACTAGGTCTTTCGATAGAAGGATCAGTATGCAAAAGAATAACAAAGTTTTGGCAAAGTTGTTTACATTCTTTAAACATTTTAATATAACCTGGATGAATAATGTCAAAATTACCAGCGATAACGCCAACTTTATATTTTACATCTATTTCCATATTTTAGTTTTAGCTATTTCCATTTCTTCTATACACTTATCAATATGCTTTGAAAAATCTTTATTAAGTTTATAAACTGGATGATGAATAACATAATTAACAATAAAATCATGAAAGAGCTCTACTCTATCTGATGCTTCTCTCTTATCGTTTTCCTTTGGTTGTAGTATTTCTCTTTTCATGATTACCTTTTACTACATTTAATAACAATCCTAAAAAGGTGTTTGCTTTATACTTTTTCTTTCCTTCTATGTTTAGAAGATATTTTGTTTTTGTTTTCATATTTTGTTTTTTAATATTCTGTGTTAAAGAAGAATGTTTGAAACAATCTTCCATCATGTTTGTCATTTCCGAAATAATCCAATGATGAATGGAATAAATCTCCTCTATATAAAACTAAACGATTATAAACATTACCTACCATTGCAGTCATATCCCATTTTGAAAAATCTCTACTATGTGGCCAGCAGTGTTCAGCTAACCATTCATCATCCATTTTCCCATTTGCTAATCTAGGAGGTGATGATAAGCCAGTTTCTTTATGCCTAAATATACCAGTACCACCACTTACTGGTGCATTAGGTGTTAAGTAACATACACCCGCCCACATTGTAGTATGATCTGGGTGAATCCAACTCGTATCTTTTTTAGTAGTATATTGAAATGTTGAAGTATATTCTGATTCATACCAAGTAATATTCCCACCTGCTTGTTTTACTATTTGTTGAATTCCATCCTTTAGGCCTGGCCATTCGTGAAATGTTTTAGTTCTTTGCCCTGGGTAATTTCCCTTTACATCAAACGGTTGGTTTAATGCAAATTCTCTAACAGAGTCTACATTTTGGTAGAAGTCATCTGTAATTATTAAATCTGTTATCATTTTTTATTTTTATTATCCTACAACTGACGCTGTAATAACACCTAAATCATCTATTTCTAATTGCCATATTGTACCATTAGGTGACGTGAGTCTCATATCTGGATTTCCAGTAGGCCCGGTTGCTCCAGTTGCTCCAGTAGGCCCGGTTGCTCCAGTTAAACTACTAGGACTTCCTATATTTAATTTAATCTTTTCAACAGTAGCACCGCTTTGGTTAGTTAACTTAGGCCATACTGTATATCTTTTCCATTTATCTCCAAAAGGCTCACTCATACTTCTTCTTTGATTTTATTTATTTCATGTAATTTATGCTCTGAATCTATCCATCCAGTATCCACATAATCCCATAAAGTTAAGTTAATTAAAAACGGATGAGGCTGAACTTTTGCCCACCTTTTAGCTTTTTGAAAACCTTCAGGTGAATAATCAAATTTATTAATGTTCTTATATTTTGGAGTGAACAGCCTTCTTAATACTCTTAACATATTATATTATTTGTTTATTATTATATGGTAAAAATATAAAAAGTTTAAGAAATTATTAATTATCTAAACACTGTTATGCTTCCTGATTCATCAATAATAATAGGTGAATCAATCTTTTTACCTTTTAGTTGATAATAATAAACACCGTCTTGTACATGATATGATCCTTGATTTACACTACCATCCCAGTAAGGGTAAGATGAAAAATCATAAGCAAACCCAGTATAAATTAGTACACCCCAACGATTAAATATTTTAAATTCTACGTCAACCCAACAATCTAAATCATAAATTATTTTCCACACATCATTTATACCATCACCATTAGGTGTAAAGGTATTAGGTGCATATATACTTCCTTCTCCTAAGCAAGGATAGCCTGGATTGTCTAAACATGGCAAACCTGTTACACAGTCAATTAAGGTTTCCTCTACAATATATTCAGTAATTGTATCAGTAATGTATATAAAATTGTCAAGGTATAGAGTGTCTGTGATGTATTCATTAATATAAAGGGTGTCTGTGATGTAGATAGTTTCTGTAAGGTATATCGTATCAGTAAAGTTTTGAGTGATGTAGAGGGTGTCTATTAAATACACACTTTGTGTAATGTACACGGTGTCACAGGGTTCACTTTCATTAATTTGGCAGTCAACTCCAGTAATCATATCAAATACAAAATTATTGTTACCTGTTATAATTTCATTAGGTACACTGGTAATTGTAAAATAATTACCTTGCCCTGCTGACCATACACCTGCACCGTTAATTGTCCCGCTCACAGTGATCGTATCACCAGGCTGAATCCAAACAGATAAATTAGAAACTCCATTAAAACAATTAAACGTAGTGCCTAAGAAATCACTAAGGCAAAAATAAGTAACTGCTTCGGTTCCTATATTTACTAAAGTAGCTTGGTAAAAGTATGAAGATAAAATTCCTGCATCAAATACTTCACACTGCTCTTCAGAAATAAGTAAATCAATTATGATAGGATCTGGGCCAACTGAATATACACAAGTACCGTTATCTATTGTTGCATCTTCATCATAGTTAAGAGCTATAGGATCTATACACCCTGGATAAGAATATGCACATGTAGCTAGAAAAAGCCCTAGGAAGGCCATCATTAAATGTTTCATTAATCAATAAATTATTTTTGGGGTTACTCCGCGTTCAGAGTTATTTGGATAGCATATCCCACATAGCAGGATACTCTTCTTTGAAGTCTTCACCGTAAGTTTCTTGCCATATTCTAGCAATTTCTCTTTTATCGGTTATTTTTCGTTGTCTTATGATTTTAGCAACACCTGGATATTTAGTAGCAAACTTTTCACCGTATGCTTTTTTCCACATATCTTCCATGTCTTCTTCAATATGATCAGTATGTTTATGTTTACCGTCGGATGCTTCAGTACCGTCCTTTTCAGAAGATTCATTTACAGCTTTACTAAAAGTTTTCCAACTATT
>Ga0180120_10001454_pt1 | contig 12070 bp, 12 predicted proteins | sample CPBDNA_3_FD_129677 | JGI IMG/M metagenome (GOLD analysis project Ga0180120, IMG submission 129677) | Freshwater to marine salinity gradient microbial communities from Chesapeake Bay, USA - CPBay_Spr_31_0.2_DNA (version 2) (version 2) | ecosystem: Environmental > Aquatic > Marine > Coastal ... | reverse complement strand
TGATCGGCATCTTCACGAATAACATCAACAATATCATCGATGGTAATTCGACCGAGTAATTTCCCGTCTTCATTCACAACCGGTGCCGAGACCCAATCTTTTCGTTCAAATCGACGGGCGACTTCGTCATCAGGCATATCGACTGGAATCGCTTTAACATCCGAAAGCATAATATCGCGGACGGTTTTGTTAGGGTCAGAGACTAATATTTTTGCTAAAGGTAAAATGCCAATAAACTCATCGCTGCGATTAACCACATAAAGGTTATCTGTCATGTCAGGGATTTCATCATGACGGCGTAAATAGCGCAGCACTACATCAATGGAGTGGCGCGCGCGGACGGTAATAGTATCGGTGTTCATTAAGCCGCCAGCGGTATTTTCTGGATAGCTTAGTGCGCTAGTCACGCGATGGCGATCTTGCGTGGTCATCGCTTGCAAGACTTCACGGGTAAGACGATCTGGCAGCTGCTGTAGAATATCGACCATATCATCCGTTTCTAGCTCGGCTGATAAAGCAACTAGCTCAGCATTTTCCATGGCTAGGACGAATTGGGTTTGTAATTCATCGCCCAAGAAGGGTAATACATCACTGCGACGATCTTCATCGACCAATGCCCACAATATTTGGCGTGAAGGCGGTGGTGACGATTCAATAAGGTGTGCGGTTTCTTCAGCAGCTAATACTTTTAGCATATGACGTGCGTGTTGAAATGTGCCGCTTTGCAGCAGGTCGGCCACTTCTTGGCTGCGCGAGAGTTCCTGATTGTGATCGGCAATTTCTGGCATGTTGAGCTTCTGGCTATAAGCGATAAATGGTTAGCTTTACGATGTTAACGATTGATTCTTGACCATGAATGTATGGGTATTGGCGACTAATTATGATCTGCTGACGCTTGTCGCTTGCTTTCTATGAGCGTAGCTAATAAGAAGCCATTAAGGCTGTTCCTGCTAGCTGACATAGCCTTAAACACGGGCTAACTACTTGCTGACGGTAGGTCGATAGCCGATCGCGCGTATTGTAAGTCAGTGCTCAGAGTCAGTGCTCAGAGTCAGAGCATAAAATCAAAATATAACGAGTACCTAATAAAAAGATTATGCGTGAAAGGCCTTGTATCAACAAGCGATGATGCAGGCAAGATTACCGATGTTTGGGTGGGTGTGCTGCTTTATTCGCCTTCGTCGAAGAGGTTATTGATAAGCTGGGTTATGGCGTTCATCGCCTCGGCTTCATCGCGGCCTTCGGTCGTGATAATAAGCTCTGAGCCTTTAGCGGCGGCGAGAAGCATCACCGACATAATACTTTTGCCATCAATGGATTTGCTGTTGTATTCAATACTAACGACGCTGGCAAATTGAGTGGTGATATCGACCAGTTTATTCGCGGCTCTGGCATGAAGGCCCAGTTTGTTTTGTATGGTGATGCTCACTTGAGGCATGATTTTTTCAGCTGTGTTGATGATCAATAAAAGAGCGCTGTTTAAATGAAGCGTACTAGAGTCGGTTATGTGTCAGCTACTGTCAATAGCGCGTGGCTATTCTTGTCGTGCCAACTCATTTTGGTTGGCGTTCATTAATGATTTCAGCTCCAATTAATAGTGCTTAAATTCGCGATGGCGAACCTGAACTACATTGTCTGGTTCGCTAAAATGCTTATAAAGGGCTTCGGCAATAAAGACCGAGCGATGTTTGCCGCCTGTGCAGCCGATTGATACCGTGGTATAGCTACGCTTGGCATCTCTAAATTTAGGTAGCCAGTTTTCAAGATACTGGGTGATATCGGCAATCATTGCTTTGACATCATCATTGCCTTTTAAAAAATCAATAACCGGTTGATCTTGGCCGGTGAACTCGCGTAGCTCAGCATTCCAATAAGGATTAGGCAGGCAGCGCACATCGAATACTAAATCGGAATCAATAGGAATGTTGCTTTTAAAGCCAAAGGATTGAAATAATAAAGACATATCAGAGGATAATTTTCCACCCACTCGATCGCCAATCAATTGTCGCAGTTCATGCAATGATAAAGTACTGCTATCAATACTTAAGTCCGCCATCGCTGAGATACTATCGAGTAGCAGCGATTCAGTTTCAATCGCTTCTTTTAGTGACATGTGCTCATTGCTAAGAGGGTGTTTACGACGCGTTTCAGAAAAACGTTTAATCAAAGTACTGTTGTTAGCATCCAGATAAATAATGTTGGTATCGACTTCATCTGGAATTTCTGCAATTAGCTGAGGAAAGCGTGATAGTTCTGTAGGGATATTACGAGCATCAATACTTACCGCGATTTTAACATTACTGTGGTCGGCATGATGATCAGCATCGATAGCTTGCTTAGCGAGTGCGGGTAATAAACCAGCGGGTAAATTATCGATGCAGTAAAAATCTAAATCTTCAAGCATGTTAAGAGCGGAGCTTTTTCCAGATCCAGAGCGACCACTAATTATCACAAGTTTCATACTATTATTCTCTATTAAGTGCTCTCTCTAAAACGTTTTATATTGATTAAACTGTTTCAAAATAATCATTCGTCTAGGTTGAGCTGTGTGAGCATATTCTTTAGTGATTCGGCATCTTTTGCTTGGCGTATCTTTTGACAGAGTGGCTCTTGGCTTAATATTTTTGCCATTAACGCTAAAATAGCGAGATGCTCATCGGTGGATTCTTCGGGGACGATTAATGCCCAGAGTAAATCGACGGGCTTACCATCGCGGGCATCAAAATCAATGCCGTTATCTAAAGTTAAAATAGCCGATTGGGCTTGTGTGCAACCAGAAAAACGGCAATGCGGTATAGCAATACCGTTTTCTAGTGCGGTGCTGCCAAGTTTTTCTCGACTGGTAAATGCATCGAAAACTAAATCTTGATCAAGATTACTATCGTTTTCTGCAAATAGGCAAGAGAGCGTCTGCAGCGATTTTTTTTTGCTGACGATACTGGCATTAAGCTGTATACGTCCTGTGGTAAGTAGTGAGTCGAGCATGGTTAGTCGTCGTACTCCATGATGTCGTCGTCAGTGGTGACAATGTCGAGCGGCTGTTGTTTAAGGCTTTCACGATGGTGCTTGCCTTGTGTTTTTTCTTTATGCTTTATAATTTGTCGATCGAGTTTGTCGGCGAGACCATCAATGGCGGCATACATATCTTGATTCTTTGCATGGGCAAATAAATCGGCGCCTGATACATGCACCGAAGCCTCAGCTTTTTGGATCGCTTTTTCGACAACTAAGGTGACGTCGATATTGGTGATTTGATCAAAGTGTCTTTCGAGTCGGTCAAATTTACTCAGTACATACTCTCGTAGTGGATGAGTAACTTCAACATGATGACCGCTGATATTGATTCGCATAGACTTCTCCTAATTAACGCACTGATTGAAAAAAATGGCCAGTCGCTTTCTTAACGACTAACGAATTGACAATGAATGATGATGGTTTAAGTCGATTAAAGTAAGACAATTGTCTCGAAAGTGATTTGCAGAACACACTTTGTAAAAAATAAGGATTGAAAGTTTGGGTGTTCGTAGAGATTGCGAGCGAGTGGCTCGATTCGAAGGGGTTGAGGCGTAATTTTAAACGCGGATAAGTAGCGTTTATTTTTTTCACATTATTGACCTAGTTGAGAGTATTGGTCTTGTTTTAGTACCGTTTTTTAATTCGGTGACTAAATTTTTTTGGTGTAATGCTTTATAGCTAAATACTTAATCAATATAATATAAGGTATTAATAATCATTAAGCTTCGATAAATATTAAACTTCAATAGACACAGAGTATCGTAATTTTGACTGTATTCCAAGCCTCTAGTTCGCATATCGTTTAACTAATTCTTTTTCGCTCATTAGAGGGCGGTATAGACATTGATTCACGATATTTGGCGACGGTTCTTCGTGCCACTTTAATGCCTTTGTCATCAAGCAGGTTAGCGATTTTGTTATCGCTTAGCGGTTTGCGAGTATTCTCTGCAGCGACTAACTTTTTTATTATGGCGCGAATAGCTGTCGATGAACATTCGCCGCCTTCGGCGGTGGCCACATGACTAGAAAAGAAATATTTTAATTCGAAAATACCTCTCGGCGTATGCATATATTTTTGGGTAGTCACTCTTGAGACGGTTGATTCATGCATTTCTACATCGGTGGCAATGTCATGCAGTACTAGCGGCTTCATTGCTTCTTCGCCATGTTCTAAAAATTCACGTTGGTGTTCTACAATACGAGAAGCCACTTTTAAAAGTGTTTCATTACGGCTGTGTAAGCTTTTTAAAAACCATTTTGCTTCTTGTAAATTGTCTCTCAAAAACGTGTTGTCAGAACTGCTATCGGCTCGTTTAACTAATGAGGCATATTCAGAATTGATGCGTATTTTTGGCGCAATATCAGGATTCAATTGCACAAGCCATCGGTCTTTGTGTTTTTCTACAAAGACATCAGGTACGACATACTGCGCAGCATTATCTTGGTAAGCATCGCCCGGTTGTGGGTTGAGGCTTTTAATAAGTTGAATAACTTCGCCAAGCTCTTGCTCTTTTAAACGGGTGCGACGAATAAGTTGCGTGAAATCGCGAGAGGCTAAAAGGCTAAGGTGTCGATTAATGATTTGAGCAGCTTGTTCACGCCACGGTGTTTGTGACGGAAGTTGCGCTAGCTGGACCATTAAGCAATCAGTTAAATCGATGCTGGCAACACCCAATGGATCAAATTGTTGAATGCGATGGCGCACGGCTTCAATTTCATCAAGCTCTATTTCAAGCTCTTCATCAAAGGTTTCTAGAAGTTCTTCTGACGATATACTGAGCATGCCGCTAGGAGCTAATGCATCAATAATGGCAGTGGCAATGAGTTGGTCGGTGTCGCTCATGGGTGTGAGGTTAAGCTGCCACATAAGGTGGCTACTGAGTGATTCACCAGAAGAGTTACGATTATCTAAATCGGCCATTTCATTGAAATCAAGGCTTTGACTACCGGAGCTGATCGGTGCTGTGCTGTAAACATCGTCCCAGTTGCTGTCTACAGGTAGCTCACTCGGAATATTGTCTTGCCAGTCAGCGTCATCACTTCTGCTAGTATCGTCTCGATCAACGGATGTTTCAGCGGCATTAGCGGCTATGTAATCGTCGCTAATGGCCTCGGTGCTGCTATCAGTATCAGAATTGCTTTTAGTATCATTACTGCTGGCTTGAAGGTCTGGCGCTCTGTCAGGGTTTTCAGTATTTGCGTCATTATCCGTCTCATTCTCTTCAGAGACCTCGAGCATGGGGTTGGTATCAACGATTTCTTGAATTTCTTGTTGTAAATCTAAGGTAGACAGTTGCAATAGGCGAATCGCTTGTTGAAGCTGGGGGGTCATTGTTAAATGCTGACCCATTTTTAGCTGAAGCGATTGTTTCATAGACGTTTTCTGTTTAAAAATCTCGGTGATTAACTTGGGTTGATTTAAGTCGAGCGGGTTTGAAAGAAGGGTTTCTTGCCGTCGTCTCTACTGCGATCTACTGCTACTTAATTGTGCTGTCCGATAAAGAGCAGTACGAGGAGCAAATAGGATCGAAAAATGACCTTGTATGGGTAGAGTGTAGTCTCGTGACTGGGAGTAAGCAAGACTAATGCCAAAAGATAAAAAACTTGACTTTTTTGTAGGAATGTTTTTTATGAGCCCTAACAGGACAGGCAGCTATTAGCCTCTTTTATCGCTATTCTGGCGTTTAATGGTTGCTATGCAAACGCTATATAAAGGTCATATATAGAGACGATGGGCAGGGGCTGCAAGGGGTTATATTTGAAATTGATGTCCCAAGTAGGTGTCGCGAACTTTTTGGTTATTAAGAACGGTTTCAGTACCGCCTTCAGCAATAATGTGGCCTTCTCCTACAATGTAGGCGCGTTCGCAAATATCCAATGTTTCGCGGACATTATGGTCAGTAATTAAAACGCCAATGCCACGGTTTTTTAGCTGAGTGATCACATCTTTGATATCGTTGACTGAAATAGGGTCAACGCCAGCAAAGGGCTCATCGAGTAACATAAATGCCGGATCACTGGCCAGTGCACGAGCAATTTCTACGCGACGTCTTTCTCCCCCTGACAATGACATGCCAAGGCTATTTTTTATATGGCTAATATGAAACTCTTCTAACAGCTCGTCACGTTTCTGAATGCGCTCTGCACGACGAAGATCGGTTCGTGTTTCTAAGATGGCAGCGATATTATCGGCAACGGTTAATTTTCTGAAAATAGAGGCTTCTTGCGGCAGGTAGCCTAGCCCGAGTCGGGCGCGCTCATGGATCGCTTTATGGGTGATATTCGTGCCATCCAGAGTAATCGTTCCTTCGTCCGCTTTAACGATACCGGCAATCATGTAAAAGCAGGTGGTTTTACCTGCGCCATTAGGACCCAGTAAGCCGACGACTTCACCGCTGTTAATTTCAAGCGAAACATCGCTAATGACTTGTCGTTGTCGGTAACTTTTAGCGAGATGTTGAGCGGTGAGTTTACCCATAATTACTTGCTGCCGTTGGTTGAGCTAGGGTTAATAATAGTATGGACGCGGGTATTTTTATCATTAGGATCGGCTTGCGCTTTGACTTTCTCTTCACGAATAAAGTACTCAATTTTTTCGCCCGTTACTTTAGAACCAATTTGATCAATGGACGCGTTATCTTCAAGCAAAATAATGCCATCTTTTATGGCGTAGCGAATGGTATTGCCTTCAGCATTAATAGGATTGGGTTCATTGGCAAGTTGCTGCGTAAAACGTGCTGGCTTTCCACGAGCGATAATGTGGGAGATATTTCGGCGGGTTGTGTCGTCGCTTGTTGTTGAGCTTGTTTGGCTTTGAATAGTCACTGTGTCTGCTTTAATAGTGAGATCGCCTTGCTCAATAGAGACATTGCCTCTATAAATAGTCACGCCATTTTTTTCATCTTGTTCTGCGCTGTCAGCCTCAATAGCAATAGGTGCCGATCGATGGTCGCTGTCATTTAAGTTGGCGGCACACAGTTGGCTGCATAGCAGTAGTAATAAGCTAATGGTAAGCGTTAGGCTCTTTATGGAAAAAGCGATAGTAGTTTGGCTACGGTTGAACAATACTTTTTACCTCCGACAGTAACTGCCAGTGTTGATCAATTAAACTTCCTTGCAGCCCGGTTGCATGGGTGATTGATGTGGGTGTTTGGATAGTAACAGGGCTTTGCGTGAATATTTTTTGCAAGGTGGTATTTAATGTTAGCGACTGCGTTTGAAGTTGAATCGCGGTAGCGGGGTCATTCACTAATACGTTACCCGTCAGCTCTGCAGTATCTCCATTATTGGTTAGATAAGCGAGATTTGCTTTAATGGATTGACTTGGCTTGCCGTCTTCGTAGGCAGTGATTTTGGGGTCTAAAATTCTTAAATAATCTTGCTGATGTTGCGTGTGTTGATTATTTTTTGTAATGCGATCATTCTGATTTTCATCTTCAAGCATTCTGTTCGTTTTTGCGCTTGTCGCTTTAGCAGAAAAGAAATCAGCTTGATTAGTTTTCATGGTGAAGTCTAGCTGTCCTTGGGTATTGAAGCGTTTGATGACAACGCCTGTACTGCTGCTATCAGGATAGATATTTTCTCTATCGAGCGCTTTTTTATCGGCAGGTAAAAATTGGTTCTGACTAATGCCGATAACGTAATAGGTGATAATAACGATGCTAATAGCAAGCGTTAGAATATTACGAGTACGTTTTCTGCGTGTTCTTTTGATCATAATTAAGGTCAGATAAGGCTAGTTCAAGCCTGTGTTAGTGCTTGCGCAGCTAAGAATGGCTTTATACTGGCATCGAATAAATCATTCGCTTGTAATAATAGATCGGCGAGCTCTCTCACCGCACCAGCACCGCCATATTTGGTCGAAACCCAATCGGCATGGTGTTTAACAACATCATGGCCATTGGCAACAGTGGTTCCTAGGCGGCATTGCATAATAGCGCTTAGGTCAGGTAAATCGTCACCCATATAAGCCGTTTGCTCAAGTGTTAAACCGGTTTGTTCGAGTAATTCATTGAGCGCGGTAATTTTATCTTCTCGGCCTTGCACAACATGTTGGATAGAGAGTTCACGAGCGCGACGGCTCACAATATTGGATTCACGTCCGGTAATGATGGCGACAATAATACCTTGGTCTTGCAGTAGTTTAATGCCTAGTCCGTCAAGAATGCTAAAACATTTTAGTTCTTCGCCGTCGTTTCCATAATGCAATTTGCCGTCGCTTAATACGCCGTCAACATCAAGCGCTAGCAGCTTTATGCCGCGCGCACGTTCACGTATTTCAGGTGGTAGTGCTGGGGTGGCTGGGTATTTGATTGGCGGCGTATCCATTATGCTAGACCTGATTTTATAAGAGTATGAATATGAACAACTGCACAAGGGGTGTTATCGTTATTCACGACAACGAGTGTGGAAATATTATTATCTTCCATAATATTTAATGCTTCTGCGGCAAGCATATCAGGATGCACAGTTTTGCAGTTCACTGTCATTAATTCAATGATGGCGGTGGTGTGTAAATCTTGTCGCTTATCTAACGCTCTACGTAAGTCGCCATCAGTAAAGATGCCGGCCAATGTACCGTTGTTAGCGATAATCGTTGTCATACCCAAGCCTTTTTGGGTGATTTCCATAAGGGCATCACTTAGTAGAGTATCGGGGCTGACTTGAGGGAAATCACTTTGCATGACATCACTGACTTTTAAAAGCAGTCGTCTGCCGAGTGCGCCGCCAGGGTGTGAAAAGGCAAAGTCTTCGGCGCTAAAGCCGCGTGCTTCTAATAAGGCAACAGCCAATGCATCACCCATAACTAATGTGGCTGTGGTGCTTGATGTGGGCGCGAGTCCAAGTGGACAGGCTTCTTCTTCAACGTGAACATCTAAATGGATATCGGCAGCTAGGCTTAATGTTGATGACGCATTGCCGGTCATCGCAATTAGTGGTGCACCGATGCGCTTAATAAGTGGCAGTAGAGTAATCACTTCATTCGTTGTACCCGAGCCAGATAAAGCAATTACGACATCGCTACTAGTGAGCATGCCTAAATCGCCATGACTGGCTTCACCGGGATGCATAAAGAAAGCGGGAGTGCCGGTGCTGGCTAACGTGGCGGCAATTTTGTTCGCAATATGGCCGGATTTACCCATGCCGGTCACTACCACGCGGCCGGTGCAGGCAAGTAGAGTTTCACAGGCAGCACTAAAGTGGCTATCGATGCGGCTATGGAGGGCTTCGATTGCTTGCTGTTCAAGACGGACGGTGCGTTGCCCTGATTCAATAAATGCGTGTTTTGTCATCGGCGTCTGCTGTAATTCAAGAGTATTTGACATAGTTGTATTGACCATTATCCGTAACGGCTAAATAGCTATTGTAAGTCGGTCGCCGCCGAGATGCCGCGCCTGTGCTCGTGATTAGTTGGCACCTGTGGGCGCTTAAGTAACTGACTAAAAACAATCAACAAGAAAATACTAGCTGTTATGGAGGAATATCACTGCGTAATACGCAATATAAGCGCCAATAAATAGTAAGCCAATAACCTTGCCGATCCCTTGGCTGGTGTTGCTGATGCGTGTTTTGACCCACATGACAATAACGAGCGCTAAGGTCAGTAGCGTCATGGCGAGTAAATCGCGACTAATGACTGAAGATTCGAGTGAAGTAGAGGCGATAATACCTGGTAAAGCCATAACGGCCAGTAAGTTGAGGATATTGGAGCCGACGATATTACCAATGGCTATTTCATGATGGCCTTTCAATGCGCTTGTTACTGAGGCGGCAAGTTCCGGAAGACTAGTGCCTAATGCAACTACCGTAAGCCCTATAACCATGGGGCTAACGCCCATATATACGGCTAAAGTGCTGGCTGATGAGACCAGTAAGTCGGCAAAGCCGAGTAGGGTGATTAGACCAATAACCAACCACAGTATTGACTTCCAGGCTGATAAGTCAGGGATGTCTATGTCAACCTCTGTGGCAGTCGTAAGGTCGCTATTGTCGGGTGCTTTAGATTGCTTTCTGGCCTTGCGTGCATGGCGAATAAGGATGGCTGAGACCGGAATGGTGGCGCCTAGTAGAATCCAGCCTTCGGTATGAGTGAGTTGGTAATCCCATAAGCAAATGGCCGCTAAAGCCGAGACCGCCAAAAGGAGTGGGACTTCTAGGCGCATTAACCCTGCATTAACTGGAATGGTAGCAATTATCGCTGTCACGCCTAGGACTAGGCCGATATTGGCAATATTAGAGCCAATGGCATTACCAACGCCCATGGCAGGAATACCGTTTAGTGCGGCATCGGCCGAAACGATCATCTCGGGGGCGGAGGTGCCAAAGGCGACGACTGTGAGGCCAATCATCATGGGTGTCATGCCAACATGTTTAGCGATAGAGGCGCTGCCGCTAACAAATAAATCTGCGCTCCAAACTAGGCCGATTAAGCCAATAATGAGAAATAGTAGAGCAAGAACAGGAAACGACATAAAGTTAAACACAGTTATCTTAATGGGTCATGGTTGAACGATGGCTTGGTTGTCAATACTATGGGCTATAGAGTACTGAAATATACTGCAAATTTGTCTGGTAATTTGCCTTTGTGATTTATCACTTAAGCATGAGAAAATAACGACTGTTATTTTTCCTAGTCAGTAGTTGCCACCGCCGATTATTAAAGGCGCGACTATACAGTAGGGTCAAGATATGCTCAATGCATGGTTGTTCGCTGATCAATGAACTTCTTGCGTTACGTTATGTTTATTGAAGGCTTGGCCTGGCTATCTATTCGTAGGACTATCCGCTTCAGGCGCGGTCATAACATGGCTACAAATTGTTTCTTGTGGCCCTAGCAGTAGATGATCAATAGATTGCCTATAAATTATCAATCCAGAATGAATAAAGGTAGAGTGTTTTAATGATACAGCGTAAATGGATGATGAAAAGTAGCTTTGCAGCTAGTCGACAATGCTTAATATTAGCGATATTCGTTTTTGGCAGTGTCTTTGCTCGAGCGGAGCCTGCACAGCCGGTGTCGCAAGCGGCTTCGTCTGCTCAAGTACAGGCGCCATCGGCCTACCAAGTTGTCGAAACGATTACGGTTCAATTGCTAGCGCTTATTGACGACGCTAAGACCTATGTCGATGAAGATGAAGAGCGGTTTTTTACTGAGCTTGATGTTTTATTGCGACCCTTTATTGATTTTCGATCTTTTGCTCGTGCAGTTATGGGGCGGCATGCTAGTTCAAAAAAAATGGCTTCGTTATCAGAGGCTGAGAGTGCGAAATTGAATGCCCAGATTGATCGTTTTAGTGAGGTGTTTTTAAGTGCGTTAATTCAAACTTATGGCAAAGGCTTGTTGGCCTTTGATGGCGAAGAAATTGAAGTTGTTCCGCCGACCGTTAATGGGGAAAAGTCGCAAGCCAAAAAGGTGGTTGTTAAGCAGTTGATTTATGGTGATCGCAAAACCCCTTATGAAGTGCAGTACTCAATGCGTGCCGATAGTGACGGGTCTTGGCGCTTAGGTAATATGGTTGTTGAGTCTATTAACTTAGGTAAAATTTATCGCAACCAATTCGATAGCGCCTTTAAAATCGCCGAAGGCGATATTGACCGTGTTATTGATGGCTGGATTGTCTCGGGCGCACCAGAAGCAGCGGCAATGAAGAACTAAGAATTCAGAATTCAGAACTTAGAACTTAGAGCTTAGAGCTATGCAGTGATCTCAATCTGGTTTCTGTTTAGAGATTTAATAAAAAGCCTTACCCACAAGTGCTAAGTAAGACTATTAAGTAAATCGTAGTAACAAAAAATGTCAGCGCCACTAGCGTGCTTTAACAGAGAATAAGTCACATGCAAGAAGAAGTATCCCGATTGATTCGTGAGCAAATAACGGTTGAGCATTTAGATGTTGAGATGGCCGGTAATCATTGTACCGTTACTGTCGTCAGTGTTGATTTTGAAGGGCTGTCGCCGGTAAAAAAACAACAGCGTATTTACCAATGTTTAAATGAAAAAATTGCCTCTGGTGAGATTCATGCCGTTAACATTCGCGCACTCACTCCTTCGCAGT
>Ga0180120_10001452_pt1 | contig 12079 bp, 11 predicted proteins | sample CPBDNA_3_FD_129677 | JGI IMG/M metagenome (GOLD analysis project Ga0180120, IMG submission 129677) | Freshwater to marine salinity gradient microbial communities from Chesapeake Bay, USA - CPBay_Spr_31_0.2_DNA (version 2) (version 2) | ecosystem: Environmental > Aquatic > Marine > Coastal ... | reverse complement strand
TTATATCAAATGGATCAAACTTACTATTTAAGAATTCAGCACCTGATACTGCTGCCATTAATACTTTTCTTTGAAATTTTACAGAATTTGTTGTATCTCTTTGTTTCTTTAATTTTATATATTCATTTCTCATTTCATCTAAATTTGAATTCATATTATAATTTGTAGATGTTCTCACACCTTGATTTTGTAATTTAGAAAATTTATATAATAAATCTATTTTTTCATTCTTTATTTCTGTTTGTGATAATACATGTACCGGCTTATATTCTTCTGGTGCTATATTATTCATTATTGGATCATTAATGGGATCTATAGATATGTTTTTTTGTTGTACAGGTTCTGAATTATTTGGTTCATCTTTAAAAAATGAATGACTTTCTGAAATATCTGTTTTTACAGATTTAATTTCATCTGACATATTTGATTTTGGTGAACTATTTCCACCAACTAATAAATCTATACCTATTGTATCGTTATTACTTAAATTTGTATTTATATTTTTAAAATCTTCATCTAAATTAATATCAAGTTGGTCCATATATATTATAATTAAAAATAATTATTATATTTAATACGCATACTTTTAAATAATTAATTAAATATTAAATATATCTCCAACATTTTGAGGTAATTCATCTATATTTATTTTATAATGTTCTTGAATTTCTGATAATGATTGTTGATCTCTTTGACCTATTAAATTTATCGCTACACCTTTTCTACCATATCTACCTGATCTTCCTATTCTATGTATATATGTTTCTTTAGACCTTGGTAAATCAAAATTAATTACTAAGTTTAATTGTTGAACATCAATACCTCTTGCTAATAAATCTGTAGATAATAATAATCTTGTTTTACCATTTTTAAAATCTATTAATTTACTTTCACGTTCATCTTTAGTTATTTCTCCATGAATATAATCAACTGGATAATTATTTTTTATTAATTCTTCATAAATTCTCATTAATTTATCTTTATAATTTACATAAATTATACATTGAGATATATTTAATAAATTATATAAATCTACTAATGTATCATATTTCCATTCTTCATTTGCAATTACTTTAAATTGTTTTATTCCTTCTAAACTTACATTTTCATGTTCTACTATAATTGTTTCAGGACTATTTAAAAATCTATTACTCAATTCTACTGTCTCTTCTGTTCTTGTAGCACTAAATAAACATATTTGTGTATCTTTTGGAATATATTGAATAATATTATAAATATTATCTCTAAATCCATAAGATAACATTTCATCTGCCTCATCAAATACTAATAATTTTATATCTTTTGTATATAAATATCTTCTATTTATCATATCTAATACTCTACCTGGTGTACCTATAATAATTTCTGGTTCTTTTTCTAATTCTCTTTTACATTCATCTAAATTTGTCTTCCCTACTACTTTTAATATATTTACATTCATATATTGACTTAATGCTTTCATTACATCATAGTTTTGATTTACTAATTCATATGTAGGATTTAAAATTAATACTTGTGTTTTTTTTAAATCTGTATCTAATAAATTTAATGCACCTATTGTAAAAGCACCTGTTTTACCAGTTCCAGATTGTGCTTGAGCATATAAATCTTTTTTAGAATTAATTACTGGTAATGCTTTACATTGAATATCTGATGGATTCTCAAATCCATGTGAGTATATACCTCTTAATAATTTTTCATTCAATTCAAAATCGTCAAATGTTGTCATTCCCTTATATATTTATAATTAAATTATCTTTAATATATTAATCTTTAATATTTAACATTTTTTTTATTCCTTTTATATCTGCTCCTTTAAATGTATTTATACATTCTTTATCTTTCATTAAACAAAATGATGGCATTGATTCTATTTTAAATATTTTACATATTTCAGAATTATCTTCTTGATCTACATCTAATTTATATATATTTATTAAATCTTTATTTAATTTTTTATATAAATCTTCTAATTCTGGATATATTTTTTTACATGGACCACACCATTTTGCTGTAAAAAATAATAATATATATTGTTCACAATCTAAACAATTTTGTAAATTTTCTAATCCAGATATATATTCCATATTTATAATATATATATTTTATATTTATTTAATTAACTTATATTATTAATTTATCTCTTATAGGGTGTCTATTTGACATATATCTTAATTTAAATACTAAATTTCTCTGTAATCCTACCAATGTTAAACCTAATATTAAATCTATTACTTTTATATATGTCTCATTTAATTTAAAATATTTTATATACTTTTTTACAATATAATAATGAAATATATATATTAATATTCCTAACAATATTATATGTATTAATATTGTTATAAATATTTCTAAATCTGTTGATTTATCTAATTTATGATCTATATAAAATAGATGATCAACCATCGGAGCAAATACTAATAACAATGTTGCTGACAATATTGCTAAAAAAAATACAGATATGAAATTTAATTTCATTATAATATATAATATATATTATTCATAATCATATTCACTATTACTACTACTTTGAGAACTATTCTCTAATGTTTCTATATATTTATCTTCTTTTTCCATTTCCATATGATATTCATATCTCTCTATATCATATGGTGATATTTCTATCTTAAATTTTTCCACATTCTTTTTATATAATAAAGGCATCGGATCTTTATTGAAATCTTCTAAATTTATAACACTATCCCAATAATTATTATATTTTTTATGTAAATCTTTACTACATAAATATGAACATACATATTTATCATTATTATCAATGTTCATATGTATGAAATATTTTTGTTTACATTTTGAACATGTATCACACACATATTCAATATCTCCTTTTACTTCTTCTTTACCATTCAATTTATCAGAGAAAGACATCTTATATTTATTATTAATATTATCTAAAACTAAATTTCAAATTTAAAATCTCTTAATCTCTTTTAAATAATTTTCATTATATTTTTCTGTTTGAGTATATATTAATTTAAGAATTGTTCTATATCCGTTATTTATAGGTGAAACACAATGTATATTTTCTTGTGCTTTTACTATTATTAATGAATTAGGTTTTGTATATATTTTATTATTCCATCCTAAATATGAATACCAATTTGTATAACTATCTGATTCATTTTCAATAGTATAAACCATTTCATATTGTGGTTTTTCATATAATAATGTATCTTTATGACACTTCATACCTTCTGAACCTGATGGATAAACTCTGAATTCTATTGGAAAATCTGATTTCTTTATATCTTCATTTATAATTTCTTTTATTTTATTTATATATTTTTCTGAATAAAATATATTATTTATTTTATTCTCTAAAATTGGTTTTATTAATCTAAATTTCTCAGACTTTAAATTTTTTATACTTCTTGTATAATTTTTTATATAATTATATTCTTCATTTGTTAAAAAATTATCTATATAATACACTTCATCTTTTTTTAAATATATTAAATATAATAATAATAATAATACTAATATAATTAATATTATACTTAAAAACATATATACTATAATATAAATATTTAAAAAAATAGTAAATTTGAAATATACTTATATATATTTTAAATATGACAATGGTTACTAAAGAAGATATTCTTGATTATATTAATAATAATTATTATGAAACAATTTATAATATTCATTTATTTAAAAAATCTATTACAAATGAATTAATTAATTTATTTAATAATATTTCTAATAATCCTAATAATTTACAACATAATTCTCAAAAATATTTTATAGAATCTATTATTGATGAAATTTCTGAAAAATATAAAAGTTTTTACATTAGAAAAAATAAATTAAATAATCTATTAAAATTAAAATTACCTGAACAAAGATCTCCTGAATGGTATGAATTAAGAAAAAATATTTTAACTGCTAGTTCTTTTGCTTCTGCTATTGGTAAATGTCATTTTACATCAAGAGATGAATTAATATATAGTAAAATTGTGCCCCAACCATATGAAAGTTCTCCTATAACTGAATGGGGAGTAAAATATGAAGAAATTGCTACATTATTTTATCAATCTATTACTGGAACTGTTGTTAGAGAATTTGGTATGATTCCTCATCCTACATTTCCTATATTTGGTGCTTCTCCTGATGGTATTTGTGATGATAGTGGACCTATGGAATATTGTTCTAGAATGCTTGAGATTAAATGTCCACCTAAAAGAAAATTTACTAAATCTGTCCCTGAACATTATTGGATGCAAATGCAAGGACAACTCGAAGTATGTGATCTATATGAATGTGATTTTCTCCAAGTAAAACTAGAAGAATATGATACATTTATAAATTATAAAAGTGATTTATTTGATATCTCTGAACCATATAAATCTATTAATAAATCTTATGATAATATTATTATTGGTAAAACTAAAGAAAATTTACCAAAAGGTGTTACAATAAGTTATATTAAACCTGGAGATCCACCTGAAAAATTATCATATTTATATCCTAAATTATATCAAACTGATGAACAATATTTAGAATGGATTGATGAATATATTAAAAAAGGTTATAATATTGTTGAAACAAAATGGTGGAAAATTACTAGATATGAATTATCATTAGTTAATAGAGATAAATTATGGTGGAATAATAATATTCAACATATTATTAAATTTTATGATGATTATATTGAATATAAAAATAATCCTGATAAACTTGAAGAACTCAAACAAAGAATTAATAATAAAAAAAAATATAAAAAAAATGAAATATTTATTCCTAGTGAACCTCCTAAACTTCCAACATGTGCTTTCATTGACTAATTTCTTCATTAGAAAAATTTGAAATCAACATCTAAATTTTTTTGTAAATTACAATCACTTCTGAATTACATAATCCTATAAATATGAACAAAATCCTCAATCTGTTTGCTTCTCTCGTACCAGATGCTGATGATGAGATGCAGAAAAGACTTGTCCAAATTTGGTCTGAGAACAAAGAAATCCACGAATTTCTTATGTTTGATGATATCCCGGGTGAAAAATCACCTGATATCCCACTAGAATCACCCAAAAAAGAAAAGAAAAAATCTGAAAAAAAAGAATCTGTAAAGAAAGAAGAAAAGAAAGAAAAGAAGTTTGATCCTGTCAACTTTTTGAAGAAAAATCCAGAAACTGTTATTGAGTTTATTCAGGAAAATCCTAAGAAACCTGGTAGTAATTCTCATGAAAATTATGAAAAGTATAAGAGTGCGACTACATTTCAAGAATTTCTAGATAGTGGTGGTGAAAATAAACATATTCGGCACGATTTTAGTAAAGGTTTTATAAAGATTCTTGATGATAGTGTTGAAAATGTTGAATATGAACCAAAAAAGAAAAAAACTCCTGTGAAAAAGAAGCCTAATAAAGTTAAAAAAGAAGTTAAAAACAAAGTCAAAAAAGAAGAAATTGTTATTCAAGCAAAAAATAGTGAAGAAGAATCTGAAGAAGATGTAGTGCCTTTCAAACCATTTGGAGATATTAAATCAGATTCAGAAGACGATAATAATGTAGAAGATGATGATGAATGGTCTATTAAAACTGTAGATGGTGTAGATTATGGTTATAGTTCAGATAATTTGCTAATTGATAAAACTACAGCAGAACAAATTGGATATCTAGATGATGATGGAACAATTGATTATATAGATAATGGAGAAGAAATTCATGAAAAAAATAAAATAAAATAAAATAAAATAAAATAAAATAAAATTTGAAATATATATTTTTTTTATATTTAAATATGGAATTTTCACCTTTAAAAATTTTAGATAATGATGTTTCAAATATGTTATGTAAACAAATTAGAATTTCAAGAGAAAAAGAAGCTAGAAAATTTCATGATAATTTATTTCATAATGGTGAGAAATTAAATAAAGAATATCATGATATAATTTTAAATGTATATTTTCAAGAAAATGATTTATTAAATTATTCAAATGTAGAATATATGAATAATTTATTAAGTGATAAAAAAGTATTTAATAAAACATGTGATATGATTAAATATTATTATGAACAACATATACAAAATACTAAATTACAAAGAACATAAATATGTAATAGATGAGTTAAAATCTTTATAAGCATTCTGATATTCAATGCCACCTGGAAAAGTACCACATTCAGATGGAGATAATAAAGTAAAATCATTTAAGAATTTTTTTTTAATTTTATAATATTTTGGTGGGATATATGTTTTTCTAAACCAAAAACTTTTCCATATATCTTGAATATAAATTGCTGATGTATATCTTTCAATTAGTTTATATACATTATAATTATTTCTTTTTTTATGATACATATAAGGGGTTAAACCTTCTAAATTTTTAATTGTATAATCGGCGCCATTTTCTAATAATTTTGATATTATTTCAGGATCATGTTGAACATGTAATGGTGTATTACCTATTATATTTTTATGAGAAATATTTTGATTATATTTATAAAATAATTTAATAATATTTGAATTTATAAAAGGTTTAAATAATAAAGTTTCATATGCTAAATCAAAATTATAAATATTATTTTCAAAACAATGTTTTAATAATATTTCTAATGAATTTATATCTTTTTGTAAAAATATTGGTGTAATTGATATATTATATTCTGAATATGGATCATATCCTCCTTCTATTAACATTACATTATAATAATGATTAAGTTTCCAATTTTTAGAATTATATATAAAATTATTTATAATTGGATTATATTGTAATAAATATTTAACAGATTCAGGATCTTTTTGCCAATATAATGGTGAAAAATCATATACATCTTTTGGATTGGGTATCGCACCTCTATCTATTAATAATCTAATAGTTTTAAAATCTTTTTGAAAATGTATGGGTTTATTATCTAATGAATTACTTATATTAGGATCACCGCCTTTATCTAATAAATATTTCATAGTTTCATATGGTTGTTTAATATGTAATAAAGATAAATCAAATATAATAGAATGTAATTTATTTGGATGAAAATTATATTCATTGAATATATTTTTTAATAAATCAATGGAAGGTTCATTGTAAAATTTATAAATTAAATTAGTCATTATCAATATTTATAATTAATATAATTTTAAATTATTTTTTAGATTTTCTTTTTGATTTTCTCAATGTATTTCTTTTAGAAGATTTTTTAAATGATTTCTTTTTAATAGATTTCCTTTTAGAATATTTCGGTGATTTTTTAATAATTTTTTTCTTGGATTTTTTATTGGTTTTTCTTTTCCTATTTTTTTTTCTAAGAGATTTCTTTTTAGAGTATGAAAGACGTTTAGAGGCACCGCCGACGACCTCGACGTCCACGGCCTCTGCCGCGGCCTCTGCGCGTGGATCCGCGAGCATTGCACGCCGGCGTTTCTGCGCATTTTCCTTCCAACGATCGTCCGCAGACGGGTTGAGCAGCTCTTCAACCTCCAGCCCACCCCTGTAGCCGGGGGTCTCAACGACCCACTGATTACCGCTATGAAAATTCCAATACGTACCCAATTCGGATGGCTCCAAGCCCCGCGCCGCCGCTTCCGCAATGTTTTTGTCGATGTTCGTCTGGTCAAATTCCAAATGAGGTAAAGGGAAGTATACGGAACCATTGGCATCAGTTGAGGGATCACTACGCCGAATCGATTCGATTCCGTAAATCATTTTATCCGTTGGCGGTATAGGAGGCTCAAGGGTATTCGGATCAAGGAACGGGGTGTCGTAGCCTTCGGCATGAAAGTTGCCGCTCACGACGTACCCATCCGAGTACCTCACTATTAAATTATTACCGCCGACCTGCTCCACCCCGCCCCCGCCTTGGGCCACCTCGATCTCCAACTCTAAGAGGTCACCTTCCGGATCCCTTACTGTATATCTATTTCCATTTACCTTTTGTATTGTGACTTGAGTAGCCGGGGATTCCCACCAGCGATCAGGATTAGCTGGATCTATCACTGGATCTCTCAGGGGAATCAATATTTTCTCCCCTCTCCGCTCATACTCTTTGAGTTCTTCAGCTGTTTTAAGATACATGGATTGTAAGAGTGATTCTTGTATTTTAATTGAGAAATGCACAAGGTATTTAACGAAGTATGCGCCGAGGTCATCGCGCAAGCCGTGGGGCAGGTGCCGCCGACGCGCCGCCAGCAGGGCGGTTGCACGCAAGGTGTATGTATCCGTATCATTCATTTTAACAATGGGGAGAGAGAGAGATTGTAAAATAAGGTAGGGGGATAACCCTTCGTTATATTTTTTACCAACATAAGTTCTAGCTAATATATAAAATGATGACTCGTCGTCTGGCTCCTCCTGCCCCAACAGCCTCCCCACCTCCACTCCGGCCGCCGTTGCCGCCCACTCCGCGCCCGCAACAAGTGTGCCGATCTCATTAATCTTCAGAATTCTCATGTCAATGTCCTCCTCCAGCGACACAATCATCCAAAATATAACTGTTACAAATAATAATAAAAAATTAAATAATTCTTTATTATAATCCGATCTGCTCATCATATTAGCGATGGTTTCTATCAGCCTGTTGAAGGTACTAAATTCGGGGTGTGGCACTTGAAGAAGAAAATCGGCGTACTGTTTTTCAATCAAGTCAAGATAACCACCAAATGGTGCGTTTGCTACTACCATTTCCATCAATTTATCATCAATTTCCAACGCGCTATCCACACCTTCCTGTATATGGGAAACCAGCTGTCCCATGTCTGTCTCCATTAAACCGTATAACCCCAACTCCTGAACAGATTCTTTCAACGCCGTGGCGTATAATAGTGCGGTCGGGTCAGTCATGGCGCCGGCGACCACGGCCTCGGGCAGCGACTCACGGTCTGCAATGGGAATTTGCACCCACATTCCCGTATTCCAGTACGGATTTAGATCTACGGCACCGCCCTCGCTCGCGGGGTTGGGCACCACGGTGCGAACGTCCGCGCCGATCATCCCGATGTTGTTGGGTTGTCCATCCGCGCTGTAGCCCAGATCGCCCTTCTCAAGGTAGGCGGCGGGGAATCGCACGACGTATGGAAACTCGACTCCCTCGTTGATCGCCACGAGGATGCCTATCGTCCCCAAGGGGACGACTTTGGCAGCCGTGATTGCGAATGGGCCAGTCCAAAACACCTGCGCCCCTAATGCCAGCGTCTCCGAGAAAATATCGCTTTTGTTCGCGCGATGGTGATTGACTTTTTCCTCGGCCTTTTCCAGGAGTAAACGAACTTGTTCGTTGCCCTCCTCGTCATCAAAAATTTCGGTCAGAAGCATAAGTTCTTCAAAATTTTCAGCCTGTAGCATTCTACTAAAGCTGTTCCACTGCTTTAACACTCGTTTTTTTATAATAATTTCTTTTGTTGCCCGCTTCCACTCCGCCCCCGAGGCCTTGGTGCCCCCTTTTAAATTTCTACCTGCACCGCCACCGCCGGTAAATATACCTAGCGCCTTTTTCATTCCTGTGACGCCTTTTCCCTTAATTGCCTCCCAATCCAGCGAGACGTTCTTCCCAAAAATTGCCGTTTGAGCAAATGTTGTAAATATTCCTAGATCTAAACCCATAAATTGTGCAATTGTGACTATTCTGGAGGAAGAATTGCTGGCACTAATTGCAGCTGCTTTGAAAAGGCATGCAGACAGACAGACATGCCTTGTTGAATCTGCTTTTGCGCCCCCGACTTGATTACGATTAACCAGCGCACCACCACCACCACGCAGTCCGGCAACGGTGTTGAGGACTTTAGTCATATTTCCAGATATACCCTTTACATTATTCGCACTACAATCTGCTAATTGGTTTAGTAAATCATTATAAATTGCATCTTTGCATGCCTGGTCGCCGGGCATCGCCGAGAGGCGCGCAGGTATTGTCCTGTCGTCGGCGGCGGCCTCGTTGAAGTCAGCAGCCCCAGCCGTGCTTGCAGGAGGGATGTTCACACCCGCGAGAACGGCGAGGACGGCGGCTTTGTCGCAACCGTTCGGCGGCGGCCTGGAGTCATCCGCATAAGATACCTTTAAATCATTCAAAACCTTATTTCCAAAATCTTTTCGCCACGCCGAGGGATGTACCACCGCGCCCCTGTCCTGGGACAATAAACGATTTAAAATTTTTTCTTTGATATTATCTACATCTACGCCAGAAGCAGAAGCAGCACTTTGGATAGCAGTGGGATCATTCGTCGCACGCCCGTTCGCCACACTAAATTCAGCCTTATTTAAATCAAGCATGGTATTAATAACTGGATCATTATTTTTCATTGCATTACATTCTACATGAGACCACATATAAGTTCCTACATTACAAGAGGTTTCCAGTGCTGCTCCGGTAAACTTGGTTCCCGGGAGACCCAACATTAAATTTCTCTGCCAGTTTTCGTATGGAACCTTGAGTTTATTCCTCTGCGTCGGCGTCATCTTTTTGTATAACAATTCCAATATACTCTTAGATTCACTAGTTTTTAGTCCATGGCTCAATGCCATCTTAAATACAGGTATAACATGTTCACATTCTGGTCCCCCAGTCCAACAATGCGGATCTACCAAGTCATTAGTTCCGGCGGCGGAGCCGTCGACCTCATCTTGGTATTTTGTGACAAGGGCATGCTTCTCGGCCAACTTGGCATTAGCATCTGTTACAGCAGCAGCTGCTGCAGCTGCTTCAGCTACAGCAGCAGCTGCTGCAGCTGCTGGATCTGCTGCTGCTGCTGCTGCTGCTGTTGCTGCCGCCGCCCCCGCCCCCGTCGCTGCCGCCGCCGCCGCCGCCGCCGCCGCCGCCAACGCTGCTGCTGCTGCTGGATCTGCTGCTGCTGCTGCTTCTGCTGCGGCTGCTGTAGCTGATGCAGCTGCAGCAGCTACTGATGCTGCAGTCACGGCCTGGACTTTTGCTTGTTGTCGTAGGAATCCTGCTTTGGCATCACGTAATAATTTCTTCCGTGAATTTAAGCTATTTTTTCTGGGGATAGATCCAAATATGGGTTGACAACAAAGATAACATTTCATACCGTTGTGAAATTCAGTGGCCGCCAGAATACATTGCTTTTCAGCGCCACCTACCTCGATGTCATCCCTGGAAACCTGATTCTTCTTCTGCAGGTCAAGTTCACTCGGGATGCTGCCAAGGAACTTGCGCGCAGCTTGTGGTGAGCCAGACATATTCTTTTTATAATATAACATAGAAAAAAAAAATAAAATATTTATATATATATAAAATGAAAATAAAAGATGTACCAATTTCTAAAAAAAGTTCTATAGGATCCATGGAAACTTTAGGTGAGATTCATTATCATTATCAAAAATATGATAATATATTTAATTTCTTCGATATTTTAATGAAAAAAAATGATGATATTAAAAAAGTTTTATGTATCCCTGACGTTGGTAGAAAATGGATGAGGTCTTTTTTAAAAGTTAATTTAAATAAAGATGATTTAGATACCAGTGAATTAATGATGAAAAATGTAAAACCTGTTGACCCTGAAGTATCTATAGATTTATTCAATCAAATGATTAAAAAATGTAAAAAAAGAATTATTGCTGTCACTGTTCAATTAATTGTTGAAGGTAAACCTGGTACTCATGCCAATATGTTAGTTATTGATGCTAAAAAGAAAACAGTAGAATTATTTGAACCTCATGGAAAACGCTCAGAACAAACAACTATGGATAGTTTAGAAGGTGCCTATAATATTTCAGATAAATTATTAAAAAAATATTTTGAAAAATTCTTCCCTGAATATAAATATATCTCTCCAAAAGATTATTTGCCATCATATGGATTTCAAGCAAAAATTGATGCTTATAGTGGTTTGTGTGTAACTTGGTCAACTATGTATTTACACTATAGAGTTTTAAATCCTGATTCAAATAGTAAAGAAATTACTAAACATATTAAAAAAAAAGTTAATAAAGAATTTTTATTAAAATATGCTAAATATATTGAAGAAACTGTAAAACATAAAAATTAAATTTGATATTTAAATATTATTTATTTAAAAATAATAAATATGGAATTAGTTGAACAAAATTATGATCAAGCAATCCAAAATATTATTAAAGTATATCTGGCACAAATGAATT
>Ga0180120_10001451_pt1 | contig 12083 bp, 21 predicted proteins | sample CPBDNA_3_FD_129677 | JGI IMG/M metagenome (GOLD analysis project Ga0180120, IMG submission 129677) | Freshwater to marine salinity gradient microbial communities from Chesapeake Bay, USA - CPBay_Spr_31_0.2_DNA (version 2) (version 2) | ecosystem: Environmental > Aquatic > Marine > Coastal ... | reverse complement strand
TCATAATTTTTAGGTATTTTATTCTTTTTGTTTAATCTATTTGTGACTTTGGTATAATCAACAAATTGCACTTGTGGGTTATTATCCATAAGATTAAGCCCATTTTCTAATCTATAACGCTCAAATGGTAGGTCACTAGTACCATTTAATCTAACAGTATATTTTAACTTTTTTCTTTTTGCCCTCTCATAACTAAGTTTAATCTCATGGTCTAAATGATTTAAAAATTTGAGCCTATCCGCTAAGAAATAGAATTTTTTATTTAATCTTGATTTTTGCACGGTTGTCATTTGACCCCGCCCGCTAGTATTTAAACATAAATCAATACATACGGGGCTAGCGTTAGAGCATATATTAACACCACCTATTTTAGACGGGGCTAAGTGTAATATTTCACTTAAATATTTATATCCTTTTGACTTTTGCATTTTAAAGGTTGAAGACCCTAAAAGCTTTTTTTGTGGCTTGTATTTATATTTCATAATTATTTGTCCTTTTTTAGTTATTTATTTTTTCTGTTATTGTCCCGCTATTCCATAAATAGCGGGTGTTAGGACAATAACGTTTTTATATATAATGCCTTGACTTCTATTTGTCAATAGGATAATGAAGGATAATATATTAACAATAACAAAAAGGATAATATGACAAAAACACAATACCCTACTAAGTACCAAATAACGAAGTTAGAGCAACGGGTCGATGAAGAGTTAGACCCAATAATAGATATGGCTGAGTTAGAACTAAAAGCGGTTTTAACTGATGAGACCGAGAACGCCATGACTTACTTATCAAAAAAAATAAAAGCCGATAAGATTATCAATAACTTACAAAAAGCTATTGAAACTTTAGAAGTTGCTCAGCGTCAAGCCATAACTTTTTTTGGTAAAATTAAAGATAGTAATTTAAGACAAAAATTATCTTATAAATTTAAAGATAAAAAAGATCGAGATAATTATTATAGAAGTGATAATTATGGGCGGGGCATAACACCCGAGGATTGCCGAGATCAGCTAAGAGAATTTGCTGAATTTATCGCTCAGCAAAAAGTTGAGAATAAACCCGAGGGCAAAAAGTTAAAAGAACTTAAACTGTATAAAAAAGCCTCTAAACATAAAATCTGGGAGTGTGGCGTTCCCGATCAATTACAAAGTCAATTAACTGAAATATTGGCGGGTGTAAATATTATATGGGATAAGTCAAAACAACTTAAACTACAAAATAAACAACACAATTAACACTTGACACGGGGGATAGTATCCTTTATTATCCCCCATATAAAGATATAAATTAACAAAAAGGATAGTATGAGAGACAAAGCATTAGAACAATTATTATATATAACGGGACAATCTCACGCTAACACTAGCGCATTGTCATCTAATTTTGGCAAAAAAAGACTAATAGATGATTTGTTATTAGATGTTAAAAAAATTAATGTTGATAAGGCGTCATTAGTTAAAATTAAAATATGGCTTGAAAGTCACAAAAAACAATTAGATTTAGATTATCATTTACATTTAGAGGACAAATAATGGCTGTTGATTTTGAGGCTTTAGACCATGTAAGAGCTAAAAATAAAGCTAAAGTAAATGAAGAGCGTAAACAAATGAGAACTGAATTAGCTGAATATGTAGACAAATGCGACAGTTATGAATTGTCAAGATTATATGATGAATATAAAAGACTTAAACGAAAATAGATTATTAACTAAAAAAGATTTTGATAGTTTTTTTGACGGTCATAACGAATATGATTTAAAGAAAATAAGTATCAATAAATTGCGCTCAACTTATGGTGTAACCCATTTAATCAATGGTAAATATAAGGATATGCGGGGCAATTGTTTTAAATGTTTAACACCTTTAAGGGCTGATTATAGATGCCATGAAAACTATTGTATGGATTGTCAATAACCTTGAATTTTGAACCCACCTATTAATTAAATTAGTATTGATTAATATATATTTTCTTCAAATTATTGCTTGATTTGAACCCGTTGCGGTCAAGTTATTATTAAGCAAATATCCGTGAGCCGAAGACCTTGCAAAACTTTTTCAAAAACCGTGGTTCATGGTTCATGATACAGGGCGCTTGCGCCTTGAACCATGGAATTTTTTAGCTTGAGCGTTATTATATGAAATTTCTAGCTTGTGCCTTGAACAATAAAATAAAAATAAAATCTCTCATTATTCAAGGTCTAATAATTAGGCGTATCCGTTAGCTTTTTTATACGCTACTAGTTATTTACTAACTATTAGACCATGAATAATGGCTCATGAATAATGAGCCATGAAACTTGAATTATTAGTCTTGTTCTATTTCCCGTGCTTTTTGTTCAACAGCCCACCAAACAAGCAAATTTTTAAAAGTGCCATCACTATCAACATTATTAGCACCTTTAAAATCACTTATTAAAAATGGAATTGAAAATCCTTGATCTTCTGACATATCGTAAAGCATTCCCCAAATTTCATCTTTGTGCTTATCATAAAAAGCGATTGTTTCGGTGTAAGTGATCAAGCCAGATACACCAACACTACAACCATGAGTTGCAATATCACTAATTAAAAAACGTTCCTGTATTTGACCCAAACCCAAAAAACCTTGAATTGAGTTTTCATCTTCGGGCTTATGTTTCATGATTGATGATGAAGACCATTTTAAGTTTTTATCTTGCATCATCTTATCTTCATCACTTCTATATATTTTAGTCATTTTTATTGTCCTTTATTTTAGTTTATTATCCTTGATTAATATTTTAAATTAGTTTATTAATCAAGGTATATTTTCAAATTATTGAAAATAAATTAACAACGAAAAAAGGACAATGAAACATGAAACTAAACGAAAATAAAAAACTAGTTGAAGACGTTAAAAAGGTCATGAGTGATAATGGCATTAATTCATCTTATTATAACAATGATGAGTTTGTGAAATCATTCATTGATCTATTTGATAAGACCCTTGAAAAAAGGAAGGCTGAAAGCCTACAAAAATTAGTTGATAAACAAGATAATAAAAAGGCTCAAAATTGGTCTTCTTACATTAAGTCAGCAATTAAGACAGGGCTTGAAAGTCCGACCCCGTATAAAGTCATCCCATATAAAAATGGTCAAGGCATTAAAAAAATAGAGCTTATATAATTCCACAACCAATCAATGACAACGCGCCCTTATTTCAAGGGCGCGTTTTTTTTATATCCGTGAGCCATGTATCTTGGCGCGTGTATCTCGATAGAGGTACTAACTCGACACCTAAAAATGAAAGTGCGAAGCCCCCCATCCCCCTTTTAGCGTAGATAGGAATCCTAATGTATGTATATATATGCTTGATTTATATTGTCATAGGCTGTAAAAAACTTATTTAACATCAAAAATGATGCAAAAAAATTTTTTAAAAAATTTTTTATGGACTTGAATAATATAGATATAGATAAGCTACCTGCAGATATTCGAAAAACATTTAAACAACTTCGAGTATTACATGCTGAAAAAAAGATACGGAATAAAGCTAAAGATGACTTCCTTTCTTTTGTTAAATGCGTTTGGCCAGATTTTATAGAGGGGTCCCACCACAGGCACATTGCAAAAAAATTTAATGAATTAGCCACGGGCGAAATAAATAGATTAATTATCAACATGCCACCCAGACACACTAAATCAGAATTTGCATCCTATTTACTTCCAGCGTGGATGGTGGGCCGTGAGCCAAAGCTCAAGATCATTCAAGCAACACACACGGCAGAACTAGCAATAAGATTTGGTCGTAAAGCAAAAAACTTAATTGATAGTGAGGATTATAGAAAAATTTTTGACACAACACTTAGTGAAGATAGTCAGGCGGCAGGAAGATGGGAAACATCTCAAGGTGGTGAATATTTTGCAGCTGGTGTTGGTGGTGCAATCACGGGCCGTGGTGCGGACTTACTTATTATTGATGACCCACACTCGGAGCAAGATGCAATGTCCAAAGTATCTTTAGACAAAGCTTATGAATGGTACACGTCAGGACCACGTCAACGTCTTCAACCTGGTGGTAAAATTATTTTGGTTATGACACGTTGGTCTACTAGAGATTTAACAGGAGCCTTGATTGCTAGTTCAAAAGAAACTAAGGCAGACAAGTGGCACGTGGTTGAGTTTCCAGCAATCTTGGACCATGAATCAGACCCTAAACCTGTTTGGCCCCAGTATTGGAAGATGGATGAATTAGAAAAAGTAAAAGCTGCATTACCTGTTGCTAAATGGAATGCACAATGGATGCAACAACCCACTAGTGAGGAAGGTGCGATTCTTAAACGTGAATGGTGGAGACCTTATGAAGGAGATGACATCCCAACTATTTATCATATCATACAATCTTATGATACAGCATTCTTGAAAAAGGAGACAGCCGATTACAGTGCTATTACTACTTGGGGTGTATTTTATCCTGACCAAGATTCAGGAGCCAATCTAATATTACTTGATGCAATCAAAGGAAGATACGAGTTTCCTGAACTACGGCGCTTGGCTCTTGAACAATATAGATACTGGAACCCTGAAACAGTGATCATTGAGGCGAAAGCTTCTGGATTGCCCCTGACCTATGAATTAAGGAAAATGGATATTCCAGTAATGAACTTTACTCCTTCACGTGGAAATGATAAACATGCACGTGTAAATGCTGTTGCACCTTTGTTTGAATCTGGTATGGTATGGGCTCCTAAACAAAAGTTTGCAGAGGAAGTCATTGAAGAATGTGCAGCCTTTCCGTTCGGGGATCATGATGACTTGGTCGACTCCACTACACAAGCGATCATGAGATTTAGACAAGGTGGATTAATTGAACATCCAGAAGACTATGTGGATGAAGTTGTCGAACAGAAGAAAAGGAATTATTATTAATGTCTAGCATAACAGATCTATACACAAAAAATTATAGTGAAGATCGTAGAAAAGAGTTTGAAAAACGTGTCAGAGAATTATCTGGTGATATGTCAGAAGAGTCTGCAGCAGACTTAGTTGCAAAACAAATGAGAGAAGAAAGAAAAGATGGTGGTATGATTGATAAACCACTTGGTTCAGGCGGAGTGAAATCTGGCCCACCACCAAAATCAGGACCTGACCCACAGGGGTTGAAAGTTCCTTTAAAACAAGTTAAACAGTAAGACTGGAGAAATTTTAAATGGCAGATATAGACAAGTCCCTTCCTAATGAACTTAGAACAGAAGTAGAAATACCAGCTGAAGAAGAAATTTTTGAAGAAGAAGTTATAGAACAAAAAGGTCCAGTAGAAGTTATTGCTGAAGAAGACGGAGGTGCAACAATTGATTTTGCACCTGGAGCAATTAACATACCAGGAACAGAATCTCATTTTGATAATCTAGCTGACATTTTACCTGAAGATATTTTAGAACCAATTGGAAATGAAATGGTCGATGATTACATGGACTATAAAACATCTAGAAAAGATTGGGAACAATCTTATATTCAAGGTCTTGATCTTTTAGGTTTTAAATACGAAAACAGAACAGAACCTTTTCAAGGAGCAAGTGGTGCAACTCACCCAGTTCTTGCAGAAGCTGTTACACAATTTCAAGCACAAGCTTATAAAGAATTATTACCTGCAGGAGGTCCTGTAAGAACAGATATTATTGGAGTAGATTCCCCTCCTGTTCAACAACAGTCTCAAAGAGTTAAAGACTACATGAATTATTTATTAATGGATCAAATGGAAGAATATGAACCTGAGTTCGATCAAATGTTATTTCATTTACCATTAGCTGGTTCAACTTTTAAAAAAGTTTATTATGACCAGTTATTAGGGAGAGCAGTGAGTAAATTTATCCCTGCTGAGGATTTGATTGTTCCGTACACGGCTACCTCATTAGACGAAGCGGAATCAATCATCCACTCTTTAAAAATTTCTGAAAACGATTTAAGAAAACAACAAGTTAACGGTTTCTATGCCGATGTAGAATTAGGTCCGCCAGGTGTTGATAACAATGACGAGTTGACTAAAAAGGAAAGAGAAATTTCTGGAACTAAAAAAACTGGTAAACAAGAATCAATATACAATGTTTTAGAATGTCATGTTAATTTAGACCTTGAAGGTTTTGAAGACATGGATGAGAATGGTGAGCCCACAGGAATTAAACTTCCGTACATTGTAACGGTTGAAGAAGCTTCAAGAAAAATTTTATCTATTAAAAGAAATTATGCACCAGAAGATCCCAAGAGAAATAAAATACAATATTTTGTACATTTCAAATTTTTACCAGGTTTAGGTTTTTATGGTTTCGGTTTAATCCACATGATAGGTGGACTGTCTAGAACAGCGACCGCGGCTCTAAGGCAGTTACTAGATGCGGGAACGTTATCTAATCTGCCAGCTGGATTCAAACAACGTGGAGTAAGAGTTAGAGATGAGGCATCTCCAATTCAGCCAGGTGAGTTTAAAGATGTAGATGCACCAGGTGGAAATTTAAGAGATGCATTTTTTCCATTACCTTATAAGGAACCTTCTCAGACATTATTATCATTAATGGGAACTGTTGTGGGAGCAGGCCAAAGATTTGCATCTATTGCCGATATGCAAGTTGGAGATGGAAATCAAGGCGCAGCCGTTGGTACTACTATTGCTCTTCTTGAACGTGGTTCAAGAGTCATGAGTGCAATCCATAAAAGATTATACGCTGCAATGAAAAAAGAATTTAGATTTTTAGGTAAAATAATTGCTCAATATTTACCACCAGAATATCCATATGACGTGGTTGGAGGAGCTAGAACAATTAAGCAAGTAGATTTTGATGATAGAATTGACATCATCCCTGTAGCTGATCCTAATATATTTTCTCAGTCACAAAGAATTACGATGGCACAAACAGAATTACAACTAGCACAATCGAATCCGCAGATACATAATCTTTATAATGCATATAGAAAAATGTATGAAGCAATAGGAGTAAAAGATGTTAATCAAATATTACCCCCTCCCGCTCAAGTTGAACCCCTTGATCCAAGTATCGAGCATATTAATGCATTAAGTTCAAAACCTTTTCAAGCTTTCCCTGGTCAAGATCACAGAGCGCACATCACAGCCCACTTAAATTTTATGTCAACAAACATGGTTAAGAACAATCCCGCTATAATGGCATCTATTCAAAAAAACATTTTTGAACACATATCAATCATGGCCCAAGAACAAGTACAAATAGAGTTCAGAGAGCAGATGATGCAGATGCAAATGCTTCAACAACAGGCACCTACCAACCCACAAGCAGCACAAATGCTTCAACAGATAACAAACACTATAGAATCTAGAAAAGCAGTATTGATTGCAGAAATGACTGAAGATTTTATGAAGGAAGAAAACAAAATCACTTCACAATTTGATTCAGATCCTCTACTAAAACTAAAATCACGTGAAGTTGATCTACGTGCTATGGAAAATGAACGTAAAAAACAAGATGATGAAGCTCAACAAGAACTTGCAAGAGCAAGATTGCTACAATCTAGAGATTTAGCTGAAGATAAGATGGATCAAAACGAAGATTTAGCTGAATTAAGAGCTAAAGTATCACTTGCTAAATCGGGTGTAAAACAAATGTCTGTTATTGACAATTAATAATGGTATATTAAGTTAACAAAAGGTAAAAAATTATGATGAACTATAAAAAAGCAAAACAGATGGCAGTTCCAGAACAAAATGTGGAGATAGATCCAAGATCTAAGACTACTGCTGACGGTTCTTTCAACTATATTCCTACAGGAGACAAGGAAAAAGTTAGAGGAACTAAAAGAATGTTATCTGATAAGAAAAAAATAGCTACTTGGTACTAATATGTGGTTTTCGGCAATTAAATTAGCCGTCTCTGCTGGTAGTAAAATTTACGCTAACAAACAGAAGACTAAAATAGCTATGTCTGATGCACAATTAATGCATGCATCACGTATGGCCGAAGGAAAAGAAGCTTACCAAGGTAAATTATTAGAAGCACGTCAATCAGACTGGAAAGACGAGGCAGTTTTGATAATTTTAAGTTTGCCAATAGCAATTTTGGCCTGGGCAGTCGTAAGTGATGATCCAACAGCAATGGACAAGGTAAAATTGTTTTTTGATATGTTCTCAGAGCTTCCAAAATGGTTCACAAATCTTTGGATCCTTGTCGTGGCGTCAATATATGGTATAAAGGGTACACAAATATTTAAAGGAGGAAAAAAATAATGAGAAAAAAAATGATGGGTGGCGGAATGATGCAAAGACCTATGTATAAGGATGGTGGAAAATCCAAAAAATCAGAATCAAAAATTATTAGTATAAGTGTAGGTGTAGGAAAAGCAAAAGATTATCCTGGAATTAAAAAAATTATGGAGATGAATAAAAAAGGCAAGAAAAAATTTAGTGATGGTGGTTCAGCTTTAAAAGATATACCCGCAGGTAAAAAATTTGATGGTTTAAGAAAACTTCCTAAAGAAGTTAGAAATAAAATGAAATATAAAAAAGACGGTGGAAAAATCTAATGGCAAAGCTTTGTGCAAAAGGCAAAGCAGCCGCTAAAAGAAAATTCAAAGTATATCCTTCAGCATATGCCAACATGTATGGTTCAGCCGTATGTTCAGGTAAAGTTACACCAGGTGGCAAGAAGAAAAGAAAAAAAGCTATGGGTGGTGGAATGATGGATATGACTAGAATGAAATACCTAAAAGGAGGACAAGTATAATGAGCTCTGATAGAGATGAATTTTTAAAAAAAAAACTTAAAAAAGAAACAGGTCTTAGACATCCACTTGGAGATCCTAACAAAGAAACAGGTCTTAGACATCCTCTTAAAAAAATTGAACCTAAAGTCCAACCTTCTAGAAGAGAAGAAAAAATAGAAACTAAAACATCTAATTCTATTAAACCAAAAAAAGTTATTAAAAAAGCTTTAGGACTTTTAAAAAATTTAACTCCTGTAGGAACAGCAGCCTCTGCTATAAAAATAGTAAGAGAAAATGCTAAAAGAGCAGAACGTAAATTAAATAACGAAAGATTAAATCCTGGTAAAACTCCAAAACCAATGAAAACAGGTGGAAGAGCAGCTTACAAAGATGGTTCAGTTTGTAAGATGACCACTAAAGGTAGAGGGAGAGCTTACGGAAATAATTCGTAATGCGTACTCACTTTTCAAAAGGTGGGTTAAGAAAATGGGTATCGGAAAAATGGGTCGATATCGGAGCACCGAAGAAGAACGGCAAGTATCAACCTTGCGGGAGAAGCAAAGGATCAAAGAGGAAATATCCAAAATGCGTTCCACTAGCAAAAGCCACACAGATGTCAAGCGGACAAAAGGCGAGCGCTGTCAAACGAAAACGAGCAGCTGGGAATCCTGGCGGTAAACCAACCAACGTAAAAACATTTGCATGAGACAAGATTTTAAAAAAGGTGGTAGTCCAGCGTGGACTAGAAAAGAAGGTAAGTCAGAGTCTGGTGGCTTAAATCAAAAAGGAGTTGATTCGTATAAAGCAGCAAACCCTGGTTCTAAATTAAAAACAGCTGTTACAACAAAACCATCAAAATTAAAAAAAGGATCTAAGGCTGCAAAAAGACGTAAGTCATTCTGCGCCCGTATGAAGGGGATGCGTAAGAGACAAAAGGCTAGTAATAACACTGGAGATGATAGATTATCTAAATCACTTAGAAAGTGGAATTGTTAGTGAGAGACACAAAATCTTTAGAACAATATTCTAAACAGAAAGAAAAAGATAAAAAACAAATGAACCTTTTTAAACAACTAAAAAAAGAAGTAAATTCAGGTGCCAACGGTACTCAAGACTATGTTATTAAAAAAGGTGAAAACACAGGAAAGGTAGCAAAGAAATAATGCAATTAGAAACAGTAATAAATAAGACATTAAGATTTTTAGATTCAAGAATAGAACAGTTGTCAATATCCATAACATCTGGAGGGGTTGACAGTATGGAAAATTACAAGTATATAATAGGACAAATCAATGCATTGGAATCAGTGCGTCAGGAAATCTCTAACCTGCTAAACGATAAGGAGCAAAATGAAGGAACAGTCATCGATATTAACACCGAACAATAATCTTGTTGGTGTAAAAAAATCAGAAAAAAAAGAAGATAAAGAACCTAACTTACCAAAGCCTACTGGGTGGAGGATGATAGTTTTACCTTTCAAAATGAAAGAGAAAACTAAAGGTGGATTAGTATTAGCTGAAACAACTTTAGAGAGGCAACAAGTTGCATCTCAAGTTGGTTTAGTTTTAGCTATGGGCCCACAATGTTATAAGGATAAAGAAAGATATCCTGAAGGTCCATGGTGCAAGGTCAAAGATTGGGTTATGTTTGCACGTTATGCAGGTAGCCGAATTAAGATCGAAGGTGGAGAAATGCGTCTGCTAAACGACGACGAAGTTTTAGCAACAATTGATAGTCCAGAGGACATCTTGCATGAGTTTTAATCATAGGAAGGAGTAACTATGCCAGACAAAGAAAATAAAACTGTTGATATCGATACATCAGGCCCTGGTGCAGACATTGATTTGCATGAGGAAAAACAAGAAAACGAAATCGAGGTAGTAAATGAAACAGTTGAAAACAGTGCTGAGTCCAATGATTCATCTGAGAAATCTAATGAGCAGTTGGATGTTCGAGAAGATACGAACAATCAAGAACAAGAAACAACGAAACAAGAAGAAATAAAAGAAGACGATAAACTAGAAGACTATAGTAAAGGTGTTCAATCACGTATTGCTAAACTTACTCGTAAGATGAGAGAAGCAGAACGTAGAGAACAAGCTGCACTAGATTATGCTAAGTCAGTTGAAGAAAAAAGAAAACAAGATCAATCTCGTTTTCAAAAAACAGACTTAGACTATTTAGAAAAATTTGAACAAAATGTCAGTGCTGGATTAGAATCTGCAGAGCGAGAACTTGCAGCAGCTATCGAAACACAAGACGCAAAAGCTCAAATTTCAGCTAATAAAAGAATAGCAGAACTCTCTTTTGAGAATGCTAGGATTAAACAAGCGAAACAAAGTAAACAACAGTTTGTTGCAGAACCAACTGCACAACCTGCTGACAGTGGAAACATTGTACAGAACTCGCCTGAAAGTAGACCAACACCAGATCCAAAAGCGGAAGCCTGGGCTGCTGAAAACTCATGGTTTGGAACTAATAGACCTATGACTAATACAGCTATGGCTCACCACGAAGATTTGGAAAGCGAAGGATATGATACAAATTCAGAGGATTATTATCGAGAAATAAACCGAAGAATGAAAGTTGACTTTCCTACCAGATTTGGTAATACTACAGAAGAGAAAACGTCCGCTCCCGTGCAAACGGTTGCATCTGCTTCAAGAAGCGTAAAACCTGGACGCAAAACTGTAAGACTCACTTCTTCTCAAGTAGCAATAGCTAAAAAATTAGGAGTGCCACTCGAAGACTACGCAAAACAATTAAAACTCACGAAGGAGGCATAAGCGTATGGAAAATGAAAACAAAACTACTTCTCGTGCGAGTCAAACTAGGTCAAAGAATGAAAGGCCAAAAGTTTGGGTCCATCCGTCAGCTCTAGACGCACCCCCTGCACCTGATGGTTTCAGGTATAGATGGATAAGAGCAGAAAGCGTTGGCTTTCAAGATACGAAAAATATATCTGGACGTTTAAGAGAAGGATATGAATTAGTAAGATCTGAAGAAGTTGAAAATGCATCTGATTATCCAACCGTTGAAGACGGTAAATACAAGGGAGTTGTTGGAGTTGGAGGCCTTCTACTTGCGAAGGTACCTGAGGAAATCGCGAAGCAAAGACAAGAGTATATGACAGACCGTCATAAACAAAGAGATGAAGCTGTAAGAAACGATTTAATGAAGGAGCAAGATAGTAGAATGCCAATCAATGTTGAGAGGCAGTCTCGTGTAACCTTCGGTGGTACTAAAAAGTAATTTTTAAATCACTGAATTAAATTAAACCGTACTGGAAGCCTTTCGAGGCAGGTACATAAGGAGAAAATAACTATGGCAAATAGAAACACACAAGGTTTTGGTTTGATTGCTGCAGGAGCGCTTGGTTCAACACCAGCAACTTCTG
>Ga0180120_10001441_pt1 | contig 12133 bp, 10 predicted proteins | sample CPBDNA_3_FD_129677 | JGI IMG/M metagenome (GOLD analysis project Ga0180120, IMG submission 129677) | Freshwater to marine salinity gradient microbial communities from Chesapeake Bay, USA - CPBay_Spr_31_0.2_DNA (version 2) (version 2) | ecosystem: Environmental > Aquatic > Marine > Coastal ... | reverse complement strand
CGATTCATGGGTGACCTTCAAGGTGTTTGGCCTAACCGGCATTTCGCTTGGTTTTGTCTTGCTTAGCCTGCCGATTATTCAAAAACATCAAATAAATGATCAATGACCTAAAATGTAACTGGTGCGGCTAATCGGCCTGAAGATAGCTAGCCTGAAGGTAGCTAGGGGTCGACCAAGGATTGTTTTGCCCATCATCATCGTTTCGATGGTGAAATGTGACAAAATGCAATCTTTTGTCGATCCAAGTACAAATTCAGTCGTCCTGACTTTACATCGATCAAGACAGTTTCTACAAAATTTTTGATATTGGGTTTGAATCAACGCGTTTAGTCTTGTCATATTTTGATTTATCAGATTTAAATTCGTGACGAAACTACGCCGCTTAGATGCTCTGGATCCGGCATGGCGCTGGACACACATGATTGCACGCAAATGCGTGTCGATAAAAAAGGAATTATCATGGCTGATGAAGATGAAATTATCCTAGCTGATTTGGACGATGACGAACTTGTCCAGCAGATGCATGATGACCTTTATGACGGCATGCAGGATGAAATTGTTGAAGGTGTCAATATTCTGCTTGGGCGTGGCTGGACACCTTATGAAGTTTTGACCAAAGCGCTTGTCGAGGGCATGACGATTGTCGGCATTGATTTCCGCGACGGTATCTTATTTGTTCCCGAAGTCCTGATGGCAGCCAATGCGATGAAGGCTGGTATGGGTATTTTGCGGCCTTTGCTTGCTGAAACAGGTGCGCCGCGGGTTGGCACAATGGTGATTGGCACGGTCAAGGGAGATATCCATGACATTGGCAAAAACCTCGTGTCGATGATGCTTGAAGGTGCCGGTTTCGACGTGATCGATCTTGGGATTAATAATCCGGTTGAAAATTATCTTGATGCGCTGGAAAAGCACAAACCCGATATTTTGGGCATGTCAGCACTTTTGACAACGACAATGCCTTATATGAAGGTGGTTGTTGATGCCCTGGTCGAAAAGGGCATTCGTGACGATTATATCGTTCTTGTGGGTGGTGCGCCTTTAAATGAGGCCTTTGCCGAATCGGTTGGTGCTGATGCTTATTGCCGTGATGCGGCTGTGGCGGTGGAAACAGCCAAGGAAATGATCAAGGCTAAATTGGAACGTGAACAAGCAGCTGGCTAAATCGGAACAGCCAGCGCGTCTACAGCTTATTGCTTGTGGTGCGTTGGCGCGTGAATTGCTGGTGCTCATTGATCAATTGCCGGATGGCGCGGTTGCCTTAACCTGCCTTCCGGCATCTTGGCATAATCACCCTGAAAAAATTGTTCCCGGCGTCAAACGGAAAATTGCGGCTGCCCGTCGGGCCGGAATGGATATCGCAGTTGCCTATGGTGATTGCGGCACGGGCGGCGCGCTTGATCACCTTCTTGAGGCGGAAAATATTCCCCGCATTGCTGGGCCGCATTGTTATGAGATGTTTCTTGGCAAGCCCGAATTTGACGCCGAAATGGAAACGGCGCTTGGCACGTTTTTTCTAACCGATTATATGGTGCGTCATTTTGAACGGATTGTGATGAAAGGCATGGGCCTTCGCCAGCACCCACAATTGCGCGATATGTATTTTGCGCATTACACGCGGGTTCTTTATATTGCGCAAACCGACTCTGAATTGCTTCAAGAAAAGGCGCGTCAGGCGGCATTTGAACTTGGGCTAGACTATGAGTATCGCTATACAGGCTATGGTGATTTTAACGGGTTTTTACAAAAGTTTGCTTGAGATCAAAAAATAATTTCGAGCATCGCATTTTTTTCAAAGGAGCGCCGTGATGGCAAATCTGATTACCCTTTATTGGCGCGATATTCCGGCGCAGGTGATTGCCGAACGGGGCCGCGGGCGCCAGCGTGAACAGGCCAAGGTTGAACTGCCGCGGCGCTTTTCGATTGCCATTGACGCGGCGGCGATGCGCGATGGCGCGGATTCGACCGATGATTATCTTGCCGAATGGCGACGTTCGGCACCTGCGCCATGCGGTGAAGATCTTGATGCTGAAGCGGCAGCGCATGCCGCAGCGCTTGATGCCGAATATACGGCTGAGCGGGTGCGGGCATTGGTAGAAAATGGTGGTAAAGCCGCCGAGTGAGGCATCTTATGCCCTGATCAGCCTGACGATGTCGTAATCTGCAAATTGTAAGACGTTGGCAAGCCATCTTGTTTCGGGGCAAGCGGTCATTCTGCCGGGCATCAAGGCAATCGAAATCAGCGCGACCGGCAAGCGTGAATAGGGCATAAGATGGATAAAATGAGGATCGATATGGCAGCGAATATCCAACAAATCCAGCAAGCAGCACAGGGATGGTCAATCGAGGTAACACCAGCAGGTGCCACCAAAATTGACAGTTTTGCCGGTTGTCTTGCGCCTGAAACGACCGTCAATGTCACCTTTCTACCCGGAACCGACCCGATGGAAACAGTGGCGGTGACAAAGCGGTTGCACAATGAAGGTATGAAAGCAGTACCGCATCTGGCGGCGCGGTCGTTAAAAGATGCTGACCAGCTTGACGGGCTGCTTGCCGCTTATCGCGTCGAAGCAGGCGTTGACGAGGTTCTGATCATTGGCGGCGGTGTCGACAAGCCGGTTGGCGCATTTGATAATTCAATGCAAATCCTAGAAACCGGCCTGTTACAAAAACATGGCATCATGCGTGCCGGTGTCGCAGGCCATCCCGAAGGAAGCCCTGATATCAGCGATACTGAAATTGCCGATGCGCTTGCCGCCAAAAACGCCTTTGCCAAACGCGAAGGGATGAAAATTTATATCGAAACACAATTCTGTTTCGAGGCACCAATTGTACTTGATTGGGAAAAGCGCGTTCGCGCTGCGGGCAATGAATTGCCAATTCGTATTGGCATTCCGGGGCCAGCAACGATCAAAACGTTGTTTCGCTTTGCCCAAATTTCCGGCATTGGCCCGTCAATGCGATTTATTTCAAAACAGGCGCGCAATGTCGCAAAATTGATGACCGTTCAATCGCCGCATATGCTGCTATCTGATCTTGCATATGGCATGGCGAGTGATCCTGATTGCCTTATTGAACATTTCCATTTTTACCCGTTTGGCGGATTTGGAAAAACCGCTGCCTACGCTAATGCAATTGCGGCAGGTGATATTCAACTTTTGCCCAAAGGCGGGTTTGACGTTATTGGCACAGCGGCCTAAGGTGGCCGCAATCTCAGGAGCATTTTATGACAAAGACCCTTATTTCGTCGCATAAACAGGAAATTACCATTGGCTTTGACTCGCCATTTTGTGTCATTGGCGAGCGCATCAATCCAACTGGGCGCAAGCTTCTCGCTGCTGAAATGGCCGCTGGTGACTATTCGCGCGTGCTGTCTGATGCGCTGGCGCAGGTCGAGGCGGGTGCTACGATGCTTGATGTGAATGCTGGCATTCCGATGGCTGATGAACCGGCAATTCTTGCCAAGGCCATTCAGCTTGTTCAAGATACGGTTGATGTGCCGCTGGCGATCGACAGTTCGATCGTTGCCGCGCTCGAGGCTGGCTTGGCCGTTTATAAAGGCAAGCCACTGGTCAATTCGGTAACGGGTGAAGAAGAACGGCTCGAAGTTGTTTTGCCGCTGGTCAAGAAATATGGCGCGGCTGTTGTGGCGATTTCAAATGATGAGACCGGCATTTCCGAAGATCCGAATGTTCGTTATGAAGTTGCCAAGAAAATTGTCGAACGCGCCGCCGATTATGGCATCCCGCGTGAAGATGTTGTTGTTGATCCATTGATCATGCCGGTTGGCGCCATCAATATGGCTGGCCGGTCGGCGCTTGATCTGATTATCCGTCTTCGCAATGAATTAAAGGTAAATACGACTTGCGGCGCGTCTAACATTTCTTTTGGCCTGCCTAACCGTCATGGTATGAACGCTGCGTTTTTGTCAATGGCAGCGGGGGCGGGGATGACCTCGGCAATTATGAACCCGCTTCACGCCGAAGAAATGACCGGTATTATGGGCGCGAATGTGATGAACGGAAATGATCCAGAATGTCGTCGTTGGATCCAGAAATTCCGCGAACCTGTTGTGCCGGGTCAAGGTGGGCGCGAACGTCGTCAGACTCGCCGCAGCCGCAACGCTTAACCATCACGATTTGGTGGCAATGTCATGAGCAAAAGCAAAGATGAAGCTGCCACTACACCGGATAAGGCAGCCACTGATCAGGTGAAAGTGGTGTTCACACCATCTGGCCGTCAGGGATATGTTCCGGTTGGAACCCCGGTTTTGACCGCGGCGCGCCAGCTTGGTGTCGATATTGATTCGGTATGTGGCGGACGGGCAATGTGCGGCCGCTGTCAGGTCGATGTCGGCATTGGCGAATTTGCCAAACATGGTTTGAAATCGGGGGCGGATCACCTGGCCGCGGTAACGGCTGTTGAAACCCGATATGCAGACAAGCGCGGCCTGATTGATGGGCGGCGGCTATCCTGTCAGGCAAAATTGCTCGATGATGCGGTGATTGATGTGCCACCTGAAAGTCAGGTGCATAATCAGCTTGTTCGCAAAGAGGCCGATGGCCGCTCAATCGAGATGGATCCGATTGTGCGTTTGTGTTTTGTCGAGGTGCGCGAGCCAGACATGCATGAACCGTCAGGCGATTTGCGCCGTCTGATCGAGGCCCTAGAGGGGCAATGGCCAGATCGTGTGACCGGCGATATCATTTGTGATTTGCATGTTATTCAGCGGTTACAGCCGGTTCTGCGTCAGGGCAAATGGCATGTGACAGTGGCGCTTCGTGACGGCCATCAGATTGTGGCCATCTGGCCTGGCCTAAAAGACCAGATTGCTGGTGTTGCCATTGATGTAGGGTCAACCACCATGTCGGCGCATCTGTGCGATATGGTAACCGGTACGGTGCTGGCCTCAACAGGTGCCATGAATCCGCAAATCAGATTTGGCGAAGATTTGATGAGCCGCGTATCATACGGCATCATGAATCCGGGCGGTGCTGCCGAAATGACCAAGGCGGTGATTGCCGGGTTACAAACGCTGATTGATGGCGCGGCAAAACAGGCTGGTCTGACCGGTGAAGATATTGTCGAACTGGTTTTGGTTGGCAATCCGGTGATGCATCACCTTCTTCTTGGGATTGATCCGGTTGAGCTGGGCGGTGCGCCTTTTGCGCTGGCGGTTGATGCGGCGATGGATGTTCGGGCGGCTGAATTAGGCATCACCATCAATCCGGGTGGGCGGGTTTATATATTGCCTTGCATTGCGGGCCATGTTGGCGCTGATGCGGCGGCTGTGGTGCTTGCCGAAGCGCCACAAAAAGCCGATGAAATGACTCTGATCGTTGATGTTGGTACCAATGCCGAAATCGTTGTCGGCAACAAGGATCGGCTATTGGCAGCATCATCGCCAACCGGCCCTGCCTTTGAAGGGGCGCAAATTTCATCGGGGCAACGCGCCGCACCTGGTGCGATTGAACGGATCCGCATTGACAAGGACACGCTTGAACCCAAATTCCGCGTTATCGGTGTTGATCTTTGGTCAGATGAAGATGGATTTGATGCGGCAGTTGAAAAAACCGGTGTTACCGGTATTTGCGGGTCGGGCATCATCGAGGTGCTTGGCGAGATGTATCTTGCCGAAATCATCACGATGGATGGGGTGATTGATGGCAGCAAGGCCGCGCAAAATAGCCGGATCGAAGCCGATGACCGCACCTTTTCCTATCGCATCACCGATACGGTTGGTGTGACGCAGAATGACGTTCGCGCAATCCAGCTTGCCAAGGCTGCGCTTTATGCAGGGTTCCGCCTATTGATGGATAAAATCAATATCCGCAAGGTTGACCGTGTTGTTCTGGCAGGGGCGTTTGGCACGCATATTGATCCAAAATATGCGATGGTTTTGGGCATGATTCCTGATTGTTTGCTTGCCAATGTAAGGGCCGCAGGCAATTCAGCTGGTGCCGGCGCGCGGATGGCCTTGTTGAATCAAGCAGCACGCCGCGACATCGAAGCGGTTGTTAGACAGATTGAAAAAATTGAAACAGCGGTCGAAGCGTCATTTCAAGACCATTTCGTCAAGGCAATGGCGATTCCGCATAAAAGTGATCCCTATGCCAATCTGGCAGCGGCAGTTGATTTGCCGGTGCGGATTTTAACCGATGAAGATGCACCGGCGCTGGCTGGTGGCAGGCGTCGCGGCGGGCGACGGCGCTAGGTATTTTTCTAATCGGTTTTTTGCTGGCCGGTTTTTCTAGCCCGCGCTTTTCGGGCTTGAGGGTGTGGCAGCTTGTAATATGGCCAACTGTTTTGCGGTGTTTTTGGCCTTGCGCCAGCTGGCATAATTCAGCCAGCCAAGGCAAATGACGGCAAAGCCGTAACTTGTCCAGATATAGGTTCCAAATCCGCCCATATTAAAAAATTCAGCCATTAGTCACCCCCGGGGCGCAACATCAGCGCGGCAAGGCGGCGTTCGGTTAAAAGCGCGCGCATCCGCAAAATTACCAGAATGGCAAAATAAGCATGTGCGGCAATAAGCATGAGAACCAGCGGTGTCAGCATTGATGAATCAATCGCCGGCCCACCACTACGAAGCAGGCTTGCCGGTTGGTGAAGCGTATTCCACCAATCAACCGAGAATTTCACAATCGGAACATTGATCATGCCAACAAGCGCCAATAAGGCTGCTGGGCGGCTGCCGCGTTCGGCGCGGTCAAATCCGTTGGCCAAGGCGATAAAGCCAAGATAGAAAAAGAACAGGATCAGCATCGAGGTCAAACGGGCATCCCAAACCCACCATGCGCCCCACATTGGCTTTCCCCACAACGCGCCTGTAACCAGCGTCAAAAAGGCAAAAACCGCTCCAACGGGCGCAATCGCCCGCGCGGCAATATCGGCAAGCGGGTGCCGCCATACAACATAAAAAAGGCCGCATAGCCCAAGCCCAACATACCCGAATAAGGCCAACCATGCCGATGGAACATGAATATAGATGATACGAACTGTATCGCCTTGTTGATAATCGGCAGGCGCAACAAATAGGCCAAGATATAACCCGATTGTACCGGTGATAACGCTAAGGGCCACAAGCGGCAGAAGCAACCGGTTGGCGATGCGCATAAACCGCGACGGATTGGCAAAATAATCAAACATAATGGCGAGATATATCCTGTTTTTCCGTTGGTGAAAAGATGCCCGATTGCTGAATTATTGCGCTCATTATGTTTCAAAGACCGGTTTCTGTTTCGCCAATTTCCAAGGCGCTAGCCGCAACTAGCGGCGCCAAGGCCAAAAGCAGCACAAAAACAGCGCCCAAAAGCATCAGATGCGGGCTGATGATGGCACGCTCATTTTGCGAGGCAAGTGTGCCGAAAATCAGTAATGGCACGGCTAGCGGCAGAATTAATAGCGCCATCAATGCAGTGCCACGTCGCGCCCCTTCGGCAAGGGCTGCGCCAATCACGCCAAGAAGGGTCAATCCCATGCTGCCGATCAATAAGGCGATCAAAAGGGGTGGCCATTGCTGCGGCGGAATATTCAGCATCATCGCCATTAGCGGGGTCATGATCAAAAGCGGTAATCCGGCGGTTAGCCAATGCGAAATGGCCTTGGCAAGCGCGTACCAGCCTAGATCCAACTTGCTAAGGGCGATTTGATCAAGCCAGCCATCACGAACATCTTGGGCAAATAGCCGGTCAAATCCGGCAAGAATGGCAAGCAGGGCGGCAATCCAAATTACCGGCACGCCAAGCGGATCAAGAACCGTGGCATTGGCGCCGATTGCCAAGGGGAAAAGCGCAATGATGATAACAAAAAACACCAGCATCACCCCAAGATCTTGCCGGTTCTGCCACGCGATCAAAAGGTCGCGTTCGATTTGTGCAAAAAACGGTTTCATGTCACTAGCCCTGGCAAATGCAATGATCGCGGCTGTGCCGCTGCGGCAAAATCAAGATGCGTCGCGGCCAGCACCATGCCGCCAGCTGTTGCATGTTTTTGCACAAATTCGTCAAGAATACGGCTTGATTCCTGATCAAGACCGGCATTGGGTTCGTCCAAAAGCCAAAGGCTGCTGGCCGGGGTTAGCGCCAATCGCGCAAGGGCTAACCGGCGGCGCTGGCCGCGCGACAAAACCCTTGCTGGCAGATCGGCAAATCGGTTGGTGGCAAAACTGGATAGCGCCGCATCAATGGCATTTTCGGTTGCCGGAAAGCCGTTTATTTTAGCCCAGCCAGCCAGATTTTCACGCCCGCTAATGGCGCCTGACAAACCATCGGTATGACCGACATAAGTGATTGGCACCGCACAGGTAATATCGCCAGCCGCAGCAGGAAGACGGCCAGCGATCGTGCGAAGCAAAGTTGATTTTCCAGCACCGTTCGGGCCGGTTAAACAGCAAATATCGCCAGCGCTTTGCCGGTGTGATAAATTGCTGATGACCAAAACCATACCGCGAAGCACGCTTAGCTGGTTAATATGCAGGCTATTATCTGCCGCGCTTGGCACCGTTTTATGTGCCGTTTTTTGATGGTCATTTTCTGTCATAATCATTATCTAGCCGCGCTTGCCCCTTTGGGTCTAGGGTCTTTGGTGTCGCAATGTCATTTTTGCCTTGTCAAAAGCCGCAAATACCCTCTGGAAATCTGTCGTTATTTTGGCTATAACAATCATTGACCACTTTGAGGCACCCCTCGAGTTGGCCGTTTCATTTTATTGTAGGGTTCGACCTTGAAAAGGAGAACGCCATGTCAGAGACATTGCGCGATGCATGCCGTGCCAGCCTGGATGCAGCTGGAAAAACATATCATTATTATTCGCTTGCCGAGCTGGCAAAGACGTATCCGGCGCTGGGAAAGCTGCCTTATTCGTTGAAAGTTCTGCTGGAAAACCTGTTGCGCAATGAAGATGGTGGTTCGGTCACCAAGGCCGATATTGAAGCATTGGCAAATTGGGCTGATAACGGCCAGAAGGGCGAGATTGCTTTTCGTCCATCGCGTATTCTTCTGCAAGATTTCACCGGCGTTCCTGCTGTTGTTGATTTGGCGGCGATGCGTGATGCAATGCAGACAATTGGCGGTAACCCTGAAAAGATCAATCCATTATCACCGGTTGATCTGGTGATTGACCATTCGGTCATGGTTGACCATGCCGGCGGCAAAGACGCTGCGGCAAAAAATGTTGCGCTGGAATTTTCGCGCAATAAAGAACGTTATGAGTTTTTGCGTTGGGGGGCAGGCGCGTTTGATAATTTTCGCGTTGTGCCACCTGGAACCGGCATTTGCCATCAGGTTAATCTTGAATTTTTGTCGCAAACTGTTTGGACTCGCGACGAAGATGGTAAAACCTATGCCTATCCTGATTCGGTTGTTGGCACTGACAGTCACACAACAATGGTTAATGGCCTTGCCGTTCTTGGGTGGGGTGTTGGCGGTATTGAAGCCGAAGCAGCGATGCTTGGCCAGCCAATCTCGATGCTGGTGCCAGATGTCATTGGCTTCCGTCTTGACGGCAAACTGCCTGAAGGGGCAACGGCCACCGATCTGGTTTTGATGATTGTCGAATCACTTCGCAAACGCGGTGTTGTTGGCAAATTTGTTGAGTTTTTTGGTCCGGGTCTTGACCAACTATCTTTGGCTGATCGCGCCACAATCGCCAATATGGCACCTGAATATGGCGCGACTTGTGGCTTTTTCCCGATTGATGAAGAGGCGATCAATTATCTACGCTTGACAGGCCGTGATGATGATCGTGTTGCGCTTGTTGAAGCCTATGCAAAAGCCCAAGGCATGTGGCGCGAATCAAATGCGACTGATCCGCAATTTACCGATACATTGTCACTTGATCTTGGCACTGTTGTGCCATCACTTGCTGGGCCAAAGCGCCCACAAGACCGTGTGGCTTTGCCTGATGTTGCCGCCTCATTTGCCAGCACATTGGCCGACAGCACTGGCCGGTCAGCGCCGAAATCAGTTGCGGTTGCAGATGCCAATTATGAAATCGCTGATGGCGATGTGATGATTGCCGCAATTACATCATGCACCAATACATCAAATCCATCGGTTCTGGTGGCGGCTGGTCTTGTTGCCAAGGCTGCGCATGAAAAGGGTCTAACCGTCAAGCCGTGGGTTAAAACATCGCTTGCACCGGGAAGTCAGGTTGTGTCGGCCTATCTTGATGCGGCTGGTCTGACCGAACATCTTGACGCGCTTGGCTTTAATACGGTTGGATATGGATGCACAACTTGTATCGGTAACTCGGGCCCGCTTGACGAAGCGATTGTCAATGCCATTGACCAAAATGAGCTTGTTGTCAGTGCGGTTCTGTCGGGCAACCGTAATTTTGAAGGCCGGGTCAGCCCGCATGCTGCGGCCAATTATCTGGCGTCACCGCCCCTAGTTGTGGCCTATGCGCTGGCCGGGTCGGTTACTAAAGTCTTGAGTGACGAGCCACTTGGTACTGATCGGGACGGCAATGACGTCTATCTGAAAGATCTGTGGCCAAGCAATGAGGATATCCGCAAAGTCGTCGATCAGGTCATTTCAGCTGAAATGTTCAGGTCACGTTATGCCAATGTGTTTGAAGGCACTAAGGAATGGCAGGCGATCAACACATCTGGCGGCCTTACCTATGATTGGAATGACGGGTCGACCTATGTTCAGAACCCGCCTTATTTTGAGGGGATGACTCGCGAAATTCCAAAAACTGCAAGCGATATCACCGGCGCCCGCATTCTGGCGCTTCTTGGTGATTCGATCACGACGGATCATATTTCGCCAGCTGGCGGCATTGCCCGCGATACACCAGCTGCTGATTTCTTGACCGACCATCAGGTTCGTCCGGTTGATTTCAACTCTTTTGGCGCACGTCGTGGCAATCATCAGGTGATGATGCGCGGTACCTTTGCCAATATTCGGCTGAAAAACATGGCGGCCGCTGGTACGACAGGCGGATTTGCCCGTCATGTGCCATCGGGCGAGGTTGCACCGCTTTATGATGTTGCGTCGCGCTATGCTGATGAAGGCACACCGCTAATCATTGTTGGTGGCAAGGAATATGGCACTGGTTCAAGTCGTGACTGGGCTGCAAAAGGCACCTGTTTGCTTGGTATCAAGGCAGTAATCGTCGAGAGCTTTGAGCGGATTCACCGGTCTAATCTGATTGGTATGGGTGTTTTGCCACTGCAATTCCCAGCCGGTGTTAGCCGTGAAACCTTGGGCTTGACTGGCGATGAAGAGATCAGTCTGACCGGTCTTGCCAATGGGGTGACACCCGGCATGGCGGTCAAGGCGGTCTTTGCCTTTGCCGATGGGCGAAGCGAGACAATTGAATTGTTGGCGCGGATCGACACGGATGGTGAGGCAACCTATTTCAAGAATGGTGGCATTCTTCAATATGTGCTTCGCCAGCTTGCCGCATAGGCCAGCTTGGCCTGATTGATACAGGTCAGCATCAAATAAAACAGGCAAGGGCCATTACGCCCTTGCCTGTTGCGTTTTAAAATCCTCGCCATGATCATCTCTGGCGGGGTTTTTCTTGCCGGTTTCGGCTTATCACAAAAAAGGTGGGCTATTTGGCTGGATTTCCGCTGCTGGGGCTGCCTATAGTGGCAAGCACTAATTTTCTCCGGCGATACAGAAAAACCAGTTTCATATGTCGATTCATTCTTCGCAAAGCCTGACACTGGTTCTTGGCCCGACCAACACCGGTAAAACCCATTTGGCGCTTGAACGCATGACCGGCTATGCCAGCGGCATGATCGGGTTTCCGTTGCGGCTTTTGGCGCGGGAAAATTATGACCGGCTTGTTCGCAAGCTTGGCGTTGGCAAGGTTGGGCTGCTGACGGGTGAGGAACGTATCTTGCCAGCTGGTGCGCGCTATCTTTGCTGTACGGTTGAATCGATGCCGATTGATGCTAATGCCGATGCAGAACTTGCCAATCGTCGGTTTGATTTTGTCGCCGTTGACGAGGTGCAGCTTGCCGGTGACCGTGAACGTGGCCATGTTTTTACCGACCGGATTCTGCATGCAAGAGGGGCATTTGAAACAATGTTCATGGGGGCGGAAACGGCTGCGCCCTTGCTTAAGGCTTTGTTGCCTGACGCCAAATTTGAATTTCGTGATCGCATGTCGAGGCTTG
>Ga0180120_10001437_pt1 | contig 12146 bp, 19 predicted proteins | sample CPBDNA_3_FD_129677 | JGI IMG/M metagenome (GOLD analysis project Ga0180120, IMG submission 129677) | Freshwater to marine salinity gradient microbial communities from Chesapeake Bay, USA - CPBay_Spr_31_0.2_DNA (version 2) (version 2) | ecosystem: Environmental > Aquatic > Marine > Coastal ... | reverse complement strand
GGTTGAAAACCTACACCAGTAACTGACCTTGAACTACCATCTCCAGTCCAAGTTACTATATTAAATGATGGGTCACCTGCTGCTCCAGCAGGAAATAATTTTTTAGTTAAGCTCATAACTTACCACACTGTTTTTAGTTGATAAAGCATTTATTTCAGACTCTTTAGTATTGTGGTCTGATAATATTGTGTTTCTTGCATCTTGAATGTCTTGTGGAACATCAATATCTCTTTCAGCTTTTCTTATCACATACCAATCTGTTTCTGCTAACATTCTATTAGTGTCGTTTTTTAATGATTCTATTTTAATCTCTTTCAATTCAGATAAAGATTCATCCCAAGTTCTATTATTAACTGGATAAGTAAATACACTACTGTCAGAATCAAAATAAATATCACCAAGTTTTTCAATTGAAATATTATAGTCAGGTTTTACTACATCATAAAAACCATACTCTTTAACTTCTTCGTTTGAAAGATTGTTAAATCCTCCAATAATTTTACCCCAAGATTTAGGTAAGTTATTGTATGTTTTAATTTCTCCGTTTATATTTATAGCGTACATATCTTTTATTATTTATTTATTAGCTTGGTGTTGTGTCTGATGTATAAGGTGCAACTATATAATTAAATATAGCATTTGCTGAATCATCAATACATTCAACTTGTATCATATTTGTTGTGCTACCATCATAATCAACTGCAGCTACTTTATTGAATGTTTCACTTGTTCCTGCATCACTATCAAATGTAATTGTTTGACTTCCTGTTAAATTATAGAAAGTAATTATTTGTCCTTGCTTAAAGTTCGTAAAATCAAACTCTATTGCTCCTGTTAAAGAAGAACCCATTTTAAATGTAGTTCCTGCCGACCAATCAACACTAACTGCTCCTGTGTAAGTAGTTATATCAACTTTAGCAGTATATCGGTTTTCTAGTTTAGCAAAAGTTACATTGTTATCTGCAATGTGTACTGTATCAACTGCTCCATCTGCTATTTCTGCTGAATCAATTGCATCATCAGCCATTTTAGCATTTGTTATTTGACTATCTGCTACTTTTGCACTTGTTATTTGATTATCACCTATGTGTACTGTATCAATAGAACCATCAACATATTGGTCTGAATTAATTGAATTAGCTGCCATCATACCATTATTAACGACACCTGTAGAAGAAGTGCCAATTAATGTTCCTACTGCTGCTGAAGAAATATTTCCTGAATTATCTACTGAAATACCAATAGAATTACCGGCACCATCTGATAATAATTGTGAACTACTATCTACTGTTCCGTTATCACTAAATTTTATTAATGATGAATAAGTATCTTTTATTTTATTACCTGTTAAAGTTGCCATATTATTTTAATTTAAATTTTTTCCCAATGTGTATTTTCGTGATTCCATTGATGTGTGTTTTTATCCCAAAACGATTTCAAGCGTTTTACGACTGCAATTATTTTATTTCCTATTTTAGGTATTCCTAGACCTTGTCCTAACATATTATTCTATATAAGCAATTACTTTACCTGATGCTACACTTATGGTGTGAAATGTACCATATATAATCATACCTACAACAAGCTCTAAACTTGTAATTGAAGTATCTCCACCAGTTGCTGCATTTGTACAAGTGATTGTTGCATCTTCAAGTACTTGAATAGCATTGTATTTTTCTCCAACTGTACTTGTTCCTCCTGAAGCAATTACTCTTAAACCAAATTCTCCAAAAGCTGCTTTTTGATAATTTCCTGAATAAAATAAATCGTTTGACATAACTAAATAATTTACTACAAAAATAATAAATTAATAATTAATGCTTTCGACCTTGTCCTCTATACTTTTTTTTGTAACCACTTTGCCCTTTTGAAGCATTTTTACTATGCCTTCCAGGTCTTTTTTTCTTTGGCTTTTCTATATAAGAAACGAATACATTTCTCGCCATTAGTTCGACTTGTTATTAAACTTCTCAAATGTTCTCATTCCCCCAAGACCAAGCATTCCAATTAACACTGTCATTAAATGTTCCATTTGTAGAGCAGGTGGTGCTGATTCAACTCCAACATACCATACAAGTAAATCTCTTAAAACAAAATTATATGCAAGTGCAAAACCACAAACCCAACCTATAAAAGGTCTCCAACCTGCAACAAAAATTGTTCTATGCTTCGCTTCTTGTTCGTTGATTTGTGCTTGTAGTTCAATTAACTTTTGAGGGTCAATTTCTTTACCTTTAATTAATTCTCTAATTTCTAATCCAAGTCCACCAATATTATCACTTGTTTTAAATCCTAATAATTTTTTTAAAAGTTTTAGCATTTTAATCTATATCTAAATCAAAATGAGTATAAGTTGAATAACCTTTACCTTTTTTTCTTTTAGCTTGATATACTAATTTTCTGTTATTTCCCTTAACATAAGAAACGTGAATCCAAGCAGGATTGTTATCATCACCTAATTCCCAAATAAGTTTATCAAAATCCATTTCATTTTTAATTATATAAAATAATTCACAATTAGATATACCTGTTGCATCTAAATCTATTGCACAACCATCTATGTGCTGTGAAACTGCTGCAGCACCACCTATAGCATTATTTAATTCTTTGCTGCGATAAAAAGATGTAACTAATATAGGTTCACCTATTTTTTCTCTTAAAGGTTCAAATAACTCATCTGCTAATACTTTCATATTTGCTAATGCTTCATCTGTTGGTGTATTATCTATGTCTAATTTTTTAGCAGTATTAGAACCTGTTGCTTCTTTCCAAGAAATATGTTTGCTAAAATTATTTTTTTTACTTTTTGTCATTATATTTAAATTTGTTGTACTCTATTTGATATATCTATTAATGCTCTAAAATATGTTTTTTCTTCATCTGCATCTTCAATATATGAAATACCTTCAATATTAAAAGTATATACATTAAAATTATTAGAACTTAAATCAAAATAATCTGTTTTACTTGTTCTAATTAATTGTAAAATACTATTAACTATTGAATTAGCTTGTAATTCACCACCATCATCAGATAAAAAAGATGTTACCACTTCAATACGAGTTACACACTCTGTAATAAATGAAGATTGATTGTCATCTATATTTGATTCATCATTTGAATAAACTATTATATATGGTTCATCTTGTGTGCTTGGTACTCTATTATAAACTGGAACATTGTTACCACCTAAACTAACATTTCCATTTAGCCTAGTTATAATTTTTTGTCGTATGTAATGTATTACTTCTTTCATCTTCTTAAAGTTCTTTTAATTTTTGTTTCAATATTTTTAACAGTTCTTTGAACTTCTGCTAAAATATTTTTAAAAAAGTATTCTTGTTTTCTTTGATTTTCTGTACCAAACTCTAAATAACCAGAATAAGGTGCATCTGACCTTATAGCTTTACCATCCCATTTTACATTTAATCTTAAATTACCAGTATCTAAAGGTGCATCTTTTTTTACCTTATATGCAGCATTTAATCCACCTTTTTGAATTTCTTGATAAAATTTAACAGCACTATATGTTTTTAATTTATTAATAGCAGAATCAAGTTGTTGAACATCTTGTCTATCTACTTTTACATTTATATTCATAATTAATCTCTTTTTGTAGCAATTAGCTTAGTGTAGTATTTATAATTAGCATCATACATATCATTTATTTGATATAATCCTGATATATTTTCTATTTGTAATAAATCAGTTGTTAAAATATCATCAGCTGTTTTTTTTCTAATTAATAATTCTATTTGTAAACTTCTTTTTTTTCTACCATTTTTACTTGTAACATCACCTTTTATAAAGCTAACATTTGCCCATATTGTATTTTGTGTTGAATTTGTAGATGTAAACCCACCAAATCCATCACTTGTTTTTGATTGTCTTTTAATTAAAACTCTTTTATCTAATTTACCTGCATTCATTATATAAACATTGTTTTAAATCCACTTAATGTATTTTTTACAGATGTAGGTATTTCAGTCATAACTCCTTTAACATAATCTGACCTATTATCATAATAACTAGACACTAATTGTAATATTGCCTGTATTAATAAACTATCATTCATACCTGCAGTTGTATAACTAACAATTACTTCTTCTGATGGTAAACTACCTAATTCAATAATAGTATCATCTAATCCATAAGTTGTGTAATCTGTTGTTGCAGTACCTTCTACTGTTATTGATTGTACAGATGCTATTGGTGAAAATGGCAATACAAATCTATTATCTACACTTGCTAAATAAAATTTTCTAGTTTTAGCAACTATGTCTTTTGTTATATAATTTTCAATAACTAATCTTGCTTCAGTTATCATTCTTGCAATTATAGTATCATCTGCAGAAGTATCAACCCTCATATAATCTTTTGCATTTGCAGTTGTAACTATTTCTGAACCTGTTGTGGCAGTAATTTTTATTTGTGTATGAAATTGATTCAACTGATTACTCCTATATGCTTTCATATTTTGTTAATTTATTTAATACAAAGATAAAAAAAATGCACCATAATAATTTTACAGTGCATCTTTAAGAAAAGAATAAAGAAAGAAAAAACTATTTGAGACCGAGTGGACCTCAATTAAAATCAAAGTTATTAAAAAATTTTGAATAAGCATTATTTAAACTTAATCTAACTGCTAACCTTTTACCATCATTTTTAAAAATAAAAAAACCTTCAAATTTTTCTACCCATATTGCAAAATAATCTACATCTTTTTTTTCATAACTATGTTTCCATTGTATATGAACAGTTTTTCTATGTTTTTGAAATCCTTGAGTTGTTGATTTAATTTGAATACGATACATTTTATTTCCTGTATCAGCTACACAATCATAAAAAGAAGTATGAACTAGAGGATAAGAAACTTTTATATCTCGTTTAAGACATTCAATACCGAACTTATATTCAGCAATACAACCTTTCGAATTGCTATCCACAAAAATAAAGTTACAAAAAAAAGTGGCAGTGTAACTAATGACTAATTAAAACACTACCACTCTAAAACTAAATAAAAATGAAAAAATACTCACTCACGAGATGTTATATCAATGAGCTTGTTCTTTATCTGGATTATTCTTTCAAGTATATAAGCATAATCATCAGATGTTAGTTTTTCTTTATGTTCTCTTAAAACATTATTTACAGGTTCTATTAATTTAGATATTTGTGTCATTATCTTATTAACCAAAATAAAAAGTTAATTCCTAATGTTACCCAAAATGTAAATTTTCCTAATCCCCAACAAAAATATTTTAATATTCTTTTTTGTAATATTTTGTCTACTGGCATTTTTATATCTTGTTGTGTTGCTTTATATGTTGTTTTCATTATACGGAAAATATTTCAGATATCAAATATAAAACACAAAACATACCAATTCCAATTATTGTATATGCTATAAATTTTAAAGCTTCTTTAATTTGTTCTTTATTCATAATTTCTAATTTTTAAAAAGGAAAGGGGTTTTTCGTCTTTTCCGTTACCTAAACCCCTAACCTATATTGTTATTATATATTTACTTTGATAATAATTTTGCGTGAATTATTGAACCCCATCCATCTGATTTTCTACCCCATATTCTAGTTGTAGTAAATGTATGTTTGCCCCAATTTACTGGTTCGTGTTCTACAACTATTCCTTTTGTATGTTCATCATTTTCTATTTGTAAAATTGTTCCGTTAACTCTAGTAGCTGTTACTACTATACTTACTTTTTTATTTATTAAGTTGTTATTTAAATCTGTTATTTTCATTTCTTTTGTTTTTAATTATAGTGTAAATATACATCTTTTTTTTAATAAATAAAAATATTTTTAGTTTTTTTTAATTATTTTTTTATTTAAAGATTTTTTGTTATATTAGCATATGTTTAATTTTAAAAATAAAGAAATGGAAAACTTAAAAAACAATTTAAAACAAAATATCTACTCAATAGATGGATGTGATGTCTATATTGAGGAAAGAGATAAAAACAACTTTTTTATAGATTTATGGGAAGCACCAGTAATGGCTGATGGTTCTATAGACCACACTATGTGGGGTATTGTAGAAGACCAAGAAGTCATAGATAATTACTTTGATTCTGATAAAGTAATTGTTTCTACTATAACAATAAAAAGATTATTAACTATTTTAACTAAAGATTATGCATATTTTTTTGATGGATGGGACAATGTAATACCTAAATTAAATGAATTACATAAAAAAATATATCCATTAAATAAATATCCTTATTTAAAAAATAATTAATAAAGAAAAAGGGGAATAGAATTAACTACTCCCCTTTTTTGATTGTATAAAACTCTAATTAATTATAGAGCTGCAACTACTGTAGCGAATGAACCTCTACATAGTGCATTTGGTAAATAAGTAGTCATTGCAAGTCTTTCTTGAACTCTAACTGTTACAAAGTTCTTTTGAACGTTGTCAGAATCTTGCTCAAAGAATTCAACACTTACATTCTCTCTCTGCCATATTTGTGCAGCTTGTGAGAAATTACCTACGATAAATTCTCCTTCTGCCATTGCAGTTGAGATTCTAAATGGTACTCCCATAAATGTAGGTTGTAACCCTTGATAAACTTGGTCTTTTAAATATCTACTATCACCATCTTTAAGTGCAAGAATCTTGTGAAAGTCTGTTGGGTGCATTAAAATCCCATCTGAAGTATAATTAGCTTTTGCAACTTGGTTAAGTGCAGTAATTAATACATCAATGTTTTGTGGGTTTGCAATAACACCATCAGCGAATCCTGAAGCAGCATTAGACCAAATAGTAGCAGAATTTCTTAATCCTTCTAAATTTGGTGCAGTACCATTTCCACCTAATAACTGGTCATCTTCAACTGCCATTAACTTGCTTGGCACTCTTGCAGAGATGTAAGAAGTTAATTGCTCTGTATCATCAAGCATTTGCTTTGATAATCTTAAATAAGTACCAATTAATTCTACATTAGCAGTAGAAGCAGTTAAGTTAAAGTCAGTTTGTCCTAGTGCATTACCTTCTGCTGTTGCAGCAGCACCTTGTGTATAAGCAGATTCTTTGATATATCTTATTGTGTCAGAGTTTGTAGTTCCAACAGGTACGATAGACCTAACGTGAACCTCATTGCTTGGGTCATACTTTATTCCAGGTACTCTTGTTGCTGCAATAACTTCACCAGTATAATCTGCACCAGTTGTCATATCAGCTTTTACTTCAAATGAAGCTGCTCTTGTTTGTCCTTTTTTAAGACCTTCAATAGCACCACCTTCGATAGCTTGTTTTAAAGCACCTTTAAAGTTTACTGGCTTACTTTCGATAGCATTTTTTTTAGCTGCCATTTCGATAGTATCCATTCTTTTTTGCATTTCATCATTCTTTGCAAGATATTCGTTAGATAAGTTAGAAATTTCACTTTTAAGTGATTCTTCAATCTCACCTTTCGCATTTTCTTGAGCCGAATTGAATGCTTTTTCAATTTTAGAATCAACTAAATCACCGATTTGGTCTAATTCTTTTTTTATATCGTCATTCATTTTATTACGAATTTAATTTATTAAACAAATATTTATAAATCTCATTATCGTTATTTTTTACTTCAATCGGCTCTGTGACTTCAATATCAGTCGGCAAAGTGATACTCTTTGAAAAAATTGATTTGAGTTTAATCAGTTCTGCTTCAATAGCATAACCTAAATTATCAGATATATTACCTTTGCGAATTAATTTCACCAAGTTATCATATCTCGATAATACTTTATCTACATCAACATTTCCTTTTACATCTAATATCATTGCTTCATCATTTGCTGCTAATGTAACTGCAGAGATTTCATATAATTTAACCTCTGTTAATTTTCTAAAACATTTATCACCTGAACAAGATTCTTTTTGTAATGGTAATATTCCAACACTATTTTCAGTAATAACACCTGCTTTAATTAATTCTAAAACATCAGTTCCAAGTTGTGTTTTTGGAATAGATGCTTCAAACATTAAACCTTTTTCATCTTCATATAAATTTATCATTTTACCAAGTGGTTTATCCATTTGATGTTGATAAAGATATTTTACCCTATCCCCATTTTCTTTAATAGTTTTAGTATATGCACCTTTTGAGATTATGTCACCATCAGAATCTATATTTCCAAAAATAGAACCATAGCCTTTTACAATTCCTGACTTTTCATCTATGTCCTTTAGTTCACCTATTGGACTTGTTTTATATATTATATTCATAGTACAAAGATAATTATTTTAAATAATTGGTATTGGAGCACTTGCACATCTACAATTAATAACATTAGCTGCAGACCCTGCACTATCTCCTGGGTGATTAAGTTGTTCACCCATAACACTAAATTTTTCATTCATTGGCCTTCTTTGACCATTAGCCATTAAATGTGCATCTCTAACTCTACCATCATTTCCTGAAATCCATTCTTTCTGTAAATTATTAGCACCAAATAAACTAGCTGCACTTTCATTTGTTGCGTAGTTTGCTGCGTTTACACTTTCAGTTCTTACTATTCTTTTACCATTCGATATGCTCATACCTTTAAATTTCTTTCGTAATATTCTTTCAGCACTTACTTCATTTAATGCCATAAAAGATTCTTCTTGCATATATCTTCTAATAATTTTATTAAATTCTTTTTTACGATTATCTGCTATACTTACAATTCTTTCACCTGCTATTGTTTTTCCTATATAAGCAAATTTTTCTTCCCAAATACTTTGATATGCTTGTGGATTATCTTTTGTTATATATTTTTCATAATGTCTATAATACCAATTAGCCATTCTTAATCCAATAGTTTTATATAATTCTATATATAATTTTTGTAAATCTTTTAATTGGTAATAAGTATCGAGATTTGGAATTATTCTACCTACCATAAAAGAATTTATAATTTTATTAGATTCTTTATTAAAATAACTTGACCAAATTCTGTCTTGTTTAGATTCTGCTATTTCTAATTGTTTAGTCCAATCAGTATAATAATTTTTATTTAATTTATGAATCATCTCTTTCAGAAATTCTTTTTGCCCAAGCAACCATAGATTTACCACCCCATAAATTATAAGCTACATAACCTCTATCTTTCCAAGGTTCATTTCTATATTCTTCTGATATTTTAGCATTATCTTCGTGTCTTGCTAAAAAACTATTAACTCGTTTAATTGTATCTATTGATAAAGATTCACGGTTTGCTAATTGATTTGCTCGTTTCCAACCAACTTCAGTTCCACCTTTTACAACATCACGACCATATTTTTCTCTCCAATCCAACATTCTTTTTGCATTGTTAGTTGCTCCTTGTGGATAATTATTATATGAATCTTGTTTAGAAGTATATTCGTGGTCACCTGGTTTTAATTCTCTATTAGTTATCGATTCGTAATCTTCGTGAGTAGCACAAGGCATATAAATTGTTTGTCCATTTTCAGTATGACTATGAGTTCCAACACACCCTAAATCATTTGCTCTTTGTTGAGCTTCTTGTGATGTTGTATAAACATCATTTCGTAATTCTTCTTTAGGTATAGCATTATAATCTATATCTACACTTTTTACTTCTTCCTCTATTATATCATTAGATAAAGGCATAAGATTAGCAGGTATATAATAATCATTCATTTCTTCATTTTCTTCATCTACACCATAATTCATTGCTTGTCTTTTTTCATTTGGTGTAGTCCACCAAGCACTACCCATTTGTTTTACTACACTGTTCATTTCTTCTTGTAGTTCTGCAATATTAGAATAATCAAAATCTAAATAAAGATTATCACCGAATGATGGAACTAACCATCTATTTAATTCATCTTTAATTTTATTTAATTCAGGAATTACTGCATTTTGATATAATGATTTTTTAGCTTCTATCATATTATTATATGTAGATGTATCTGTATTATTTAATAATTGTACAGGTACTTGGTAAATATTACATAAATCTTTAATACTTGCATTATACTGTTGAATTAAAGAAACATCTGTTGCATTTAAACCAAAGTTTACCCAACTTAATTTTTTAGGTGTTATAATAATATCACCTGCATTATCACTACCTTGATATTGTTGTCTAAATTTATCTTTTAATTGTTGTGCTTGTACTTCATTCAAATCTCCTTCATCTGACATTAACACACCTCTTGAAGTTTGATTTTGTAAATATTTTACACCAGTTGTTACTGCTTCATTATTTGTGTCTAAACTTCTTAAACCTGCTTTAAGTGGTGACATTCCGTAAAGGTGTGAACCTGTTCCATCATAATATGGGTTAAAATCTTTTATATGACATATATCTTCTGCATCAATTTTATATTCACCTGAATAATCTAAACTATATCCTGCAACTGGTTCAAATATTCCATTACTATTTATTTCTACCGATTGACTTGGTAATACATAAAGTTCTTGCCATTTACTTTGATTTGGTCCAGATTCTGGTTTTATTCCATAAACATATCTGTTACCTGTTAATTTACCAAATGCTATAATTTCTTGAATCCAACTGCTATAAGATTGAGCAGGGTTCGGTCTTTCTAAAAGTTTATGCAAATCTGTACCATCTAATTCTGCTAAAGCGTGTTTCCTTTGTAATAATGATTTATGTAAAATGTTTCCATTCATTAAACCACTTGTCATTGCTTTGTATTTTTTTAACTCATTTTCATTTTTAACCTCATAAATTTGAAAAGGAATGTTACTCGCAGTTTTAGCTATTAAATTAACAATAGAATAAACTGTTGAATTAAACATATATCCTTTTTTAATATATGTATCATCATTTTCAGGATTCCAAATTATTGACTGTCCTAGATAATTATAAATAATTTTGTTAAATCCTGTGTTTGTATTTTGAAAATTCTTTTTAAGTATATCTCCAACTCTTGAAAAAATAGATGCCATTCGCTTACGATTTATGTTACAAAAATAATAATTATATTACAAAGAAGTTTTGTTGCTTTCCAAAACTACTAAAAGTGAGGTATCTCATAGCATCCATACAATGATTCATTCTATCTAAAGGCTTGTTAATTATAGTTCCATCTTTCATTTCAGTCCAATAATAACTGTGATATTCTTTTACAATATTTGATGATTCTTTACTTATATATATTTCATATTCTTTTAATAAACTAATTCCTGCATTTACACTTCCTTGACCTTTACGAGCAGGATTGATATATAAACCTTTTCTTTTTATTTCTTCTATTGATTTTGGTTCTGCTGAATCTCCATAACAAATTACTTGTTCATATCCACTAGCTTTAATAAATTCTGCTATTTCATCATTTGTCATTCCTTTATTATATAATAATTCGTGAAAAAATAGTTTATCATTTTTTTTAAATCCAATGACTATTGCAGTAGGGTCATTACTAAAACCAAAATCAATGCCGATTATACCATCATTATTAATATCAAATTCTGGAAAGTCACTATAATTAATAAAGTTCCAATTATTAAATATTTGTCTAGCACTAAATATTGCTTTTTGTCCTTCTCCATATACTCTCCAATAATCAGGGTCTTTTAATTTCATTCTTTCTATTTCATATACTAAATCTTTAGAAAGAAATTTGTTATCCTTATATGTTGTTATCCAAGTGTCACAATCATCACGAGGTACTAAATCATCATAAATCCAATGTATTGGGTCACTTGGGTTAAAATCAACAATAACCATATCTAATGTCCTCATATTAATTTGGCGAAAATCTTCAATAGTTAATTCATTGCCCTCATTTAAAAATGCAATGTTTCTTTTCCGACCACGAATTTTTTGTGGTTCATCTACTGATAAAAACTCTATTAGATGTTTGCCATATTCAAAAGTGTTTGCTGATTTATTATGAACACCTAAATAATATAACCCTGTTTTTTCAAGAATTGTAATTATATCTCTTAACACACTTCCTTTTAAAGCAGGTAATGTTTTTCTAATAATAGATATAACCAAAGGCTCTTTTGATTCAGTTAACAGATATGTTAAGTATTGACATACTGCATAAGTTTTCCCACTTCTTGTTCCTCCTTGGTGTACTTTAAATCTTTTTTCTGAATTTATTAAATCATAAAATTGCCTATTGCAATGTTGTTCTATTCTTCTTGACTGGGTTTCCATTCTATTAGTGTTGATT
>Ga0180120_10001436_pt1 | contig 12150 bp, 10 predicted proteins | sample CPBDNA_3_FD_129677 | JGI IMG/M metagenome (GOLD analysis project Ga0180120, IMG submission 129677) | Freshwater to marine salinity gradient microbial communities from Chesapeake Bay, USA - CPBay_Spr_31_0.2_DNA (version 2) (version 2) | ecosystem: Environmental > Aquatic > Marine > Coastal ... | reverse complement strand
TCGAAAACTAAAGCAGCCATCGCCACCATTACCGGCCTTAAAATTGACCTTCACCTCATCGTAAAACATGCACCCTTCTCATCCGAGTAACCGCGCATTGCAACCTCATTTAACTGAGCACTCGCCAAAGGTTGATCTCACACAAAATTAACCGATCTGTTCGGCATACTTTTGTGGCCTGGTGAAGTGCGCTACTCTGGTAGTCCGACACCACCTACACCTTTATTCGGAAGCACTCTCAGCCTCTGCCGGTCCGCCCTCTGCTTGATCCAACATTCGCAAAATTTTGTAGGGCTCCGAATGAATAATTTTATGAATCTCACCTTCAACCCACTTTCTGGGAGAGGTCGAATGTAAGCGAGCAATATGACAAATCGATTCAAATTCGGCTTCTGAGAAATGTAACACCAAATTTTGCTGCGATGCTTCTTCAATAGACTCCAAATCTGACTGCGCACCCATCATGCCCTGCACAATCAAAAGCGCCTTTCGTGGGATCGGACGGTTCGACGACAGCCAGTTATCGACCGTGCGCTTTTGCACACCACAATTTTCAGCCAACCATGCTCGGTTACGGCCCATGCCCTTCAACCATAGTACAATATCGCGGGCTGTTAAATCTAATTTCATTAATGAATTCATATTACTATTTTGGATAAGAACATTCTTACACAAATGATCTTAACTCAAACATTATACATGCTTTTAATTTTAGTAATATGTAAAGTTTATTTGTGATATATAAATATTATCATTATAGCCTAAACAAAAAATACCTATTCACGCGTAAAATATTACGTAAAAATATATCAAAAAATACGTTTTATCTCGTAGAAATAGATGAAAGCGACTCGGAACAACCATCATGAGCACTCTATCGACTCAGTGCTGTATTGAGGCCTAATCAAAGGAAAAGATGAGAGAAATCTCTCCCTAAGGCAGGAAGCGCACCACGATAGGAAATCCTGCAGTACGATCTCGGTAAATCAATCGACTGATTAGTCAGTGTGCAGCGCGGCGATCATTCCTACTTCACCCTGCACCGGGCAATCGCGCACTAACTGTTCAACTCCCTTACCGAACCACAGGATCAGCTGCAACGTCTGTCGACCAATTACACTGCCCAGAGCGGAAGCAGTAGGTGCAGATTGGCAAAATCACATGCCTGCGAATGATTCATAAATACACTTATTCGTGCATATTATTCATTCTAAAGCCGAGATATCACTACTTTAGGCGCATAAATCCAAAGAAAAAGCTGATGCTGTTACACTATTAGTGTAAATTTTTATTTTACTAAATGCTTAATTAATGTAAAACGCATATTAATTCATTCTAAAGTGATAAATTACATCATAAATTAAAAAATGCCTAAGCTACCAGTCACCATAAAAACCCTCAGCAACAAACAGAAAAAAAAAATAGAAAGCATTGCTAAAGAGCGATCAACAACTCCTAAAGAGATCATAACCGCTTGCTTACGTACACAAATTGATACTCACAATACTAAAATTAATTCATCAAAAAGCGCTTAATACTCAATTTCACTCACACGAACTAAAAATAGTAAATCTTTCGCATCCAAGTATTCTCTATCCCAAACAACTAGATCAGCGCGGACCACGCGGAGGTGGTCCCTCCCAATGGTACACAAGCGACCCGCCTTTACCCATGACCCAAGCTTGACCCTGCGGTGGCAGGAGGTTTGCTCTGCACCATGCCCAGCTCTGAAATAGTTGCCGTCATTGATGTCGGTAGTAATTCGATCAAACTACTCGTCGCCCGCAGCGGCAGCACGCCCGACAGTGTCGAGACCTTATTCACAGAGACCATTGAAACTCGGATCAGCGCGGGGATCAATCAAACCCAGCCGAAGCTCAGGAAGGGAGCAATGCAGGCGGGCTGCCAAACCATTACTGAGCTGGTAGGTCTTGCGCAAAACTTTCAGCCTAACTCGCTGCGTATCGTCGCCACCAGTGCCGTGCGCGACGCGACGAATGCTCCTCAATTCATCGCACTGATCAAGCAAGCGACCGGCATCGAACTGCAAATCCTTTCGGGCACGGCAGAAGCGACCTACATCTGCAAGGGCTTAGCCTGCGATCCGCAAATCGCGGGCAGTTCTCGCTTTATTCAAATGGACATCGGCGGCGGCAGTCTTGAGCTGATCCGCTTCCAGCAGGGCACTATCGAACAAGCGCTGTCGCTGCAGCTCGGTGCAGTTCGCCTCACCGAGCGCTTCATACATGACCGTGATGCTGCGCTGTCCAGTGAGACTGTGGCAGCGATCACTGCACATGTGCAGCAGCAACTCGCTGACAGCGGCTTTAGCTTCGCCAAGGATGCGGGCCCAATGATTGTGACTGGCGGTGCGTTCACCGTCACACGCGCGATACTCGGCGCGCAGGCAGGCATGACCATCGACGCGCATTCCGCGGAGCTAATGCACCGCGAAATCACCGCACTCAAAGATAAACTGATACACTTACCTTTGCACGATCGCATGGCAGTGCCGCACTTGCCCACGAGCCGCGCGGATATTATACCCGCAGCCCTCATTACGATCGATACCGTGCTGAATCTCGCACAGCGCCACAGCGTCACACACTCTTTTTACAATCTGCGGTACGGGATCGCGGCGGAATTGCTCGGCAACTAAGCGTACCCTACCAACGCGGACCACACGGAGGTGGTCCCTCCCGAATACCTAACCCTCCCGGGAGGGACGAGCTCCGTCTCGTCCGCACTGCCCCAGGAAATACACTCAGCCATCCACAAACCAACTCCACGCGGACCACACGGAGGTGGTTCCTCCCGAAACATGCGTAACCCCCTGCCCCGGGAGGGACGAGCTCCGCCTCGTCCGCAATGCCACTGCCTCAGTCATGCCATGACAACTGATAAAGCTCACCGGCATATGGCCACTGACTCGACACAGGTACCAATCCTGCCCGCACAGGATTTTCGCGTACATAGGCCCATTTCTCCGAATAGCTATCACCCGTTCGCAATTCCCTATCCCAAAAATCACGCTGCCATAATTTATCCGCACCAAAATACTCGCAAGAGCTGGCAAATCGCGACTTCCAATATCTCACCCATTTTGACAGCGGCTCCGTTGGATACGAATTCGGCGTACAAAACAGATGAATATGATCCGGCATGATGACATAACGTCCAACACGAAAAACCGAGTCATCACTTAAAATAGATCGGAATAATTCGTGTGCCTGATCATTCGCCAAAACAGGACGCCGCCCTTTAATGCATACCGTTACAAACTGTATTGAAGCACGATTACACCCGTGGAGTGATGGTAAGTGAACTGGACGCTTTCGAACCGGCAAAAAATTCTCCGTCATTGAAAAATCCATATACGACACTCCAGGCACACACAATTAAAATAACAAAATAATACTTAGCCATAAAAAATCTTCAACACCACGCGGCGGACCACACGGAGGTGGTCCCTCCCGAAACATGCGTACCACCACTCCCGGGAGGGACGAGCTCCGCCTCGTCCGCAATGCCTCTGTAACGAAACACAATCAAATCTGATCAGGCGCTCTATTCTATCGCGGACCACACGGAGGTGGTCCCTCCCGCATCCATTGGCAGAAACAATGCGCTACTTATTATGGTCGGCCTTTTTCTGCGTGATTCGGGCGCGGCGCTCGGGATGTTTGGTGTCGAGCTTCGCAGCATCGGGACCCATTTTGCGGAGTCGTGCTTTATTTTGGATCGTATCATTTTGCTTCGGTGCGATCTCGCCTTCACCCTCTTCATAGCGCCGCTCTTTACCAACAAGGTCAAAGCGCACGGGGCAACCGCTGAGACGGAACTCATGAATAATGGCTTTTTCTAGATAACGGCGGTAGCCGGGATCAAGCCGTTCGATACGGTTACAGAAAAAGCGTATACGCAACGGGCGTGAACCCGTTTGCACACCATAAAACACTTTAAAGCGCTTGGTACCGACCACTTTTGGTGAACGGGCTTCAAACAACGATTCAATCAAGCTGTTGAGCTTGCCCGTCGGAATCTTCATATCGAGCGTGGCCTCAATCGAAGCGGCGGTTTCTAGCATCGACTCGATACGGAACCCAGTCTCAGCGGACACAAATAAGACCGGTGGATCTGGCAGGAAGAACATTTCCTTGCGCAGCGATTTCTCGTAGGACTCGAGGAAGTGCTTCAACGAGCGGAACCCTTCGATTGGTTCGCGCTCCCATTGTTGAATAATCAAGTCCCACTTATTGACGACAATGACTAATGCGCGCCCGGCATCAAGTACCGCACCGGCTAAGGCTTGGTCTTGCTTGGTCACACCATCGACCGCGTCGATCACCAGAAAGACAACATCCGAATTTTCCATCGCATGCTGCGTGCGCACACTGGAGAAAAACTCCACTGGACTATCCACTTTGGTTTTGGTGCGAAGACCCGCAGTGTCCGCGAGCCGAAATTTCAAGGTCTCGCCGTCTTTGTGCGCATAGTCTAAATCCAGCTCCACAGAGTCGCGTGTGGTGCCGGCCACATCACTGACGATGAGGCGCTTGGAATTGAGCAGGCGATTGCCGATTGAAGACTTGCCGACGTTTGGCCGGCCCATCAACGAAATACGGATACGCTTCGGATCGGCCGATGCGCTCGCGTCTGCCTCGGGCTTTTCACCCAGCTTCGCCTGAATGCTGTCGAGCAGGTCATGCATCCCGCGACCATGTTCAGCAGAAACCGGTATTGCATCACCTAGGCCCAGGCTAATAAATTCATAGATGTCGTCTTCGTTCTCTTCGAGATCAGCCTTGTTGGCGACTAAGATCACTTCTTTACCATAGCGGCGCAATTTCTCTGCGACGATCTCATCCAGCGCGGTGATGCCCATACGCACGTCCACCACAAATAAAATCACTGAAGATGCTTGAATCGCAAAGTTCACCTGCTCTTCAGCGGCAGTGGCAATTTTTTTAGGCGTCATCTCCAGCTCCATGCCCAGTCCCCCCGTGTCGAGCAAAACGAAATCGTCGCTGACCTCGGCAGAGATCAGGTCGCGCGTCACCCCAGGCATGTCATGCACGATCGACAAGCGACGCCCACACAGTCGGTTAAATAGGCGGCTTTTCCCGACATTAGGACGGCCCACTAGGGCCACGGTTCTGGATGGATCAATCATGTGCTGCTACGCAGAGTAGAAAAGTGAAAGTGAAAGTGTGCCATAGTGGGCAACCAACCTTATTAAAAGAAGTAAAGCCGAGCTGGATTGCCCTAGCAATGAGGAACTTACAAGGCTTATTTACGCACCTTATCGACATAGCGCTCGATACGGTCGGTCGCTTCGATCAGTCGCTCGTAACTGGTGGAGAAACTCGCCCGGGCAAATCCGGCACCACTCGGGCCAAACGCCGTGCCAGGTACAATCGCGACTTCCTGCTCTTTGAGCAGGCCTTGGCAAAAGTCCATCGAGCTCAAACCAGTCGATTGAATCGATGGGAATGCGTAAAACGACCCCTTCGGCGAGTGACAAGCGAGCCCTGCTTCGTTGAAGCGGCGCACGACTAAATCACGGCGACGATGATACTGCTCCTTCATCTTAGCGACTGCTGGACCACCATTTTTCAGGGCCTCGATTGCAGCTTCTTGTGAAAGAATCGGCGCACAAAGCATGCTGTATTGATGCACCTTCATCATCGCTTCGATCAGTGACGCGGGGCCGCAAGCATAACCAATCCGGAAACCAGTCATCGCAAATGCCTTGGAAAAGCCATGCAAAAAGATCGTGCGCTCCTGCATACCCGGTAATGTTGCGATACTGGTATGCTTGCCTTCAAACGTGAGCTCCGAGTAAATTTCGTCGCTGATCACTAATAGATCTTTCTCCACTGCAAACTTAGCAATGCGCTCAAGCTTCGCACGCTCCGTCACACCTCCGGTTGGATTGGTCGGGAAATTCAGCATCAGCACCTTGCAGCCCGGCTCCCATGCCGCTTCAACAGCATCGGGATTGATCCCGAACTGGTCTTCGGCAGAGGTGGCGATCGCGATTGGCTGCGCATGTGCGAGCACGATGCTTGGACTATACGAAACATAGCAGGGCTCATGATACAGCACCTTGTCGCCAGGATTGAGTACTGCGCGCAGAGCAATGTCCAAGGCCTCCGAAACACCGACTGCAACGAGAACCTCGTTGTCTGGATTGTAGCTCAGGCCGAAATTATTTTCCACGTAGGTGTTGATCTCACGGCGCAGGCGAATCAGCCCCATGTTATCCGTGTAACTGGTCTTGCCCTTTTCGAGTGCAAAGATCGCAGCCTCACGAATATTCCACGGGGTGACAAAGTCGGGCTCACCAATACCGAGCGAAATCGCCTGCGGCATGGCTGCAACAATCGCAAAGAAATCGCGGATACCGGAACGAGGCAGGCCAGCAACGTGGTCTGCGATAAAGCGTTGGCTATCGTCACTCATTATGCACTCACAGCGGGTTTGTCGCTGCCCTCGGACGGAGATAAAAGTAAATGGCGCTGCTCTTTATAAGCTCGCAGCATGAAGTGCGTCGCGGTCGAGAGCACACCTTCGACACTCGCAAGGCGCTCTGAGACGAAGCTAGCCACTTCACGCAGATCATTGCCTGTGGCAAATACCAGTAAATCATATGAACCAGACATCAAGTAGCAGGACTCTACTGCGTCAAAGCGGCTAATGCGCGTAGCGAGGCGATCAAAGCCGCCATCTCGCTCTGGGCTGATCTTCACTTCGATCACTGCGCGCACAATCGTTTCCTGTGCACGCTCAGGATTCAGCACAGGGCGCCAACCCAGCAGAATCTCTTCGGCTTCGAGGCGTTTTAATTCTGCGTCGACGGCGCTATCGGACAGGCCGAGCACCTGCCCGATTTGGGCAGTGTTAAGGCGTTCACCTTCAAGAAGTAGTTGCAAGACTGAGCTCATAGATGCGGTAGTAAAAGTGCTAACCCGCAAAAGGCAAAAAGCAAAAAGGACTATTTTTGGTCCATCGCCAATGAGCGGGGCAGCCATTGATGGTATGTTTGGGGCGATGAAGTTGCTTCCTACTCTTGGGAAGGTCGACCCTCCCCAACAGTTTTCTCCCACAAATGCCGATCCAACAATACTGACCCATAGCAAAAAGCCCTGCGCCTCCGCGCTCAGCGCTAACTTGAATCAATTTCAAGCCTCTAGAAAAGCCCGAATCTGCTTGGTCACAACTCGCCCACCATCTTCGAGTATATAGTGCCCATGCGCCTTGTGTAAGTGTACTTCTGCATTTGGAAAGAGCTCACACCAACGTTTAAAAAAGTGCTGATTGAAACAGAAATCCTTACCACCCCAGACAATCTGCACCGGCTTATCGGCAAGTTTCTTTAGACCGTCCTCGACTTCAACCAAAGTCCCGTAACTGCGGTGACTCTGGCTGAGTGGGATATCTTTAACAAAATTCCACACAGCGATACGATCTGCCCAACTTCTATATGGCCAGAGCATGCCTGCTTTAACAGCCGGAGACAGAGGGATTTTCACTGACATATTGGTCGCTGGCCCGGCAAAACCATTTAAGCCGCGAATCACTACTTCGCCAAAGAACGGCACCTTGATCGCTGCAATACGCAGAGGAATCCGCTTTGAGCGAAACGCCCCAGTATTTAGCAACACTAATTTTTGCAATGCTCTAGGCCGGCGCCCAGCAAGCCCGCAGCCGATCGCTCCACCCCAATCATGCACTACCAGGCTAAACTCAGTAATCGCCAAATGATCGACTAAGCGCTCTACATCCTCGATGCGCCGTGCCAGCGTGTAAGGGTAATCCCGCGGCTTATCCGAAAGTCCACAGCCAACGTGATCCGGCACGATACAGCGATACCCGGCAGCCACGAGTGCCAGGACTAAATCTCGGTAGTAAAACGACCAGGTTGGGTTGCCATGCAATAAGATCACAACCGGCCCCGTGCCCTCATCCAAATAATGCATTTGCACAGGCCCCTCCGAAAGGGGCGTAGCTGGCTGATCAAATAAATTACCCGCAAACGGATATTCGAGGCGTACTTTCGGCGGCAGTTGGGATGCTCTTAAATTAGTCATGCTGCGGCCACTCCACTGCCATCATTAAACTACTCAAACCACTACCGATTCCAAGCAACGCGGTCTTTTGCCCGGCTCTAAAGGCACCCTCCTCGATGGCGCGCGCCAAAGTAATTGGGCAGGACACAGAACCCACATTGCCCAATGTTTCGAAAGTGGTATAGTCTTTTTCAAGATCTAATCCGAGTGCCTTGAATAATTCGCGCGAATGAGCCTTGCCGACTTGATGAGTAATCACCCGATCGGGGGTCTCCGCCGACCAACCAGTCGTCGCCACAAACCGCGCCCATGCGCGGGTCGCCACGCCGATGCCAGCGACCAGTAACTCCTCCGAGTCGGTCAACATTTCTAAAGCATCACCCGCACTGTCGCCTTGGCAAAGCTGATTGGCTGAACTATCCGTTTCGACCACCGCCGCTGTCAGCAAGGGGCACGTGCCCTGCACCAGATCTTTGCGGCAGAGCACCGCGCCGACCGCACCGGCACCAATCGTGAGATTGGCAAAATACGGCTTGATCGATTGACGCGTGAGTTCGGGCTGAAGCAGCTGTTGCAAGGTATTCTCAACCAATGGTCGACCGTTCTCACCTGAGACAATCAAAGCCCGCTCAATTTGCCCCGACTCAATCATACTGGCAGCCACTACCATTGCATTTAAAAATCCCAAGCAGGCATTGGAGACATCAAAAATCTGTGTCTTACCCGGTAACTTCAACAAGCCATGCACATATGCTGCAGTCGCAGGCTCGAGTCGGTCACGACACACCGCGGAGTGAATCAACAAGTCAATCTCCGAGCGGTCAAACGATGATTGTGCAAGCACTGCCTCGCCTGCCTTAGCAGATGCCTCCGAGGCGCGACTGCCCGCAGGCCAAAAGCGGCGTTCCTTAATCCCTGTCATTAGCTCTAGCCGTCCTTCTGGCAAGCGCAGGCGCTCATACATGGGCGCCAGCTTTGCCTCCACGTCCGCGGAGGTCCACACCTCGTCCGGTAGCGCATAAGCGAGCGATTCAATAGCTACGTTGTTAAAATTCATCCTCCTATGGGATACGGGAAGCAGGACGCAGGATACGAGTTTATTTATTTTAAAAAATGGGCAGGCGACTGAAATATGGGCTGTCTGCGTAATTAAAAAACTAAAAAGTGAGAACGAAACGGCCCCTGTACTAAGAAAATTCACTTGCTAATCCAGCCACATTGCCTAGCTAAGTAAGTGATGGAACGCCGAAATAGCTCAGTTGGTAGAGCAATTCATTCGTAATGAATAGGTCGACGGTTCGACTCCGTTTTTCGGCTCCATACTTCGCTGAGGCTTCGCATCGCAGGTCATCGTCACAAAAGCTGCACCACTGGCTTAGCTCAAGCAGTTCAAAATCAAGCGTATGATCCTCAGCGCCATTCACAATGCGAAGTTTGGCCCATCGTCTCAGCAGACCATTGAATCTCGATCGCCGAAGAAACACACGGATGTTAAACGAAGCAGTTAAACTGCTCTCACCGAATAGCCAGCCGCTACGATCATCCTTTAAAGTGTAACAAGATCGCAGCTCGCCTCTCCCAGAAATTTTTATCATTTTTACCCTTATGGAATTACGTTCAACCCTACTTCAACTATTACGCACAAAAGACTATGTCCCCATGCGGCGTGAAGAAATCTTTGCAGTTCTAAAACTTTCGCCCAAAGAAATTAAAAATGGCCATCGCCTACTCGATCAAATGCTCGAGCGCGGCGAAATCGCTAGACTCAAAAAAGACAAGCTCTGCATCCCTGACGATGCCGACCTCGTTAGTGGGCGTATTATGTTTCGTCAAAACGGAGCGGCCACGCTGATCCCCGACTCAACCACGGGCAAACCATCTGTGCCCGGCAAAGGCTACCCAGTATCTGCTGAAGATACTGGCGTCGCCATGCATAGCGACCAAGTACTCGCCCGCATCATACAGCGACCGCGCCGCGCCTTCCGCGGCAAGGGCCAAGGTCGCAACAACAACGCTGATGCGAACGAACAACCCAACGTTCGTGTCATTCGTATACTTAAGCGTGCGCGAGAAGCAATTCCTGGAACTCTCGAAAAAGGCCGTCATGCCTACTACGTCATCCCAGATGATCCACGCATCATTCAAGATATACTGGTTCCTGAACCCGCAAATTCGGGCCTTAAACCACTGCCTAAAGTGGGCGACAAAGTTGTGGTCAAACTACTTGAATGGAAACAACGCCACCTCAATCCCGAGGGCGAAATCAGTGAAGTGCTCGGCCGCACACATGAGCCTGATGCCGAGTTCAAAGCCATCTTATTTAAATACAACCTCAACCCTCAGTTTCCTGCCGCAGTCGAGAAACAAACCGACGCCATTCCGGATCAAGTGCCAGAGAAAGACACTAAAGGCCGTCAAGATTGCCGAGATATCTTTACCTTCACGATCGACCCAGATGACGCTAAAGATTTCGACGATGCCATCTCAGTCGAAGCACTCGAAGGCGGTAAGACTCGTGTGGGTGTGCATATCGCTGATGTGAGCGCCTACGTCAAACCAGGCACACCGCTCGACGTCGAAGCCCAAGAGCGAGCTAACAGCACGTACCTCGTGGGTACCGTCATACCCATGCTTCCGCATGCACTCTCCAACGGCCTCTGCAGCCTAGTCGAAGCGCAGGATCGGCTCACCAAGACGTGCTTTATCACGTTTTCAGACCAAGCCGACATCGTCGCAGTCGACTTTGCCAACACTGTGATTCGCAGCAACAAGCGCCTGACCTACAAGCAAGCTTTTGCATTCATGACTGAGGACGACCTCGACACCGTGCGTCAAACACCGCTCCCACCCAAGCATCAGACTGGCTCCACTGGTCGATCGCTGGACGAAGTCAGTGATAAGGAGATGATACTTCTGCAAACACACATTCGCAAGAGCTGGGACATCGCCGCCAAACTACGTCAGCGGCGCTTTAAGAAAGGCTCGCTCGACCTCGACATGACCTCAGTCAAAATCTACGTCGACGAAGAAGGCTACTCCGATCGTATCGAAAAAGAAATCAACGACGAGAGCCACCAACTGATTGAAGAGTTCATGCTCAGTGCCAATGAGCAAGTCGCTCGCGTCACTAAACGCGCCAACTTCCCCAGTATTTACCGTGTACACGACGAGCCTGAAGATGAAAAACTGCAGGAACTGCGCGAGACGATGCTTAGCTTCGGCGTACAATGCGGCAACCTCGGTAAGCCGCGAGAGATGAGCATGCTGCTCAAAAAGCTCAAAGATCATCCACAGGGCTACACCCTTAAGGTGCACGTGTTGCGTAGCCTCAAACAGGCGCAATACCGTGCCAGCGCAGACGGACACTATGGTCTTTCCAAGCCAGACTACACCCATTTCACCTCCCCGATTCGTCGCTACTCGGACCTAATCGTCCATCGTATCCTGGACGGCTATATGCACAAGACTGGCGTCGACTCAGCACCCGCCGAGCCCGACATCCGCTACGCGCAAGGCAAACTCGAATCACTCGGCGATCACCTCAGCGTGAGTGAGCGTAACAGTGTCGACGCTGAGAGAGACTCAGTAAAAACCAAGCTCCTCGAATTCTACGAACGAGAGTTGGAGAAACCAGAGAAAAAATCCTTCAAAGCAATCATCACCGATGTCAAAAATCACGGCTTATTTATTGAGCTCACTGATTCGCTGGCATTTGGAATGGTGCACATCTCCACACTTGACGACGACTTTTACCACCCGAGCAACGATGGCACCTCACTGATAGGACGTCGCAAACAAAAAACGTATTCACTCGGCCAATACATCATGGTACAAGTAGAGCGAGTCGATCGCTTCAAGCGACAAATCGATTTCCGCGCCACTGCTACCACTAATAAGATCGAGCGCCGGATGGATCCGAAAAAGCAGCGCCGCAGCAAGGGACGTCAAGCCTCAGCGGATCGCATCAACAAGGCCAGCCACAAGGGTTCCAGCAACACGCCCTCAAAAAAACGTGGTAGTGGCGGTAGCCCAGCAAAAAAATCAGGCAAAGCACGCCCCTTTAAAAAACGCCGCTAGC
>Ga0180120_10001435_pt1 | contig 12156 bp, 13 predicted proteins | sample CPBDNA_3_FD_129677 | JGI IMG/M metagenome (GOLD analysis project Ga0180120, IMG submission 129677) | Freshwater to marine salinity gradient microbial communities from Chesapeake Bay, USA - CPBay_Spr_31_0.2_DNA (version 2) (version 2) | ecosystem: Environmental > Aquatic > Marine > Coastal ... | reverse complement strand
CTGAAGGGCCATGATCGGCAGAACATCTAGCCACCAAACGAACACGCTATAACGGGATTCACCATGAACCATTTTGTATTTAGACCTTTCAAGATCTTTATTTTGAGTAGCCTGGTAATGCTGTTGGCCAGCTGTTCCATGACCGTGGACGACTACAACGCTGCTGTGGTTCAGACAATGGTCGGAGAAAAAGGCAATATTGTCGCCACCGGTTATGCAGTGATTAGCGTTCAGCCCCATGATAATCCCGCTCAGCAGCGGCTGTTGTCGATTAGAGCCTCGAAACTTGATGCCTACCGCTCGCTTATGGAGCAGGTCTACGGTCAGTATTTGGATGCCAACACCACCGTGGGCCAAATGATGGTTGAGAGCGATACTTTTCGCGCCCGTGTTCAGGGGGTCATCTACGGCGCATATCTGGTGAGTATCACGCCAGTGGGAGAGGACACTTACGAAGTTACCATGTCCCTCGATCGCGATATTGTAAATGATCTGCGAGTTCTCTATTTAGACCAGATGACCACGCGCTCCGGCGCTTGATCACTGCAGACAGAAATAACTAATAATGAACTTGTTTTGCTCAGGTACTTTAGCCACTGGCCATTGGCGCAGGCTAATTCTGTCGTCACTGCTGCTGTGCATGGCTCAGGGGACGCTGGCATTCAACGCTGATCAGCGCCTGGAGGCGATTAAGCAAGCGCTGATTGATTTGAGTCTGGGCTCGGAAGTGACCTTGGCCAGCAGCGCCTATCTCGATGAGCGCGGCGTGCTTCATGAGTCATCACTGTTGACCAGCCAATCTCAGGTGCGCGGTGTACGGGTGCTCTCCTATCTTGAAGAGGCGGGCTTGCGCAGTGCAAATGTTGAGGCAACACTGTCTGCCAGTACTTGCTCGGTGGCGCGTCCCGGCCTGCGTCGAGAGGCGCGGATCCGTGTTCTTCAGGGCGCCGATGATCCGCGTTTTGGTGATCATTATCTCGGCGAATTAAGTGCTTTGGCGCAACAGATTTTGAGCCAGACACTGTCGCGCACAGGGGTCTGGGCGGCGACGCCGCGGCAGCAGTTTAACAGTGGCTATCACCACAAAATGGCGGCCTCAGGTGGCAACCAGCCACCTTTTGAAATCCATCTTCGGCTGCAGCGAGCGCAGCCAGGATTCGATAAATTTAAACGCGGAGTGCAGCACTATCTCGCTGCTCAGGGTGGCGGTGCGCTGCGCTGGGGCCGTGCTCAGGTTCCAGCCCTGGCAGCCCGAAAGCCTTGGCCCAGACAAGTGCTGGCTATTGAGATGCGTCTTTTTGATCCATTTTTAGGCACTACGATTGCTGTTGAGACGGCAGACATTGAGTACCCGAATGTGCCCCGCGACTACAGTAAAAGTCAGCTGCCAAATAAATTTGTTGAGCAGCTAGGCAGCTCTGTGCAGCGCTTTGTAGATCAGACGAATAGAGCTCTGGAGTGCCACCCCCGTTACTACCATGTGATCAACGGCGCCTCAGGACAGGTTGATAACGACACTGATATTGGCTTGCGGATTAATGCCGGCAGCGTTGCCGGGGTTCAGGTTGGCGATCAGTTCTTGCTTAGTCCGACGCCGCAGATTAGCGGTGGCGGGGCCAGCCTCGATGATATTGAGAAGCTGGTTTTAACTCGGGTGGAGAGAGTAGACTCCCACATGGCGACACTGGTGGTGACGGCTGGTCAGGGTGATGGCGGTGGTGAGAGACATAATTTTAAACAATATGTGGCAATTTATTTTTAAGTAAGTTGAAGCTGAAGACAAAGATTAGGGAAAGATACTATGCACAATTTTATGCGCACTTTTAGTCGGAATTTTAGTCAGAATATTTGCAGCAATTTAAAAGGCTGGTCGGCAGTAGTGATCGCCTTGTGCCTACTGAGTAATGTCAGCCAAGCTGCGCCGGTCAGTGCTGAGCGAGCTCTCGCCCAACTCATGAGAGACGTCCAGCGCCTAGAACCCAAATTGGCAAAAACCCCATCAAAAGACGGCTATTACACGACTCGTCCCGGCGACACTGTGGATATGATTCTATTGCGCATGCTGCCCAATATGCCGGTTAAAAAGGCTATCTTGCGTCAGGCTTTGGTCAAGGCCAATCCCCATGCATTCAAGCGCAGTAATCCCAACTGGATGTATTCAGGCAAGCGCTTGAGATTGCCTGGAGCCGATGACATACACAATGTGGTGTTTATCAAGCAAGCCAATCAGAAAAAGTTCAAGCCCAATGATCGAGTTAGTTGGGTAAAGTATCCTTAGGGTTGTTGCATTCAGTTGCAGGCTGCCAGTTACAAGCAGTCTTTTAAAATAATTTTCTACTAACAGGTTAATCCAGTGCTAGGTCCGGAGCTGATCAACTTAACCGCGCGACCCACTCCGATTTTTTTGGAGGGCTCAGCTGCGATTCAGTTGACTCAGCAGGCGGCCAAAGACCTCGGCCTAAAAGATGGCCAGATCGTTCAGGGGGTGATCGCAGCACGCGGCGATCTGCTGAAATTGTTGATCAACAATAAAGAGTTAGAGTGGCCCGGCAGCAGTCGTTTTAAGCTTGGTGACAAGCTAGAATTTCGTGTCGACAGCAGTATTTTTGGTCGCTCTCTGGTACCTCTTAAAGGCCTGGCAACCACGCCGGGAAATACGCCGCCGGCAATCCCTTCTCCAGCACTTTTGCAGCTTATGCATCGCCCAGATCAACCCTCGGTTTTGGCCGGCCTGTTTAAGTCTGGTGGCTTAGAGGCGCTTGTTGCTCAGCTCGGTGGCAGCGAGCAGTTGCGCGCCAGCCTGATGCTGTCCATGGCCAAGCTCTCAATGGCCAAGCTCTCAATGGAGAAGCTCTCACCAATGTTAGTTAAGCGCAGCTTGAGGAACTCTGGTCTATTTGGCGAACAGTTACTTGCCAGCGGGGTTGTCAGGCAGGGACCTGATATCAAGCAGCTGTTGCGCAGCTTGCTGCGCAATGTGCCGCTGCAGAGTGCCATTGGTGCAGAGCTTAAGGGCGCTATAGATGAAGTGGAAAGCAAGCAGCTAGAGAGTCTTCAGGCGCAACAGTCGAGAGAGCAGAGCTATAGTTTTGTGCTGCCTTTTATGGATGCCAATGCGGTGGAAATAGAGCTTTATAGTGGGGCCTCGAATTCAGCCACTGAGGGTCAAGAGTGGATTATCAACCTGCACACGGAATCCCCCAGTCTGGGTGAATTGTGGCTGAAAACCACATTGCAGTCAGCGGCGAGCATCCAAATGGTGATGTGGGCGCCCCGGATCGATGTTGCAGATCGCGCCCGCGAAGCTGCCAGTGAGCTGCAATACGAATTACAGCGCTTTGGCCTGAATCTAGAAAAGCTCGATGTGCTCAATGCTCGGCGGCCCTCTGTCAGTGAAGGACTCAGTGGCAGCGGCCAAGTGGTGGACTTGAGCACATGACCTATAAGCCTTTAAAGCGGGCTGTGGCCCTTGAATACGGCAAGCTAGCAGCGCCCATTATGACCGCCAAAGGTCAGGGCGAAATTGCTGAGCTGATTATCGAAGAGGCAAAGAAGCAGGGTATTCATATTGCCGAAGATCCTCAGCTGGTTGCCCTACTGGGACAGCTGGAGCTAAATGAGGAAATACCTGAAAGTCTCTATGTGGCAGTGTCGGTGATTTTATCTTGGGTCTACTGGTTAAAAGGTATGGAGCCGGGAGATGAAAAAAATCCTTGAGCAGAGCCGAGTCTAGATTCTAAGCATCGCCAACAGACGTGCGATTGCGGTTGGGGCGCATCTTGCCCAAGCGGTCATAGATTTCAACGCTGTTTAAGGGGTCCGGGGACTGAATGGTCTGCAGTGCACCGCGAATGGTTTCAAGCTTATGGTTGATTAAAATTTCATTGCGCCGGTGCAGATCGCGACACTGGCTCATTAAATCCACTACCTGATCCCAGATCACGACGGTGGCCGCAGCCTTATCTTGATCGTCAGTGTGAGCTTTAATTTTTTCCAGCAGTTCGTCGCTAGCCAAAAAATGGAGTATCTCCAGCTTTTGTGCCTGGAGAGTTTCAAATGTGGCTAGATCCTGCTGTTTGAGCGCATCAAACTCGCTGTCGAGCACTAGCTTCAAGGCTTGGGCTTTGTGTACGGCCTGTGTCAGATGGTCTAAGTCAGATTGGTTCATGTTTGCAGCATACTGCCAAGCAGACGAATACGAAAGGATATTAAAAAAAAAGCCACTCTCAAGGAGTGGCTGATTGTCGTTTGCGGCTAAAGCATGTGAGGCAATGAGCCAGAGTTACGCTTGAAAAGAAGCTTATTTACCACCTAACATGCTTTCAATAGCGACAAAGCTTTCCGCAATACGGCGCTCATCCAGGGGATAGTTACCCTCGGCGAGTGCCTGTTTTATCTCAGCGACTTTAGCCTCGTCAAACTCACCAGCGGTCATTGCTGTTTCCGCAGCTTTGCTGAGAATAACTTCATCATTCGCTGAAGGGCGGGGTGCCGCGGAGGCACTGTTCGCTGTCGCCTCAGGCGCAGATTTGTTGTTTTTTAACTTATCCGCGGAGCTGTTCATCTCAACAGCGCTGCGCCCAAGCTTTGAAATACCGTCTGTCATTTGATTGTCCTTTCGGGCTCTATGGCCCAAAGTTTACCGTCTTCTCTTAGTATATCGGCACCAGTTAAATTTTCTATAGGGGAATATTGAAATTAATTTCACTCTAGCCCCTAAGGCTATCTTGGCTGATCGATCGGCGCAGCCCTATCTGGCGACAGTGCTCAATCCCCGGGCCTGACCTACAGCTGTGGCAATCCCCTGGATCTCTTCGCCGGACTCTGTGTTGAGCAGCAGTACGCGCTGCTCGAGGCGCGCATTTTCCAGGGCCAGCATGGTCACGGTAATCTCAAGTGCCCCGGTGCGCACGCTGAGCTGCACATTGTCACCTTTGCGAATGATATCAATTGGCGTCAGATCGGAGAGTCGAAGCAGGCTGCCTGCGGCGAGATTGCGAATCGCCTGCATCTGCTCGGCACTGCGGTAATTTTGCAAGCTGTCGTTGGGCAACTTGCCATAATAGTCTTGCAGAGCAATGTTAGAACGGGTGATGGCTTGCCCTCGGGGAATTCCGGACTGGGTTATCAATACCTGGTGTCGCTGCTTTATATCGTAGTTGGAGAGGATCTTGCCCGGGGCTAAATCTCTAGCAGCGCGGGCGCCATCCAGTTGCTCGAGAGTCACTGTTTGACTCCTAGAGGAAGTCGCCGAGGCGATCAATATGCTGTCAATACTGCTGCTCTCAATAATCTCTCCGGCGCCTACAGCCCGGTTCAATCTATAGCCCTCGATGGGGGTGACGAGCTGGCGTTGCATAACCAGGTCTCCGGCTCTTACCGCTGAGGCCAGGCTAAAGCCTTCTATAGCGCGAAGATCACTAGCCAAACCAGCAATGGAGCTGGACAGGCTTACCAACTCGACATCAGCGCTGACCAGCTGATGGCCAGCTTTAAAGTTGCCGGTGTAACGCAGGGCGTTGTCAGATTGGTGAACGCTAATACCCAAAAAAATCTGCCAGCCGCTTTGTGGGCAGCTAGCGCGCAGGGTTTTCTGGCTGGCGGCAAAAGGGTAGTTAAACTCAAAGGCGGTTTCACAGGCGGGAATAATCAAACGCCGGTCTGAGGCGGCCACTTCGACCATGGACTTCTGCACCTGACGATTCTCTGTTACCCAATTCTGGGCCTGAGAGACAAGTATATGTTTGTTATCAACACTTTGAGAAATTGTTTCGCCATGACCATTGCTGGCTGTGCTATCCAATGCAATTGCAGCGAAGGCAAGGTGCATCGCGAGGCAGCCGAGAAAGAGCGTAAAAGGTTTTTTTAGGAAAACAAGCATGGGCCGAGTATGAGTGTAGATCGAGGGTGACGCAATACCGACATAGCGGCAATTGCCGGTGGCAAGACTGTGCCGAAAAAGTGGCAAAGTGCAAAGTGAAGGGTAGATTTATAATGCCTAACTATATGATATTAAACAGGTTCCTCAATAAAATGCGGCAACATACCAGAGTTTGGCACTGCTTTTGCATTATCTCCAGAGACGGGTTCTTTTAGTGACGCTTTATATACAGCTCCTACTAAGACTAATCGGCCTAAGGGCAAAAAACTTTAGCGAATTGATAATGAAAATTTTTGATACGGCATTTGGACTACACGAAAAGGCACTCAACTTGCGCGCTCAGCGCATGGAAGTGCTTTCGCAGAATATTGCCAATGCGGATACCCCGGGCTTTAAAGCTCGCGATATCGATTTTAAAAACGTGCTTAACAATGTGCAGGGTAGTTCCATGCGCGCAACTCATGCTGGCCATGTGCGTCATGCTGGCAGTGCCGGAGCTGGTTCCGGTCTGCTCTACACAGTGCCGTTCAGCACCGCGGTTGATGGCAACACGGTTGATATTTCTGTTGAGCATGCGAAATACGGTAAAGCGGCAGCCGAGTACCAGGCCACGCTGCGATTTATTGAAGGCAATATAGCCGGCGTGCGCAAAGCACTGCGAGGAGAATAATACATATGTCTATTTCAAATATATTTGGTATTGCTGCATCGGCGATGAACGCCCAGATGGTGCGCATGAACTCTACTGCTTCGAATATGGCCAATGCCGGAACGGTTGGCAGTTCTGCTGAGGAGGCCTACAAGGCCAAACGTCCGGTTTTTCAGGCGCTGCTACAAGAGCATCAGTTAGATCAGGGCGCGCAGTTTCTTGGTGGTGTGAAAATCATCGGCATGGTGGACGACGCTGAGCCAAATAAGAGGATGCATGATCCGGGCAATCCAGTAGCGGACAAAGATGGTTTTGTCTTTAGCTCTAATGTTAATGAAGTCACTGAAATGGTTGAAATGATGGGCGCAGCACGAAGCTATCAGAACAATGTTGAGGTGGTTAATACGGCGCGTGAGTTGATGATGCGCACCTTAGATATCACCAAGGCCTAGGACAAATAGTTATGGTCAGCACAGTCACAGACACAACATTCTTAACCAGTGACCAATATCTTGAAAAAGAAAATGCGGTCGCCTATGGCGAGGACGAGCTCGGGCAAGACGCGTTTTTGACGCTGTTTACCGCCCAGCTTCAAAACCAGAATCCACTGGATCCCATGGATAACGAAGCTTTTGTTTCTCAGCTTGCCGAGTTCTCCTCTCTGGAGGGGATTAAAGGTATGCAGGGCTCTCTCGACAATATGGTCAATGGCATGCGTCAGGACCAAATGGTTGCAGGTGCCAACCTGGTGGGTAAAAAGGTCCAGGTTGCCGGCGGCAACTTTACCGGTGGCAACGGTGAGATTACCAAGGGATCTATAGATCTGGAGAACGGTGCTCAGTCGGTTATTTTGAGTGTTTACGACCCTGCCTCAGGTGACCTTATTTACCGCGACACTCAGGGCGCAAGATTGCCTGGTCGCGCCGAAATGAACTGGAATGGCCGCGATCGCCAAGGCGAAATCGTCCCTGAAGGTAGCTATTTGATGTCCGCCAGTGCCGTGATCAACGGCAAATTAGAAACCGTGCCGGTTACCACTATGGCCGATGTCCGCAGCGTTAGCTGGGATCCCAGCGCGCAGGAAATAACTCTGGAAGTGGGAGACAACGTATTTGTCGCCCTCGCCGATATAGAACGCATTGCAATTTAACAACAGAATTAGAAAGATCTTTGGAGAATAACTTATGTCATTTTATACCTCATTAACAGGATTGAACGCCGCGACTACACAGCTCGCCGTGACCTCTAACAACATTGCCAACTCCGGCACTGGCGGGTTTAAGCGCTCGGACACGGATTTCGGCGATATTTTTGCTACCTCTCCTTTGGAGAAGGCATCAAGTGTTGTGGGTCGAGGCGTATCGCTGAAAGAAGTGAGCCAGGAATTCAGTCAGGGCAACATCGAGTTCTCTGCCAACTCTCTGGATCTGGCGATCACCGGTGACGGTTTCTTTCCCCTTGAGTCGTCTGATGGCACTAAGATTTACACGCGCAACGGCGCCTTTATGCTCAATGAGCAAAACCAGATGGTTAACAGTGCCGGTCAGGCCCTGCAGTCGCTGCCGGTGGATTCCACCAACAAAGCTGACTTTGGTGTCGACCCTAGTGCACTGACTATTCCGCGGTCCACAGTGTCAGAGTTTTTGCCAACCACAGAAGTTGAGTTAGGTTTGAACCTGCCGTCTGAAGTTACGCCAATCACCGCAACCTTTAATCCGGATAAGCCAGACACCTTTCACAAGACCACATCCTTGACCGTTTATGGCACATCGGGATCGGCTAATCTGGCAACCATCTATTATGTTAAAACCGCCAACGCTACAGCGGACTCCCCTTATAACAAGTGGCAGACCTATGTTTATGTAGATGATCAGGAGGTGGATACGGCACTGATTCAGTCCTCAGACACCACGGGTGACGAGTACTTTATCAACAAGTATGGCGAGCTAAAAACTCGCTCTGAACTGTTGGAACTGCAGAGCACTAGTGCTGAAAGTGAGAAATACCTGATTACTCAGGGGACCCTGTACAAGAAGTATTCCTACGATGTGCTCTCTGAGCCCACCCAGTCGATTCCAGCCACAGCCAAGCTGACCATTGCTGACGACTCCGCTTATGCAGACGCTCTAAATCTAACCAATAACAGCGACGGCGTTGACTTCAGCGCCATGTCACGGGCCGAGCTTGACGGTATGTTTAACCTCTCGATTGACGGTTCTACTTCGGTCAATATTGGCCTTGAGCATCTCGCTGGTTCAGCTACACCTATGTCTGGTGCCGAGATTGCCTTTGAGTTGACCAATGTGATCAACGAGCGCTTTGGCGATGGCAAAAACTTTGATTTTTCAAATTCTGACAACCAGACGTTGAAGCTTTATCGCGGGTCCGATAACTCCAAGTCGGTTGAACTTGATATACCCACAATTTTGGCGGCCCACACTACTCTGACCAATGCTACTGACGCTAACTGGGATGGCCAGGTTGCTTCAGAGCCATTGGCTTATGCGATTAATGCCGCACTGGCAGCCAGCGCTGATTTCTCGGATGTTGAAGTCAGCTACAGTTCGGCTAACCAGGGCTTTCGTTTTGTTCAGAATGGCAGTGCCACTGACGCGCTCTATGTAAACGGCGGCGCCAGTGCCAACAACGTCTTTGGAGTACCAGCGGAGACTCCGTTTAACGCCGATGACCTCACCTCTATGGGCACTATGTTGTTGCCACTGGATACGGATGAGGCGGATGTATTACTCCGCGGCGTACTGCCCAACGGTGAGAATATTATCGCCACGCGCGACCAGCGTTTTGGCATGAAAGTGAGTTACGCCGAAGGCGCCTTTACGGTCTCTTCAGGGACTACAGGCGACACCTCAAGTCTAGCGATGGATAACGCAGGTGAATTAGCGCAGAAGCTCTTGGGTATCAGTGAACTGGGTAATTTTGTCTCCCCCGAAACCTCGCAGATCTACAATGTGCCAGCGGTTCGTGGTCAGGCATCAGCGCCGGCCGTTGTCACCGGTAACCCCATGGGTATAGATCCACGCAAGTCATTCTCGGTCAATCCAGACAACAGCTCCATGACAGTAATTATCGATTCGATCTCTGCCCAGATTGAATTGGACCAAGGTCTCTATTCGATTGGTACTTTCACTGAGCACCTGCAGGAAAAAATAAACCTCATGGCAGATTCCTTGGGGCGAACGGTTTCCGGTATTACCGTGGACTATCAGGATTCAACTGAAACACTGCGGATCACTGGAGCAACTGCTACCGACAACTCATTTATTCAGGTCGCCGGTCATGCTGATTGGGGCTTGGAAAATATTGCTCCAGGGTTTGGTGCAGCTTCGACTTTTATTGAGCTTTTCCCAGACACCTCTGGCACCAGTACCGTTTATGTTACCCAAACCAAGGATGGCGATTGGATTGAGACCACCGATGGTGGTGAGTTCGACTCCAACGATGTGCCTTACTGGACGCCGATATTCTTGGATAAAGGCGAGCTGACTTTTGATACCAGTGGTTCATTGGTGTCTCCAGTTGCTGGTGTGAAGTTAGAGAGTGCCGGTATAACCGGTGGTGATATCACGCTTAACTACGACAACAGCACCCAGTTTAACAGCCCATTCTCGGTCTTGAGTCAGTCTCAAAATGGTGCGCCAGAGGGTGACTTGGTGGGTGTAAATATCGGCGATGACGGTTTGGTTGTAGCCAGTTACTCAAATGGTTCACAGAAATCCCTGGGTAAAATTATTCTTGCTAACTTTGCGACGCCTAAAGGTCTACGTCAGGTTGGTGATACCAGCTATTACGCCACATCGGTTTCAGGTGACGCCAATCTTGGCGAGCCGGGAGCTGCAGGCTTTGGCACCATTCGTGCTGGTGCGCGAGAGCGCTCCAATGTGGATTTGACCGCCGAATTGGTTGATTTGATTACTGCCCAACGAAACTTCCAGGCCAATGCCAAAGCCATTGAGACCAGTTCATCGTTGACTCAGACCATTATTCAAATCCGCGGTTAAGCGCCAAATTAGGCGCGCGGTAAGAGGAATCTGAAATGGATAAATTAGCTTATACAGCACTGTCGGCAATGCAGAGTCAATCTGTGGTGCGCGCAGCCATTACCAACGAACTGGCGAATGTCTCGACGATCGGCTTTAAGAAGAGTTTTCAGATTGCCTCGTCCGCGGTAAAAATTGATGGACCAGGACATGAGTCACGCTTTCAGCCAGGTCTACAGATCTCGGATCTGATTAACCTGACGCCGGGTACGCCGATTAGTACCGGACGAGCACTGGATATTTCGATGAATGATCACACCGTGCTCGGCATTCAAACCGCAACCGGCGATATTGCTTACACACGCCGTGGAGATCTTAAAGTCGGCCCAACCGGTGTACTTGAGAATGCTGAAGGAGAGTTGGTGATGGGGGAAGGTGGTCCGATTTCGGTGCCTGCCGGCAACCTGATTACTATTAGCCCAGACGGAACAGTGTTTGCACAGATTCCAACTGATCCTGAGGCTGAGGCCATTTCTTTAGGCCAATTGATGTTGCGCGACGCCAGTCAGACTGAGTTAGTGCGACGCACTGATGGATTATTCGAGCCTCGTGACGCAGCTTTAAGGGGTCAGGATTTCCCCAATGGACCTCTTGCGAGATCGGTATTGCCGGGCATGCTCGAGGGCAGCAACGTTAACCCAGTTGCAACAATGGTCAAAATGTTAGATTTCAGCCGTCAGTTTGAAATGCAGCTGAAGTTAGTTAAAGAGACCCAGTCGATTGATGAAGCTGGTTCAACAATGATGAGACTTCCTTAGGCCTATAGGGCGTAACTGAAGAGGAGATAGACGATGGATGCTTCACTCTGGATTGCTAAAACTGGCCTGACTGCTCAGCAGACACGCATGTCAGTTATTTCCAACAACCTGGCTAACGTTAATACCACGGGTTTTAAGAAAGACCGCGCGGTATTCGAAGACCTGCTTTATCAAAACATTGTTCCCGCTGGTGGGCAGGTTGACGCCGAGTCAGAAACACCGACCGGACTGATGTTGGGTACAGGTACTCGGGTTGTGGCAACTGAAAAACTGCACGCTCAGGGCAATATTATTACCACCGAAAATGCCTTGGATTTGGCGATTTCCGGTGATGGTTATTTCTCGGTGCAGCAGGCCGATGGCACCATCGCCTATAGCCGCGACGGGTCATTCAAGCTCTCAGCTGATGGCAACCTAGTCACTGCTGGTGGCCAAGCAGTATTGCCTGCCATCACCGTGCCACAGAACGCTGCCAGTCTAACCATTGGTCGCGATGGCATAGTGACAGTGGAATTAGCCAATGGCGGCGGGTCTAGCCAGATCGGCCAGCTGCAGTTATCGCGCTTTGTAAACAACTCTGGATTGCAGCCGATTGGCCGCAATCTGATGCAGCAGACCAATGCCAGTGGCGATCCTCTGGTTGTGCTGCCTGGCGCTGATGGCGCCGGCATGCTGATGCAGGGAGCTCTCGAAGCCTCTAACGTCAATGTGGTTGAAGAGATGGTCAATATGATTGAGACCCAGCGCGCCTACGAGGTTAACTCCAAGGCAATCTCCGCAGCAGACGGCATGCTGCGCTTCCTGAACAAT
>Ga0180120_10001434_pt1 | contig 12156 bp, 11 predicted proteins | sample CPBDNA_3_FD_129677 | JGI IMG/M metagenome (GOLD analysis project Ga0180120, IMG submission 129677) | Freshwater to marine salinity gradient microbial communities from Chesapeake Bay, USA - CPBay_Spr_31_0.2_DNA (version 2) (version 2) | ecosystem: Environmental > Aquatic > Marine > Coastal ... | reverse complement strand
AATGGGATTCCCCTGCCAAAGGTCGTTAAAGGCAGCCAGTGTTTTCTGTCTGTTTTCGTTATTCATGGCATGGCCACCAAGAAATTGCCCCCCCTCATCAGAGAATAGACCGAGACTAGGCTGCCCAGTAGCTAAGAGCTTCGTCAGCCCCTCAAAGGTTGGCTCACTCACGGTGCGGTCTGGCGATGGAGGAGCCTCAGGCTCTTTGCCCAGCGCTTCGAGGTCAGCCTGCGCCGCCACGCGTTTCTCGCCCCTACCCTTTTTGGTTTCCTTCAAGATTTGCTCGCGTTCAACTTTCCAGACAGCATGCCTATTCAACCAGCTTTCTGTGGCTTCACGCTGGGCTAGTGACTGCTCACGTTCATGGTCGCGAAGTGCGGAGGTCAAAGGCGCATCACATGCAGATTTACGTTCACCACTCTGCGCAATTGTGAGAGCAAACAGCGACAGTGGGCGTACTCCGCCAAGAGTTTCCACGTTAGCAAAGCCCTGCACTGCAAGCGATGCTACAGCCAAAGCAGATTGAGCCGGAATAGCCATAGGGGCTTGTGTTAAACCTTGGACCGCTTCAACGGCGCCTCGAAGCGGCCCAAGCGCTTCCACCGGATATATTTCAGCATCTGGGATTTCACGTACAAGTGGCTGTGGACCTTCTGGCTTGAACGGTACTCCATCCATGGAATGATTGCTCATACCGTTTCTCCTTTCATCATCAAAACGTCGTTCCAATCGAGTCCGTCAGGCGCAGGCAGAAGTGTTACCTGCCATCCAAGATCATTGGCCCGGGCAGCCAAAGCATTCGCGGCCTCGCGCCCAGCTTGCTCTCCATCAGAAGCGATTGTCAGGTGACCTGCTACAGGGGGTAAGGCCAGTCCACGCATTCCCGACGTGGATAGCGCGGCCCAGACCCCCGCAGGGGCGCTAAGGAGTCCACTAGAGAGACTTAAAGCTGTTTCTATTCCCTCAGCGACGACAAGATGCTTACGACACTCAGAAAGCCTTACAGCCGCCCTCTTGGTGGCCCCCAACATCATCTTGGAAGGTTCAATATCAGCTTTTCCTGAGCCATCAGTTTTTAGGTAGGTGCGATGCACAGCAGCAAGCTGATTGCCCTGCACTGCAGCAACCATCGCCGGGTAACGCTTGGCAGTTAGGCCATGCCAGCAATTCGGATGAAATCGTAATGATTTCGGAAGTTGGCATGTTATACCTCTGCCGCGAAGATAAGCTTCGGCTAGCGTTCCAGCTATTGGTAAAGCCTCGTTCCAAACCGCCTTTGCTTGCGCAGCGTGCTTCTTTGCCTCCTTGCGCTGTTCAGCTTCACGTTTTGCAAGTGTCTCTGAGTCAGGCGATTTATAGCTACCGACGGTTATGCCAGCAGCAGCAAGTAGATCGGAAAATGCGCATGCAGACTTCTTACAATCAAGAACCAGCCCACCGTTTCTACCGTCGGCTATCGTAAGAGCATTTTGCGCTTTTTCACGCCCTGACTGACATATTGGGCATGGGGCTGCGCCATATGTTCGATACCATTTTCCGCCGAGCGAGAGCGTAATTTCACGTGCATCAATCATGGTGACCACTCCCCAAAAATTCTAATGGGCTGTACGAGCCAGCATTTTCGACCACGGCAAGTGTCCGGCCAACATCGTCCTTTAAAACTCTGGTCGGATTGCAGTTACATAAGTAACCACCAGCTAATAGCTCACAGGACTCGTCGTGCTTGACTTGGAGATGGGTAAGACCACCGGGCCTCATGTACTTTTTCTGTGCAGCGGCCCAAGCCCGACGCGATTTACGGTTACCTTTGAAAATTTCCGTACTCATTTCACTTCTCCCTCTTTTGGAGAGTGAGAAGGTGAGCCTCAATATCGCCCTCAGACCAATATAGCCGGCTACCCAGCTTTATCGGCTGCGGGAGCCTACCCTTGGCAAGATCGAGGTAAATGGCGGAACGCGAACGACCACCGAGTTTTGCACATAGTCCTTTAAGAGTGAGATATGTCTGCATTTCCATGCTCCAACTTGTTTCAATTGGTGCATGGGTAGCGGAAGAGATTTTAATAATATTTCATAAAAAAATAGGGTTTATTTTTCTATGAAACGGTTTTTGTCATCTGGAAATTCCTTCAGTCCTTTAGAGACCGAGTTTCTGATAGCAGACATTCCAGACACAAAAAGTTCGCGCTCACGCAATCCCTGATCAACTAGAGCGCGGTTCAATGCCATCGCAAATTCAATAGCATGTTCTTGCGACGACATTTTTTTTCCAAATCGTTGATAATATAAATCTGCAGCATCAATAACCGCCGCGGCCTGCTTAACATCCAAAGTCAACCAACCCTTTGTAGGTCGTCCACGCCCACTAGTTCGCGCACCAAAAAATTCTTCTAAATCAGCTTGTTTTTCAGCCAGAGCGGCGCCGTCGGCACTTAATCTAGAAATCTCACTTTCTATGAATGACTTCAGTTCCTCCTGACGTTCAAACTCCAGCCCCTTCAGCACCAATTCTTTTGCACGGTCTGTTGCGCCCAACCCTAGACCGACAAAAGCAAGGGGGTCGTCAGGATCAATTGGGACGCCCAAGAGACTGGTCAATGCCTCCTTCGGTGTAGCGGAAGTAGCGGAAGTAGCAGCGTCCTTGTCTGATTTATCGTTTTTCATTTCATCGACCCGACCAGCTTCACTACCTGTCCAGCGCCACCAGTTACATAATCCGCCCAGCGTTCGGTCAGAGCCATTCGCTGCTCAAGAAAGTCAGTCCGCCGGTAAGCACGGACTACGCCACTATCTGCTGAGTGCGAAAGCATAGCCTCGGCAACTTCGTGAGGAGCATCTGTTGTTTCGGCAAGCCACGTTCGTAAGGACGTACGAAATCCATGGGGCCTTGCCTCTATGCCCCGCCGCTCCATGTGCCGCGACATCGTGGCGTCACTAATCACGCCACTACGCGTGTTAGGAAACAGGTAGCCATTTCGGGAATGTGGGCGAGCAAGGTCAATAATCCGTTTGGCCTCTTGGCATAATGGAACACGATAAGCTGGGCTTTTGCCCTTCCTTCCCTTCATAACGCCTTCAGGCACAGTCCAAACGTCTCCCTCGATTTGCTCCAGACGCAGATGCCGTAAAGGCTTCGAGCGAACCCCGGGATTTAAGATTAACAGCCGTAAAGCCAAGTGGGTAAGTGTTGGCTCCTCTAAACTGGCATAAAACTCTGGAACATCCGTCCAATTCATCGCGGGTACATTCTTCGGCACATGGCGTGTCGAACCCAGCAGCGCCTTTGCTTTTTCGGTTGCCTGCAAATCTACATCCAAGCCAAGCGCAGCCGCATGTCGCAAAACGATTGCGAGCCGGTTCATCGCCTTACGTGCCGTATCAGCTTTGGTGTGCCAAATGGGAGCCAAGGTATCGCGTATATCTCGCTGATCTAAATCAGTGACAGGGACTTTGCCAAGTTTAGGCAAAACGTGAAGCGTGAGTGGAGTGAGCCATCGACCGGCTTTACCATCGTCCTTGAGTTCAGCCTTACGAGCTTCAAAGGCATCCTGAGTTATAATTGATAACGAGATATCTTCTCGCCGTGCTGCTCGTTCTTCAGCTTCACGTTCTTTAATTGGGTCACGCCCAGAAGCTGCAATGTTACGCCAGCGCTCACTCAATTTTCGGGCATCAGCTAGGCCAAGTGTTGGAAAGCCACCCAAACCCATTTCACGTCGCCTACCGTGAACAGTAACTCGCTGCATCCACTGCGCGCCGCCATCTTCACGTTTAATCAGCCATAAGCCACCACCGTCGCAGTGCTTACCGACGGCAGCTGTTTTGATGAAACCTGCAGATAATCTGTTTTTTGCCGCCACTTTATATCCACCTTTTTATCCACCCCAACGTGCGGGATACAGATGAACAGGTCAAGACATATTAGGGCATATTCTTCAATTCAATAAGGTGGATAATAGATTTACGATACATACAGGAACACATAAAAACAGCATGTTAGTGCCGCCCCCGGGCACCACAAAATAAAACAAAATAGACGTTTAACCTAGGTGGTCACACCAAGTTGTAGCTAGGTTATTCTGTCTAAATATAACCTTTTTGTCAAAGGGTGTGTGACCAGTGTGTGACCGTGAATGTGCGGACGATCACGGGCAGTGTGGGGTTACTGTGCCCAACCCATGCAATTGAGCCTCAGGACCACGGACCGGGGCCCCCTATCATAAGGCCCCGCGTCTCGGACCACGGGGCTTTAGTATTAGCCGTGTAAATTCATTCGGAGGTAATTTTGTTTGCCACCATCAACTGAGGAAGCAGACATTGCCTTCGCCAAGCACTAACGGCTGATATGCGGACAAAGCCGCCTTGTGCAGATGCGGCTATTGCTGACGCAGCATTCCTTCGCAGCTGCAGTAGGTTTTTTGCTGCGATGCAGCCACGCGTCGTGAAAGCGGCCGTTCGAAGTTACTGGTCTCGATGGATTCCGAATTGACCTTTCGCCGCACCGTGTTCGAGTTCACAGATCGCGAAAACTGCTAAAATCATTGTTAGGTCGTTTGGCAGGAGCGGCCCGCAATTGCCATAAAACACTTAATGGCCTGCACATATTCTCGTCGGGCAATCTTCAGGCGGATCTCGATCCAAAGATCGAACGCCGTCACCTATCTGTGCCCTTGATGTACTCTACTGCGCTGTATCCGTGATGGGGCGTGAGGCATCAGAAGTGCGGGTGCCTTTCATCCAAGTTTCGAGTTCGCCAATCTCGGCTTGCGTCATCCGCAGCCCCAACCGCGAACGCCGCCAAACCACATCTTCGGCAGTACGGGCGTATTCCTTTTCAATCAGCCAGACGATTTCCCGCTCTGTCAGGGTTGCTGCGAACTTGCGGCCCAAGTCCTCGGTCGATTTTGCATCGCCAAGGATAATGCGCGCCTCGGAGCCGTAAGCTCTGACCAATCGTCGCGCCCAGGCTTCATCTAGAAATGGATAGTTCTTGCGTAAACTCCGGATCAAAGCGATCACACCATCCAACGGAAAATCGCCACCCGGAAGGCTGATCCCAGCGGTCCAGTTTGCACCTGCGTTAGGAAAAAACGGGCAGATTTTGGCAAGCGCGGCTTCGGCCAGTTTGCGATGGGTCGTGATTTTACCGCCAAAGACGTTCAGCAGCGGCGCGCCACCGTCATCCTGATTTAGTTTAAGAACATAGTCCCGCGTCGCGGCGGTCGCTGAACTGAGCCCATCATCATATAGCGGGCGCACACCGGCGTAGCTCCAGACGATATCTTCCTTAGTGATTGGTCGCTTGAAGTAACCTGACGCGAAGGCCCTCAGATAGTCCGCTTCAGCTTCACTGCATTCTGGTTTGATTGACGGAGCATCATGATCTGAATCTGTTGTGCCAATGAGTGTGAAATCGGTCTCATACGGAATAGCAAAGATGATCCGACCATCTTCACCCTGAAAGAAATAGCATTTGTCATGATCAAAAAGCTTTTGCGTCACGATATGGCTGCCACGCACCAAACGTACACGCTCAGATGAAGTAATCCCTACCGTGTTACGAATGATGTCTTCGACCCAAGGCCCGCCGGCGTTCACCAGCATTCGGGCGACGGTCAACTGGGTCTCTTTTGTACCCTTATCTTCGGTTGTGATATGCCAAACATCATTGACCCGCTGCGCCGACAGAACCTTGGTCTGGGTCATGATTTGAGCGCCGCGTGCTTGGGCATCGCGCGCGTTCAAGATGACCAGACGGGAGTCTTCGATCCAGCAATCAGAGTATTCATATGCTTTGATAAAACGATCTTTTAACGGCTGCCCGACCGGATCGGTCGTCAAATCTACCGTTGTCGTGCCCGGCAGGATGTTCCGCCCACCTAAGTTGTCGTAAAGGAACAGGCCAAAGCGGATCAGCCAGGCCGGACGACGCCCGCGCATCCATGGCATGACGAAATTTAGTATTTTCGATGTAGGCGTGTCGCCCTCAAACCTCAAATCCTTGTGATACGGTAGCACAAAGCGCATCGGCCAACTGATATGCGGCATCGCCTTCAACAGTGTCTCACGTTCCTTCAGAGCTTCGCGTACCAGACGGATCTCGAAAAACTCCAGGTATCGAAGCCCGCCATGAAACAGTTTGGTTGAGGCAGATGATGTCGCCGATGCCAGGTCGCTCATTTCTGCCAGTGACACAGACAGTCCACGACCAGCAGCATCACGGGCAATGCCACAGCCGTTGATGCCACCCCCTATTACGAAGAGGTCGACTTCTGATGTTTGATCTTTTGGCGACATGATGGCCTCCCTGCCGTCTGTTGAGCTGAGTTTTCGCGAGAAATTCTACGCTTCAAAAATTGCAATCCGTAGCGAGCCTTCACGCGGCTGTTCATTGAAAATGAAAATTGTTCTGCAACTGAGTTTAAATCAGGCGGCTTTTCAATAGATCCCCGGACTTGTGAAGTATCGGATAACCAACCTGCGAAAACGCAGTGTTTATCTGCTTTAGCGCCCTAAGTGTTTCTTGGTGGATATTGCTGGTTTCAATGCTATCGACCAAGCCTTCGCGCAGTCTGCCAATGTGACTACGCTGTAATTTCTGTTCGACTTTTCGCACTTTTTCCTTTGCTTCAACAAGTTCGCGCGCCTCAGCTGGATTCTGGTTCATCATGACATTTAATGCCAGCTGCACATTGTTATGAACGCGATCCGAAAAATTACCAATTTCCTCACGTCCTTGCGTGGAAAATTTGAGGTTTTGTGTGTCCAGTCGCTGGGCGAGGTCCAGCATGATCCGGGTTATGGTATCTGATGCGGAGGCGAGGCTGGCGGATATCGATGCAAACTCCATTGAGCGTTGGCCAAGTTCTTCGTCGAGGCCCTTTTTGCCCAGCTGAGCAAGATATAATTTCACATCAAGATGCATCTTCTGGATTGCTGTATCCTGATCGCGGATCGATTTGGCGGATAAGTCGCACCAGCGGTCATAGAGCGGTTCAGTCGAGATAAGCATGTGTTCAATTTTTTGACCCATCCCCAACAATTCACGTGTGGTGCAATCAAGTCCGCGTTGTGGCCGATCTAGTGCGGAAGGGTCCAGAGCGCTCACCGTTTGGGGGGTGTCATCCGTTTTGTGCTTGTCCGTCATTAAGCGTGTCATTGCAGCCGTCAATGGGCCAACAAATGGCAACGCTGCAAGTGCCAGCAAAAGGTTAAATGCAAGGTGTAGATTGATCGCTTGTCGGGCGGGCGTTGCGCCAAGCCGGTCTAAGAGATCCGGCATCGCTGCAATGACGAACACAGCCATCACGGCACCGCCACCGCGCAAGATCAAATTTCCCATGATCATCCGCCGCACCGCAGCTGGTGCGGAATAAGTCAGCAGGAATGCGATCAATCCTCCGCCTAGGTTAGCCCCAAGGATCATTGTGGCAGCTGCAGGAGTTGGCAATATGGATTGTCCCGCCAGCGTTACAAACAGCAAAACCGCCGCAACACTTGAATGAACCCCCCAAGCGAAGACAGCGCCAATGACAAAGGCCGTCAACAGATCACGGCCAAGATAGGCCATGACGGCCTGCGTTCCCGGACTGGATATCATCGGTTCAGTCGCGGCGCGGATCATGTCCAACGACACAAAGATCAGCGCCAGCCCGATCATGATCTGGCCAATCTGCCGCGTGTTGCTGCCTTCACCGCGCAGAAAAACTGTAATCCCGATCACAAGCAACAATGGAGTCAAGATGGGCTGCCGCACCACAAGAAGCTGCGTTACAACCGCTGATCCGACATCGGCACCGAGCATGATCGCCAGTCCAGCCGCCGTCGCCAGACCGCCCTTCGAGACAAAGTTGGAGACCAAAATCGCAACCGCTGTGGAACTTTGCAACAAAACCGCCGCGCCCATTCCCGTGCCGGCCGCCAGCAACCGGTTCTTGGCGGAATGCCGCAGCCAGATGCGCATAGGAGTTGAATATCCTCGCTCGACCCCAGTACGCACCAAGCGTACAGCCCAAATCAAGAGCGCTGCGGCCCCCGCGATATGGAGGAAGAACAGGACGATGTTTGTGTCGTTCACGTTTATACCCTCAAAATTAGGTCTGGTGGTTAGTTTTGTCTGGATAGAACAGGTGGGGCCCATCAAAATGACCGATGGGAATGGTATGAGTCAAAATACCGCCACGCATTTCGTGCAGAAGAAATCCACCAGGTTCCTTGGTGAGGCAATTGGGGGCACTGATCCGTAAATCCATGGTCACCGCATGGGATACACCAGGCGCGATGTGGCAGATCACTTTGCCAAACGGCGCGACAATATTTCGGTGCACGTGTCCGCAGGTCAGACGCAGCTCACCGTTGTACCCTGACAAAATCGTTTTCAATTCCTTGCTTTCGCGCAGGTTTTGGATGTCCATCTTCTCGATACCCGTCAACACAGGCGGGTGATGTAACGTAACGATGGTTGGTTGACCTTCTTGGGCATCAAGTTTCGCTGCGAGAAAGGATAAGGTTTCGTCGGTGAGATGACCATGGGCGCTCTCTGGCACACTACTGTCCAAGCCAATTACTACAAGGTCGTCAAAGTCCGACGCCCAATTGATCGGGCCTTCAGTTGGCATCCATGATTGATCCGAAAAGCACGCACGCATCGCAGTCACATCGTCATGATTGCCAGGAACCGCGCGATATGGCAGATCAAGTGGTTCCATTAACGAGCGAAACCGCTGATATTCTTCCTCAGTGCCAAAGTCAGTCAGATCGCCCGCGACGATAACCATATCGACAGGACCAATTTCAGGCAGACTGCGTTTGATCGTTTCAACACAATCGGCAAGTGCCTTCGCAGTATCGACTTGGCCATACGCCAGTTGACCGTGCGGGACGATGTGTGGGTCCGAAATCTGGATGATCCGTGTCATGCAGTGCCTGCTTCTTGGGGCAACAGCATCAAGGTTTCGGGCTTGATTGATACGCTGATCATTTCGCCGACTTTGGGCGCGTTCTGTCCCGCGTGGATTGACGCTATGGTGTCAGATGCGATGCCAGAAATGCCGATGCGGTAGTGCGTCCCGAGGAACGTCACGGTTTCCACTTTGCCGCGAAGGGAGCCGTCTTCAACAATCCGCACATCTTCAGCGCGTACAAAAACTGTCTGTCCCGTGCCATCTTTAGGAAGTGTCAGCGAGCCCCCCTTCAGATCAAGCGTTGTGCCGTCAGCCTTGCCCTGAAGGGCCATCGCGTTGCCAACAAATCCCGCAACAAACGGCGAGGTCGGATTGCGATATAAATCTTCCGGCGTGCCGCTTTGCACCACACGACCATGCGACATGACAGCGACCCGATCCGCGATTGCCATCGCTTCGTCTTGGTCATGGGTCACAAAAATCGCCGTGATGTCGAATTCGCGCAACAGGACGGCCAACTCGTCACGCAGGGTTTCGCGCAAAGACGCGTCCAGCGCCGAAAGTGGCTCATCCAACAAAAGCAACCTCGGGCGCGGAGCAATCGCACGTGCAAGGGCGACGCGCTGTCTTTGGCCACCCGACAGTGCTGTGATGGCGCGACTGGCAAAGGCTTCAAGCTGGCACATCTCCAGGACTTCGGTGACGCGAGCGTCGATTTCGGGTTTCGGCAGTTTCTGCATTTTCAGCCCATAACCAATATTGGCGCGCACGGACATGTTCGGGAACAAGGCGTAGGACTGAAACACCATCCCAACTTGGCGCTGTTCAACCGGCAGCGCTGTCACATTGTCATCGTCAAACCAAATATCGCTTCCAGCATCGGGTGTCTCAAGTCCCGCGATAATGCGCAACAACGTGGTTTTTCCGCAGCCTGATGGCCCCAGAAGCGAGACAATTTCGCCTTTTCCGACGGAGAGTTCAGTGGGCAGAAGGGCCTTCGTTCCATCAGGATAGGTCTTGGCGGTGTGGGTTAGACGCAGGGTCATTGTGTTATCCTTTGTGCGCGCGCTGAGGCCCATTGCATGGCCATCAAAAGCGGTACGATCAGTATGAAAAAGACGAGGGTGTAGGCCGAGGCAATCTCAAGCCGCATGGACGCATAGCTGTCGGCAAGGCCGACTGGCAACGTCTTGAGATACGGGGTGTGCAGCATCCAAGTGAGGTTAAATTCACCGATGGAAAGCGTAACTACCGTCAGCGCGCCAGCAAGGATGCCAGGCATGGCGTTGGGAACGACAATGTCGCGGAACCGTTGCCATGGCGACGCACCAAGCGAAGCCGCACCTTCTTCAAGCGTCTTGAGGTCCATCGAGGCCAGAACCGCTAGAATGGACCGCACCATAAACGGCAGCGTATAAAGCACATGCCCCACCAAAATGAACGTCCAAGACGCACGAAAGCCTTTCATCGAGCCATAAAGTTGAAGCAATGCCAAGGCGAGCGCCAATCCCGGTATAGCAAGCGGTAGGGAAATGAACTCTTCCAACAGACGGGACAGCCAGCCAGGATGGCGGGCCAAGCCGTAAGCTGCCGGTATTCCGATGATCAAAGTGCAGAACAAGCAAGCAACAGCCAGCCACATAGAAAGAAAGATGCTATCTGCATAAAGCTCCCAGACTTGGAAAACCCATTTCAGGGTTAACCCCGAAGAAATGCCTTTGAAATAGTTCACCGTCAGCCCGGCCATGATCGACAATACAATCGGCACAAAAAGGAAAGCACAGGCAAGCAGTGTGACTGCAAGTTGCAACATTTTTATTTTGGATTTTAACATGTTAGCCTCCCCCAGCAACAGTTGAACCAGACAAGGACCGCGCAATCAGCAGCAAAATCCATGTGATAATACCCAGAACAATCGACAGGGCAGAGGCCATGGCAATATTGGCGGATAGTGTGAATTCGGTATAAATAACCATCGGAATAACATCGATGTTTGTGGCCAACGTGAAGGCGGTGCCAAACGCGCCCATCGCAGTGGCGAAGGCAATCGCACCCGAAGCAACCAGCGACGGCATAAGCCCCGGGATGATGACATCCATCACAACGCGGTAAGGTGAGGCCCCCATCGTGCGGGCAGCTTCCTCAAGGGCAGGATCAAGCTTTTCTGCAGCCGCCATGACTGTCAGCAAGACACGCGGGATCGAAAAGTAGAGATAGCCTAGAAACAAACCGATTGCGGAGTAAGCAAACACGACATGGCTCGGGGTTAACTGGTTCACCAAGCCTTGGCGGCCTCCTAAAAGGATGATCAGAAAACCGATGACCACGCCGGGGAAGGCCAGTGGCAAGGTTAGAACGGCGAGAACGCTGCCTCGTCCGCGAAATTGGTTGCGTACAAGGAACATGCCAGCGGTGGTCGACACAGCCAAGGCTGCAAAGGTTGTGGCCAGTGACACAAGCACGGTCAGAACAAGCGTGTTTAAGTAACGCGGTTTGCGCACAATATCGAGGTAGACGGCCCATCCTGCTTCACCTTCACCGGAGGCTAGGAATAACCGCACCAGCGGTAGTGCCAGAAACAAAAGAGAAAAGATGAACAGTGGCGTGAGGCACGCCATTACAAAAGTTCGGTTTGTCATAAGGTATCCTTGGGGGTCGCACAGGGAGGGCGCGACCCCTTCGTGTTGAGGGAAGGGTTAATTAACTTCGGACAAGTAACGTTCGCCGAAACCAGCCTGAGCCTTTTCCATTTTGGCATAATCCACTGCAACAGCGCGCTCATAGTCGCTTGCTGGCAGGAATTTTGCCGCAACATCAGCAGGCAGTTCAACAGGGCGCGCTGGTTGAAGATAGGCGTTTGTCCAGATCGCCTGACCTTTGTCCGACAGGATGAAGTCCAAAACGCGTTTGCCCAGCTCTGGATTTGGGCCGTTGTTGACAAGGCTCATAACATAAGGAACCCGAACCGAGCCTTCGCAAGGAAGCACAAATTCAAAGTTTCCGTCTTCTTCGTACTTACCGCGATAGGCGTTGAAGTCGTAATCGAAAAGAATCGGGATCTCGCCTGAAACAACACGCGCATAAGACGTCTGCTTTGGAACGATGGGAGAGTTCTCAGCAAGCTCATTGAAGTATTTGATTGCTGGATCGAAGTTATCCAAGTCGCCGCCAAAGGCCATGTTTACCGCGACTGCTCCAGCATAGCCAACAAAGGCGGATGATGGATCAAGGTAACCAACCATGCCACGATATT
>Ga0180120_10001433_pt1 | contig 12162 bp, 13 predicted proteins | sample CPBDNA_3_FD_129677 | JGI IMG/M metagenome (GOLD analysis project Ga0180120, IMG submission 129677) | Freshwater to marine salinity gradient microbial communities from Chesapeake Bay, USA - CPBay_Spr_31_0.2_DNA (version 2) (version 2) | ecosystem: Environmental > Aquatic > Marine > Coastal ... | reverse complement strand
GATGATGATCTCATTGAAGATACATCAGATCTTGATGACGACGATGATGATGTCGCTGAAGTCAAAGAGTACATCGAAGTCGAAAAAGACGACAACTAAACAACGTGGCTAAGGTATCGGTAGATTGACTGCCGATACTTCCATGAGTTGGATGTCTGGTTTGGTTGTTGGATATTTTTAGCTTGATAGGCCGGTTGAGCATTCGTATGGTCCGGCCCGTTCGTCATTGAGTTGGTGCCCAAACCAATCGCGTTTGACGAAACATGTGGGGCCATAGCTCAGTTGGGAGAGCGCTACAATGGCATTGTAGAGGTCGTCGGTTCGATTCCGTCTGGCTCCACCATTTTTCTTCATTGATATTAATGACTTATCACTGAAACCCTCTCCAAAAGAAATCCAATTAAACCAGCTTGGCACACTCTTGGCACAGCGCTGGAGGATTTCTTATGGCGACACTCCGTAAACGAGGTAGCAAATGGCATGTTCAGGTCAGACGATCTGGGCAACGGGCACAGACACGATCATTCTCTCACAAGGTAGATGCTGAAACATGGGCAAGGAAGATTGAGAGAGATATAGACAAAGGAGTTATCACTACTAACTCAGAACAACTGAAAACGATAACTGTAGGCGACCTAGTTAATCGTTACAGAGATGAGATTGTTGTTAATAAACGAAGTGCACCTGTTGAGACATACATCGTTAAGCAGTTTCTGAGACATGCCATTGCTTCGTCATCACTAGACCAGATTAGTGGTAAGGATATTTGTCAGTATCGTGATCAACGATTAAAGACAGTCCAGGGAGGCACAGTACATCGGGAGCTTGCAGTCCTTCATCATTGCTTCGAAGTCGCAAGGAAAGACTGGGGCTATGCAATGCTGATCAATCCTGTAGCAGACATCACATTACCCCCACTAGGGAAGGCTAGAACAAGACGGGTAACTGCAAATGAACTGTTATCTTTACAGCAAACTTGCACCCATAAAACTCTATGGTCAGTTATTGAGTTTGCCATAGAGACAGGAATGAGACGAAGCGAGATCGTTGCTATGCAGTGGGAGGATGTTTGCTGGGATACGGGAACACTTCATATCCCTGTCACCAAGAACGGTCACAGCAGAACAATTCCTCTAACTGCTAGTGCTATTGCTCTACTGAGAAATCACCCAAGAACTAACGAGTGTGTATTCACAATGAGTGGCAATGCAATCAGGTTGGCTTGGGAGAGGTTAAAGAAGAATAATGGAATAGAAGACCTGAGATTTCACGATTTAAGGCATGAAGCGATATCAAGATTTTTTGAGATGGGCTTATCTGTACCAGAGGTAGCACTAATTAGTGGGCATCGTGATCCTCGTATGTTGTTTCGCTACACTCACCTTAAGCCTGAGTATGTAGCCAAAAAACTCCATATGATGGTAGGCTCGGTATAACCTATTAAATTCCATGTATCGAAAGTTAGGTCGGTGAAACAAATATGATTCGGAAATATATTCCTTGGTTCTTTCTTTATCTCCTAGTTGGTTGTGCAACGCCCGTAAGCCATACCAACATTCCTCTTTCAACTTATGATAAAGATACTGAATACGGGATTGAAAAACGACCTGATGGTTTTGCAATCACAGTTTATTATTCGCGGTATCAGTTTATTCCAGAAAGCGATGCTTTGGGCGTTGCTTGTAAAAGTCAATTAACTGCAATTGCTTGGGAATACTCAGATAAGGTCGGCAAACCTATCCAGCAAATCAACGAACAAAGAATTAGAATCTCAATGGGTCGCAATGGTTTGTCAGGCATTACATCATGCCAAGCATTTGCTATTGCTGAGTGGGAATAAACGGCACACACAATGCCCTTATATGCCCTCACCTGTGTCGCTGAGAGCGAACTTGGCCTTAGCTACACTGAATGCTTATAGTGACACTTTACTGACTCTGTGAGGCGTTCCTATGCCCTCTCAGTATGGAGCAAAAACATCGAGATATTCGACCAACCCTCTAGGCGAAACAGATTAGGCTATAGATTCTCTAGCAAAGATCATCTGAGATTAATTAATAATCTGTATAAGGTAGTTTCAACTGCTCGGACTAAGGATGGGACAAAGGGTTATGGCACTAAAGCCGATGAGGTGAAGGATCATATAAATCAGATTGTTTGTGATCTTTATGCAGCTTGGATTGCTGATCCAAATCTAGTTGTCGGCTACAGCAGAAAGGCAGCAGCTTTTAAATCGGATGGTATGTATTATGGCAATCTAAAGCAGGGTGTTTTTCTTTTTATAATAGATACCTTGGCAGCTTATGGCTTCATAAAAAACTACATCCAAAATTCAGGCTATAAAGCCACCTCTTCACGAATGCGATGCACGCAACAGCTAGTTGATCTGATTGAAGGTGAGAGGCTGAGTTGGGCTTCCATCATCAAAGACCCTGCTGCTGATACCATTATCTTGAAGTCAAAGAAGGACTCCAAAGGGATTAGAAAAACATTACCCTTCAACGACACGGATGATCCTCGAATACCTGAGATAAGACAGAACCTAGAGGAGATAAACTCCAAACTCTCAAGGACGCTCCTGAATCTGTTTGTGTCTGATGATGATCAAGCTGAAATCAACAAACGACTAAAAAAAGATACTGATACGCTGGCATTAGATTTCACTCAACGTCATCTCTATCGCGTGTTCAACAATGATAGTTGGGACGAAGGAGGAAGATTCTATGGGGGGTGGTGGCAAAGTGTTCCATCAGAGTATCGCAAGTATATCCAGATAGAAGGCAAGCAGACAGTTGAGTGGGATTACTCATCCATCCACCCAACAATTCTTTATGCGAAAGCTGGAGAAACCATCCCAAATGATGCCTATGACATTCCTGATTGGGACAGAAAGTATCGCGATCTCATCAAGAAAGCTTTTAATCAACTGATCAATAGCGATCCAAAGACAAAGCCAAAAAGCAAATGGCGAACACTAGCTCCTGATATTAAACCAGACCCATTACCTGATAATTGGACGGAGCTAAGAAAGCATCAAAAGCTTAAACCTTGTCGGGAAGCGTTTAAGAATCTGACTGGTCGAGACTACGATGAATTGTTGTCTGACATAATTAAACATCACAGCCCAATTGCTGACGTGTTTTTCTCTCAAACTTGGGGAAAGATGCAGAGACTGGACTCAGACATAGCTGAAGGAGTGATGATGGCACTCTATGCAAAGGACATCGTTGTTCTTCCTATACATGATTCATTCATCGTACGCAGAGGCTTTGAAGGATACTTGAAGACAACAATGAATAGAGTTTTCCAAGAACATATTGCTGCTATTCCAGGATTAAAATCTGACAAACAAAATATCTCTGAAGGCGATTGGTTATTAGAGAATGAGAATGATTGTATACTCAGTGGCTCTGATATGATCAAAATAGGTATGGATGGAATAGATAAATATAAAATGTATGGAACTAGGCAGAGCCAATGGAGACAACATTGGGGCTTAGAAGGATGGGATTGAGAACAACAGGGTGTCTGTGTAGAGGTTAACACTGATCTGTAGCATCTATCCTAGAAGGTATTGGATAGGCTCTACCGTGTCTGTGTAGTTGTTCTTCATTACTAGACCGAGTTAGCTTCAGAGGCAGATACAATCCATAAACAATATCCTAATATATTGATATTACTACATACTATCTAATTAATAGAGCATCTTCGTCATGCTTCTATTAGACCCTTTATGCACTTCTATAATCAGCAAATAACGTGCTAATCAACTAGCCTGTATGGGACTGTTGTGGAGATGAAGTTAAACCTGTCCCCAAGGAAATCTTCTCGGTCTGACCCAGATCATCTAAGCGAAACAAAAGCAAAAAACCTATTAAGAGTAACCCACCTATAACGATGATAGCGACACCCAGTCCAACTCCGATAAACTTCCATGATTTACTTCGCAACATGAGACAACCTTCGTAGACGGCAATTGTTACGCCAAAGATGAAAGCATAGGTACATCAGGGCGAATGTTAGAACGGGCCATGCTATGCAGAATAGCCAGACGTTAATCTCTTCATAGGAAATGCCCAACCATTTAGCACAATTGACTAAGGCAATAACTGCCCAATCGAAAAGAAAGTCTATCCAAGGTATTCCACTATTTGCCATATCCATGCCCCGACTATTCCAAATATATGCTATGATCCAATGCAACTAAGACGCTAACATGGCGAATAGATGTTGATACTATGGCATTAGAATATTTTAGCTTTCTAAAATCGTAGTCGACTCAATTTGAAAAGGTTTCAACATGTGGAAACAAAATAAGGTTTTTATTGGTGCGATATTTTGTCTTTTCTTAGTAGGAATATGGATGTTTCGCTTCGAGACCATGGGCCCAGGAATCCACAAAAAAAAATAGGATTACAGGTGCTGTATGCCATATAACGAAGGAATGCTGGGTTAAATGATAGAGTAGACAATTAGCAGTTAAATTTAACTTACTAATTTGATTTATAAAGTATCTAACAGTTTTTCTGTAATTTTCCCATTTACTGCGGTTATTACTAATCCAAAAACCATGTCCAATCTCGGGCCACACGACAAATATAAACTTTATCATTATCATAAGGGCTAAAACTACCTCCTGCTAATTCTAGCGCATGAATGGTTTATGAGATTAAATTTAAGAATGACTTTAAGGCTAACATTTGTTTTTATGCAGCTTCGCTTAGCTCTTCCCCCAAGTCAGACAACGTCTCGATGATAGGCAACATCACTGCTGCTGCTTTCGAAGTAACATCACGCACTAAATTCACCCCATCAGTTTCATCAGTTTCGTCAGTTTCGTCAGTTTCGTCAGTTTGCGATCCAGGTTGTTTCAGATTATCTTCTAACATGGCCATAGAGAGAAAAAGCAGGCCATATTTAAATCGATTCTCTAAAACAACACGGCCGAGTCGATTATCGCTTTTGATCTCTGATAGAAGATAGATGTTATCCATATTGATTTTGAAATCGTAACCTCCCTCACCATTATCAATCACCACCATCGCAGTATACTTATCAAATTTTGGTGTTTGCTGCTCCCACTCAGATTCTTTAACTTCTATAATTGGGGGTAGGCTCATGCTATTATTTTGTTTGTCTTTGCCGTCGTTATTGTTGCGTGATCTACGCTGGCTATTTGAATTGCTTTTGTTAGAAACTATTTTTTTTGTAAGCATAAGGTGAAGATTCTCTTTGATTGGGGCTACCATTGTTTCATCACCAACAATTATTTCTATATCCAGTTCTTGTCCTACAGGTTGTCCATCTGGAAACTCTAAGTTCATAGTCCAAATGCCGTTGTAAGGATTAAACCAGTAATTCAAATTTATTGGCTGTTGGTTTGAATCTAATACTAAGATTGTGCCAGGAAAGCTTGGCCGTGACAGATAGTCATTTTCAACATCAGTCTCAAATTGAATTCTGGCAGTCCTGCCAACCTCGCATGCACGTCTTCTCTCCTCAGTGGTTGGTTTAGTCAGATTGAAAAATGATGGATGGGGTTCACCATGAAAAGACTTACTTGAAGGTGTACTTGGACTAGAGAAAGGGTCTGCCAACCTTGTTCCATGTATTAAAACTTTGTTCAAAGTCGGTGATGCTCTAACGATCTTTTTAAAGATTTCTTCTGCAATTTTATCGTCTTTGATTTGATTTTCGATCTCTTCTCTACGGCGCTTGTTTTTCAATTCTCTAAGGAGTTGGTTTTCTGAGAGAATACTTGATAGTGTAGTTTCCAGCTCTCGGGTTTTATCTGACTGTTTCAGTCTATCACGGCTAGATTGAAAAATTTCTTCAATAGATTGTGGTGGTATATTTGAGCAATCGACCGTCACAATAAGTGAGTCTGCTAAGTAAGCCATCCCCACAGACTTTCTTCGGAAAAATGCTCTGGGGAAGGCTCCATGATTCTGCCCATTCACTGTGAAAATCACACCATCGTCCCCAGTGAAATTCCCTTTTGATGCCCCTTTCGTCAACACATAAATAGAATAGCTGAAGTCACCCAAATCAGGGATATGAATTATACCTGATATAGGCTTATCAGTTTCCACGTTTGTATTTCGATCCTCATCAAGCCTGAGACGAAGGCCTGATAGAGTTGTTTCATAGGTATGCCCCTTAAACCCTTTTCTTCTCTCGTAAATACGAATTGGTAGTATCGGGTCTATAAGCAAAGTTGAAAGTCTGTAGTTAAGATCAAATAGGATATTTGTTCTTAATCCAGCTCCTATTTTGTAATCAAATAACTTCACATATGTGCCCCATTGAATCCGCTTTTCATATGCGTTTGGGTATTTTCCAGGGATCACTGGAATACCATCTTCAGAGTCAAATTCAGGTATTTGACTGTCTGGGGCTAGATATTGTGCGACACTTGTCCTCATGCCATTTACAGCTGATGGAAGTTGACGGCGGATAATAGTAAAGCCCCACTTGCTATTGTTCCCAGAAACAAGCTTTGGGTCACGACGGCTAACAATTAATTTGAGGGCTGAATCGCCACAAAATGGCAAAACTCCTGTTGAACCTTGATTGAATTTACCTTGCACAAATTGAATGGCGAGTTTGTTTTTCGAGGCGAGAGAAAGAAATGTTGTCTCGAAATCATAGGGATGCTGTCCCTCGCCTAAATCAAAAATCCCAAAAGTTGGATTAGTTTTGGAGCCTGTAGCAACGAGACCGCATGTCTTTTCTGCAAGAGCTGTTCTTTGTTGAGAGGTTAAATTCGAAAATTTATCTTTTCCAATTTTATAAAATTTATCGAGGGCTTCAGAAATGGATTGAGGCGCATTGTTTTTGTCTGTTGGAGAAACTCCTGAGAGCAAACACTCTTTGATCAGACTAGCATCAGCTGAATTGACCAAATTCTCAACTAGTGCATTTTCGGGACGACCTTGTTGGTTATTAATAATCGACCAATTATTATCCATGTTGCCATAGTTCTTCCAGTCAGCTTGCTTGTCCCATAAGGAATGAGATTTTAAAACAGCGATTAATTCATCCCCACTTTCGCATTGGATCAATTGTTCACAAAGCTTCTTGAAGTCCATTGTATTTTTCTCCTACCTAAAAATTCTCCAGGGAAAGATGGCAACTATGATTCAATTCGAAGTTCAATTTTGATTTTACTATAAGGAAACCCAGTCGCTTCACTTATTTCCCTAGTCGCGTGCTCAATGATTTCAGCAACCGTCTTAGGAGATACAGATATTGAATTCGGATGATGTTCTAATGCTTGGTTGGACAAAGTGGACGCTGAATTAGCCTCTTTTAAAGATAACTTATACTCAGACCATTTTTCATGATAACCACTCCAAGGAGTTCCTTTCTCGTTAAACCAGATATTTCTTGTCCTATTATCCCCTTTGGTTTGCGGGTTAGTTTCTAACCAAGATTTGTGGCTGTTTTTCACATCTTCCGAGGCCCGAGCAGTGGGCACCAAGTAAACAAGAATATCACCCGGAGTTCGCGGCACCTCAGGCATTGCTATAAGCAGGTAATCAGTTCCCTCAATATTTAGAGGCGAATCTAAGTCTGAGGTTTTTGCGACCACAACCAGCACTGGGTCGTTTGTCGTTCGAAGACGCACCGTTTTACCATTCTCAAGCTCATAGATCATCGACCGCGTGCCTGTATCTTTACGCTGTATGGAATGTCCAGCAGCCTTCATAGCTGAGATTGCTGCATTCCTAAGATCGTCTGAGTTAACCTTGGGTGCCTTCATTAACTTTCTCCATAAACATTTATACACTAACCTTATATAAATTTAAATCAAAGTAAAGACTCATAAGTTGGTTTATATATATAAGCATACCTTATGATATTAAATTATGTGAAAATAAAATACTTTAAGGGGGCTTATTAGAGATGTCACAGTGATCTCAATATTATTGTGAACCTGCATTAAGTGAGGTTTCTTCCTTGTAACGGGCAGTCACGTCAGTGCCACACAAAGGAACGAGTGATAATTTCTTCGAGTAATTTTTAGCGCCTGTAAATTCGATACAACAACCTCCTCGCCCCCCCTACTACCCACCTCTTGATATCAGAACAAATTTATATCCTGGCACAATTCTGGCACAGTTGCTGGTCAGAATCAGGGCAGGTAATACTTCTGTTAAATAATTGGATGTGCTACTCTTAAACTCTAAACTGTTGGTTTAATTAATTCTTTATCTGACTGGGCCATAGCTCAGTTGGGAGAGCGCTACAATGGCATTGTAGAGGTCGTCGGTTCGATTCCGTCTGGCTCCACCAATAATTTCAAGGACTTAGCAGTTAATTCTGGTAAGACCTATTTATTTACCCCACCATATCCCCACAAACACATCAATTAAATCACCCTATTCTCAGGTGTGAACCCTGTTAAGGCTGTGAAGGCATAAGTGATAACTTGGCTAATACAGAGGGGGTAGGCAGGGGGCTGGGGTGTCGCATTATGTATTTCACCGACGTTGAATATTACTCAGAGAAATTAGCTGCAGAACAAAATAGCAAAAGTATAACCAAGGTTATCCCAATCGTTCTTCATTGCTACAAATGCACCATTAGCACCCTTTGTAGTTCTTCTTCACACACTCTCGTACCAGCTTTTGTGCTTCTTCCATTTGCGATGGTGTCATAACCTTCGCTATAATATCTCTGTTCTTCACTGCATTCGCATATCCAGTTGAAGCTGCAATGTTGAACCACATATGTGCAAAAACATTATCTTGTAAGACGCCCTGACCCTTAACGTACATCACACCTAGATTGCCCTGCGCATTCGCATCCCCTTGTTAAGCTGCCTTTCGATACCACTTCACTGCTTCTTTGTAGTCTTGCGTAACACCTTTACCATTGACGTACATCGCCCCAAGAAGTGCCTGTGCATCTGCATCTCCTTGCTCTGCTGATGCACGAATTTTACTCAAAGCAGTTACGAGGTCACCTCTGCCTAATGCTTCCAATTGTTTCTGAAAGTCCTGTGCAGAACCAACTCCGTCATTCGCAACGAGCAGTGAAAATCCAAGAAGCCTATAGTCGACGGTAACAATCGCGAACGGCTTCTTGATATTTATGCTTAACGACCATGGCTAACATCAATCCATACTCATACAGGCTCGCAGGGCTGCCCGCTCGAACTTATGGCAACGGGTATTGCCGTAATTTTAGAGTTTGCCGAAGAGGTGAATTCAGCACGCGGGTCACAACAGATTGAGCGTATTGATATTGGTGGCGGCCTACCGGTTAACTTTAAATCAGAAGAAATGAAGCCAACATTCAAAGATTATGCTGACGTCTTGCGTGCCAAGGTCCCAGTCTTGTTCACCGATAAGTATCAGGTGAAGACTGAATTTGGCCGCTCCATCGCGGCAAAGAACGGCTTTATCATTACACGCGTTTAGCACACCAAAGAAAGTGGGGGGCGGCATATCGTAATTACCCATGCGGGTGCGCAAGTGACAACCCGCACAGCGTTCTTACCGCAGTACTGGCCGATCCGCGTCGCTGGCTTTTCACCAGATGGCGAAGAACGATCTGACAACCCTGTCCAAACAGACGTTGCTGGGTTTTGTTGCTTTACAGATGACTTGATCACTAAAGATGCATTATTACCAAAGATGGAACCAAACGATTACGTCGTCGTCTTCGACACAGGCGCATATTACTTTAACAACCATTACGATTATAACAGCCTGCCCCGGGTCGCAGTTTATAGCGCAGAAACCACAGTCAGCGGTCTTGAGTTAACATTGATCCGACGTGCCGAAACGCTTGCAGATATCGTGCGAAATATGAGCTAAGCACGATGGCAAAACTTAATCTTTTGCATCTGGTCTTGTGAATTTAACGCCAAGTTTTTCTTCATAGACTTTAATCATCGCGCTCTTTGGTTCACGGCCAAACCCTGCGTCCATTGCAGATTGATAGCTTTTGACCATGGCGTCGACGACCGGGATTGAAGCCCCCGTCTCATCTCGCATGCGTTGCACGTTGATGATATCTTTATAGGCATCTTCCATTGCGAAATCCGTATGGAATGCACGGTCCATCATGCGCGGCACGAAATACTCTGATGCAAAACTTTTCGAACTTCCTGTCGTCATCAGTTCAGCCACAAGATCAGCATCCAGACCGACGGCAAGTGCTAATGGAATGACTTCAGAAATAGCTGCGATATTGATATCATAGACGATATTATTGAGCGCTTTCATCGCCTGCCCACAACCTACTGGTCCGGCATGAATTACATGCTCACCCATATGATCAAGATAAGGCTTCGCAAAAGCAAATCCCTCAGCCGAACCACCGAACATCATCGTTAACGTGCCATCGTATGCACGGAATGGCATGCCTGAAATAGGGCAATCCCAATACGTAATGCCTACTTCCGCTGCCTCTTTGCAAATCGCGATGGCGTCTGTGCGATCAAGTGTCGTGGTGTCTACGATGGTCAATTCATTTCGGCGTGCGTTATGAATACCGTCTGGTCCAAACATGACGGCGCGCACTTCTGGTGCAAACGGCAGGCACATAAAGATTAGGTCACATTTCTTGGCGATATCCGCAGCACTGTCACACGCAATAGCACCAGCGTCCAAAAGTGGCTTCATGGCTTCGCTGATCGGATCAAACACGTAAACAGGTGAAACTGATTTCGCGAGATTGAGCGCCATCCCGCCGCCCATTCGCCCAAGGCCAATGTATCCAACTGTCGTCATGCTATTTGTCCTGATAGTAAATTCGAAAGGACACGCAGTCTATGAAGACTGCCAAGTCAGCACAACTGCATTTTTAAAAATGAGTACTTTATATCGCTAACTTTGGTGGCGATTTGTTTTCCCGGGCATAAATTTCTGCAATAAATCCATTTCGGTCAGTATCGATACGTTTGAGAAGTTCCCTACGGGATTTGTTCATTTTCAAGTGGCTACCGCTCCAACGAACAATCTCAAGAATGATCGGGGTCAGCGCGAGGCCTTTTTGAGTCAATGAGTAGATATAGCTGCGCCGATTTTCAGGGTCTTGTGCCTTATTAACTACGCCCACAGCCTCAAGATGCTTAAGACGATCCGCGAGGATATTGGTAGCTATTTTTTCTTCTGCATCAAGCAAGACACCGTATCGCTTTTTTCCATGCAAAATCATGTCTCGAATTACCAATAAGGTCCATCGATCACCAAAAATATCCGTACCGTATGCGACAGGACACCCGCCTAAATGCTTCTTCGTTTGTTTGCTCATGTAAAATTTATAATACAATAACTTGCAAATTGCAATCTAATAATTGTACACATAATTTAACTTGCATAATGCAAGTATTAATTACTCGATGATAGGAAACTCAATGCCTAAATCTTTTGTCTACACTGAACTGCAAATCTCTTTGCCCATCGCAGATGCCCCTTGGACTGATATAAATGATGCCATCAAGACGCACCCAGGATTCAATAACAAAACCTGGTTGCAAGGTTACGGTACAAATTCACTTGGTGATTTATATGAATTCGACGATTTGGAAAGTGCTCAAAAATTTGTGACAGGATACTTCCCAGGCGAAGCAACAAACTTTGGCGTTGCACAGATGACCCGCATTTTTGATGGAACTGTCACAGCGGATGCCAGCCGTGACATAAACTCTGTCCACTATGACACTGTATCAAGCCAAGCACCTGGCGCATTTGTTTATACCGAGCTCCAGACGAGCGTTCCTATCGATAAATTCCCCTGGCAGGATCGCAATACAAAACTTAAAACAGCTCCGGGCCTCATCGGCAAAACGTGGCTGAGTGACACAATACGCATACTTTAGGCGGCTTTGATGCCTTTGATAATGTTGAGAATGCACAAGAATTTGCACTTCACAGCTTCCCCAAAGTCGCAGCGTCGTTGAATTCAGCGTTCATTACCCGCGTTTTTGATGCGTCGATAACGGTAAAATGAGTCGTGACATGCGCTCACCATTTTACACATGAGCACTATCGGCTCCATACGAACAAACGACATGCATGATGCCGTCAGCCAAGGAACTCCCTTAGCTGACGGTACTCATCATTATCATGAAAGAATTGCATTAGGTGTTATTCGAGGGCGGCAGTTAAGATCTCAATCATTCCGTAAATTCATTCATCGCTTAAT
>Ga0180120_10001432_pt1 | contig 12167 bp, 6 predicted proteins | sample CPBDNA_3_FD_129677 | JGI IMG/M metagenome (GOLD analysis project Ga0180120, IMG submission 129677) | Freshwater to marine salinity gradient microbial communities from Chesapeake Bay, USA - CPBay_Spr_31_0.2_DNA (version 2) (version 2) | ecosystem: Environmental > Aquatic > Marine > Coastal ... | reverse complement strand
CGGTTGATGCTCTGTCTGATAATACTTTAGGGAAAGCTCTAATTGTAGCAAATTCAAGCTACCTCAATAATGATTTATTGTCAATATACGGAATTGAAACTGACTTAAACAGAAATGAAGATACCTTTAATCTTCTTATGACCAAGAGAAAGAATACTTTTGGATATCGCGGGGTTCCAAATACTGGTCCTGTACAGCCAGCGATTATTAGAAGACACAGAAGAAATAATATATTATCATATGAAATAAATGGCGAATCTTATCGTACAGATTTAAGACCAGTAAGTGTAAGAGGTGTGCCGACGCGAATTGGAGCAACAATTGGTAATAATTCCTTTTCATTAGATGTGACAAATGGAAATGAAAGATTGTATTTTAGTGACGATGACGCTAATAACAGATTAATATCAGAGAACTCACAAAATAAAGACACCAGTTTTGACTTTATCTATTCTCAATTGTCTGGTGTTGAGGCGTATAATATCAATTGGGTTGCCCATTCAGAAATATTATTTCCGAGAAAAGACAAAGAGTTCACTAGTGGCTCTGCGCGCAGGACTGGATATAATAACAAATATTGGAGAGATAGCCAATCAGATCGAATACAATTACATGATGATGAAATTGATCAAAATTCTTATGGCGTCAACACCAAACAGAGTTCATGGCCAATCGACGCACCATCCAACTTTTTAACAAGAACCGGCGTTTCATCAATTAGTGCTGGCAGCGACGACATATTAAGACTTAATAACACTGCTGGAGAATTGCAAAATGAATATCAGCATGTCTTAACATCTAGTGTTACGCCAAATAAACGAGTAGCAAACTCGACAATGGCTGGATTATATAACAGAAAACATCTAATCCCTGGTGCAAGATCTGTAGTTTCTCCGACAGGCATGCCGATTCCGGAGACTGGCTCATATACAGTGCCTCCGGTATTTACAGATGTAATTAGTTTATATGCCGGCGAGGCTAAGTGGGAAGCCGGTAGTCAAGCTGGAATCGTAATCAAGAATGGAACAACATCATCGTTTGTTTCTTATCCTTCGGAACCATGGTTTAATAATTATGATGATTATATCAGCGACGTTGAATTAGCATCCAGAGGATATGCCATTGTTCCAGAATTTAGAATATCAGAACACATATCAGATTATCAAAAATATGGGCTTTCTTCGAACAATAAAAAAGATACATTTGAAATAGTTGGAACTACTGACAATAGCGCTGACACAAATTTCTACAAAGATTTTTCAAACTCCGAATTTATGGATGCTTTTTCTGAAATTTCTGACAAATCTGGTTTACCTGCTGAAGAAATAAAGTTGACATGTCACGCCACTATTCGTTTGAATCCATATAAAGGTTTTTATCCTGCCCAAAGATCATTAGATTTGGTTAACCAATTTGCAAATTCATACAGTTCTTCAGTCGTTGCTGAAGGAGGTGGAGTAGTAGTACCCGGCGCAACAGATGGCGGTGCAAGACCACTAGCTCAAACTCTTTTTGCACCAGGAATTTTATATAATACAATAAAATCTGGTATTGCAGTAGACTATCCAGTTAAATTATCGGCTGATAGTTTTGAAAGTAAATATTATGGAAATGACACGGCAGCAGCAGCCGGTGTGTCGTGGATGATCAATGCTATTACTGGTGCCGGCACTCTTCCATATACCGGTGGAGAATACTGGGATAAGAGAATACCATTCGAAGCTATAATTGATCCGGAAGCAAATATTTCTAATATTACTCTTTACGATATGGAAGCTCATCCTTCTGCTAGTATTCCTGTTACTGCCTCTTTCTTATTGAATGGATCAGATCAAGTTTACAAAAAAATGGCTAATAACTTTTTTGGGGAAGTGGCAAACTTCTTTCTCAAAGATCAAAACTATACAAAGCTTGAGTCGGATACAGTAACTTCAGATCTTAATTTCAAGTCTGGAAGCATTTACGGCGCTAGAATAAAAATGTTTAGATCTACAGCCGGAAAAAGAATGTATTCTAGCGAGTCGGGTTCTACCGGCAATAACTCTCCTTTCAATCGATTCGGAGCAGCATATTATAATACTACAACAAATACATTTAGCGGCAATGATACTTTCCCGCTTCCACAAGATCCTAGACAATTATCATCTGCTGATTTCCAAGAAACCTTTACAATGTATAGTCGCCCAACAGCTTTTGGGCCTGAAATATCTGGTAGACCATTTGCATCTGATGCGACATCTTCGAATGTTATTAAAGTGCAGCCACTAGACAGCATTGGCGGATTTAACTGGGCTTATACTCCTCCTTATTATAATGGAGAAGCTTGGTTGGATTTGGTTTTTGAGCCAACACCCGGCGCAACTTACGACTTAGAAAAGATTTTATCAGAAGTTAAAACAAAATATTGGCGCGCTGATGCCGGTATTTCCGCATCGGCTGCTCCTGGTGTGTCTACAACATCATATACAAATACACAAATTATACCAACATTTAGTGGTAACCTTGGTACATACGGAGATATGATTTACGAAGGAAAGAATGTAAATGCTAACGCGATGCAATTAAGCTCCAGCATTAATCCTTTCGGTGTTGAAATCGTATTAAAGGAAACCGAAACATCAACGGGCAAAGAAAAAACAAACGAATCAGTAGGGAAAAAATGGATCATTCAGCCCAAAATGGAAACCCCTATGTTAAACTTTAATAACTTAGGAGTTAAGCCAATAACAAATGCGGCTGGAAACTTGACACTTCCGGTATATTCATCAGGATCTGTTCCGCGAGGAATGTGGCACCAGTTTGGCGCAATTGAACCAGACGAAAACAAAGGAATATTCTTGGAAATCGGAGACATACCGAGAAACTGGTTAAGATTTCATTATGACGTTAGATCCAACAACAGCATTTATAACAGAAATAATGCTAGTACATACGGTGAAGGCACCGCCGCCAGCATGAAGCCCTTAACTGATATTATTAAATTCTCAAAAGATAACACTTCTAAGCGTTTGGGAGAGATTAAAGAAAGCACAACTATAAGAGAAGCTGTTGTTGCGGTGCCATATATCAATGATGTCGATTGTGCAGATGGAAGCAACTTAAGCTTTGCAAATAAAAAATTCTTCAATATTAATAAAAAAATGATGTCACAAAAAGAAGGCACAGTATCTGATTTAATGGAAACGATGCAAAGCTATGTCTTACCTCCTCAATTCGATTTTGTCAACAATAAAACAATTCAACCAATGGCAATGTACATATTTGAATTTGATTACACTTTCGATAAAGATGATTTAAGTTATATTTGGCAAAATTTGGCACCAAGAAACTACAAAAAGATCACAAAAGAAACTTCTTCGACTTCACACACTCTTGGGGAAAATGAGTTATTATCTAAAGAAGATATCATATCAGAAAATCTTAGATGGATGGTATTTAAAGTTAAACAAAGATCTCAAGTTGAATATGAAGATCTAATAGTTTCACAAGCTGGACAGAGCACTAAACAAATAAACAATAAATCATCTGATGACACTGGCTACCAAATTAAATTTAACTGGCCATATGATTATGTTTCGTTCGTAGAAACGATTAAATTTGAGTCCACAGTGCTATATACTGAAGAAGACTAAAGAGGTTACATGGCAACTTTTATAAATAAAAAAGAAAGAGTTTTTGATATTGAACTGACTTCTTATGGCAAATACTTGCTTTCTGTTGGCAAATTTAAGCCGAGCTATTATGCATTTTATGACGACAATATAATATATGATAAACAATATACTCACAGCACTGCTACAGAAAACCAAAATGATATTGATGCCAGAATAAAAGATACTCAATATATTGAAAGTTTGGTTTTATTTAGAGATGTAGAAGAAACTTTAAACAATGGAGAGGGAGCCTCTGATTGGTATAATCAAAATACAATAACCGCACGACAGCAGGTGCCGTCGAAAGATGTTTTTAAAATGGATGCACCTATCGGTGATGCCGCGATTGAAGGAAATACAAATAAATCTCCTGCATGGAAAATTGTAGGCTTACAGGCAAAAATTAATTCAGTAACTCAAACAGATACTACAAATAACTCAATTGTTCCGCAGCTTAATATTACTGCAATGTATAATAAAAAAGTTGTAGAATCAAATACCATATTGGCTGACAACCCAATAAGAAATAATGTCACACAAACTGCAACTTTTGAAAACGGAAAGCAGATAATATTAGATTTAGAAGATCCGATGTATTATGTGGAAGAGATAAACTCGCCAATATTTGTAAAAAACTTTGATATAGAAATATTTGAGGTTTTAACCTCTTCGAATGTAGAAGCATATGAGCAGTTATCTAGAAAGAATTTTAAATCCAAACCAAAACAAATTGTGAATGGTTTTATGATGACTGATACAATAGAAAACGAACAAAAAGAAATAACTACCAATGATGTTGAATATTATTTTGATGTATTGGTTGATCAAAATATTGATCAAGAGGCTGCTTGTAAAGCTTCGATTTATTTTAATAAAAAGTCCTACTATGTAGACTTAGATTTTGAATGTGAAGAGGCTGACACTGATGGTGTCTTTTACGATATTTACGGAACTTCAACGGAGCCAGAGATATGTCAGGATTAATTTTTAAAGGCGACGTTATAAGCAGCGCTGGCGAGTATTTGCCGGCTCCATATATTAATAAAATAACTGTTGAAGCTGACGCCAACGACTCTAGCCGTAATATATATGAGATAGAAATGTACATTTTTGTTGATGATTATGAATATATTGATGCTGAAGAAAATGGTTCAATTGAAAATAGTAAAGAGGCTTACAAGCAATCGTTAAACAAATTAAATTATTATGTTATGGCTTTAAGCGGCTTGGAAAAAGAAGTATACGAAAATTTAATAACAAATAAACTTAACCCTTTAAAATTTTACAGTGATTTTGAGTCTGGAGCATATCAAGAATCTTACGCCGCAATGGTACAAATTGAGGCACTGGCTGAAGAGCCATCGGAAATATATGATGAGACTGGAAATAGAATTTTGGTCTATCCTACTGAGATACAATCTGAATCTTTAGATAATGTTTTTGCTTATTATCAACAGGTACCGCCATCTAATATTGAATATATTATGTGCTTTTGTAGTATATTCGATTATTCACAAGATTCAGAAAGTTTGAAAAACGAAAATTATAGTATGGCGGTCTTAGATATCCAAACAGGAGATATGTCATACGAAAAAATATATGTATCTTCTGATAGTGACGAACTGGCAGTTCAAGACACTTTAAAATTCTATGATTCGCAAGATATTATATATGACAAAATACCGTTATCTTCGATTGAGAGAAGTGTTTATAAAATTAATTTGATCAATCACGATGAGGTTAAAGACTCCATAAACAGCTTGCTAAGTGAATATTCAGATTTATACAATACAGACTCTGGTTACGAAAATTTAAAATCCGAAATGAACTCAATATATTCCACTCTAGAGTTATATGGAGATGAATATGATATTGTGCCTCGTCTAGACGAAATAAGAAAAAATTTCTCAGATAAAACTCCATTAAAACCAGTTGGCAAATTATATAAAAGGTACGCGAAGAGGTTATTTGAAATAAATAGCAGTGTAATACAATCAGAAATACTGAATAAAAAAATCACATACAACTCAAAAATAGTAGATTTTAGAATAACAACAACCGGCGATACACAAACTTCTGAGTCTGAAAACGAAACTTACATATATACGGATCCTAATCTTTTTTCAAATCTTTCTATTGAGGAAGATACAATGTGTATAGTCGCTGGGTATTTTATGTTTGATTATGAAAAAGCATTGAGAAGAGACAGTGTTATATCACAATATATCGATGTAGATAAGATAGAGGCTTTAGGGCTAAACATTCCTTACGAAGCCTATAGTATTGAAAATGTTTCTTTAAGTTATAACGAGGCTTCAATTACAGCGAGATTTGATGAAGATTCTGGATATCCTTATACAGACAGCATTTCTTTTGTGAACAATAACAACGAATTTTTAGAATCTGGGTACTTGGTCGGTGAAAATAATGGTATTAATACTAGCATTTTTTATGGATATCAGTCCCCAGCATCATCACAAGAAGCTGCAAGTCTAGGATATGCAACCAGCATAGTTAATCGTTCATATTCTTATTATCCATCTGATGAATTTTCAATAAATAATTATAGACTTATGTTATTTGAGGTTTTAGAATATAGAAACGAAAGCAACAATAACGCTTATAGCACAGCAATAGATATAGAAGACAATACCGCATCATATTATCAAGAATTATATGATACTTTTAAAGAGTATTATGATGATTTTTCCGATTATTACGATAAAGCGATTGAGGCATGCGCCTATAATCATGACTTGAATAAATTTAATGAATATTTCATACAGTCTCTGCTAGCAAATTATTCACAAGACAGTGATGCTGCATGGTATTCAGCGCCGTCAATTTATTGTTTATATGCTGATATAATGTATAACACATTTGAAGGGGATTTGGAATTGATAGAGAAGGAATCTAAAACAATAGCCAGCGCTGTCAATCCATACACCGGAGATATTGATTCTATTGAAACATTTAAAGAGAAAATGGATATACTAAAAGAGGCTATGGAAGATATCGATGGCGATATATCTGGCGCAGGGAACACACAGAAAACTTTTGAGTCCTCAATAACTATATTTGATCCTCAAATAAGTGATGACGAAAAAGAAGTTCAAGTTTCTGGCGGTGGATCTCGTAACGTAAGCGGGCCGGCAGAACTAACTGTTCCATTTGGTGGTCGTGATAATACTGAAAATAATTTGGATGATGAAGATAGCGCGGAAACAAATGCAGATCTAGAAGGGTATCTACCGTGAATATTAAAAAAACACAAACAGTAACAGTCACTTCAAAAACATCTAATAAAACTTTATCAGATACAAAAAAAGTTTTAAAAAGTGCAGGTTTAGATAGCGCGACTGCTAATGAAGATAATTTAGATGCATCGATAGTTATTGCCGTTGGTCAATTCGGATGCAGTATTAAAACAGAGACTAAAAGAAAATTTAGTATTCTAGATGGCAGTACACAAGAAAAAATAACCTCTACGTCTAGTTTCGAAGATGAAGCTGATCCTTTTTATCAAGCAGATTGTGGTAAACAATCCGCCAAGAGAATTAAACAAGCAAACGAAAAAACTACTAAACAAGCAGAAGTAGTTACAGATTTATTAAAAAATATTGCTAAACAAAAGGTTGAAAGATGAGCATTAAACAAGAAAAAAGTTTCGGTGGAGTTGTAACAGGAGATGCGGAGCCAAACGAATCTAATATTGTTTCAGTGGGCGAAATGTTTGATTCTTCTGATTATACTTTAAATCTACAAAATGTTTTTGACAATAATTTAATATCAGAGTTTGAAGCAGAGTGGTCTTTGCGATTCAATTTTGCTGAAATAGAAACGGTTGATATCGAGGGGGTAATCCCTAAAAGATATGAGACGCAAGTAGAAGAGGATGACGAAATTACATATTATATATATGGGCAGTCTACATCTGATAATATATCCAGACCATCATTTGACGGCTCACCAAGTATGCGAGATTTATTTTCAGATTTTAAAGTAGAATATAATAGTCAGGAACTATCTTCTTTAAAAACAGTTTATCAAAAACAAAACTTATCGGACTCTATTAAAGAAAAAGTAAGTTCTATTTCAGCTAATATCCACGCTAAAATGAATTTAAATATTGAACAAAATTTAAACTTTCAAAAGTCAAAAGTCAAAGAAATCGGCTTTAAGAAAACTTCTGTATTTGAGAAGGCTCCGGAAGTAGCATCAGTAGACACCGAAAATACTATTGTTGTAACGACGCCGGTAACTCAAGGTAATTATTAATGAGTACAAAAACAACTTACATAATAAATCCAGATTTATTTTCTGGTTCCGCCGACTTGTTTCGAACATCATTTGGGGGATTTTTTATAACCGAAGATGAGCAAGCATCATTTATTAATACAACGTTGGAAATTCCAGCAGAAGACGTATTTGATGCAGTATATTATGAACAGCAGCAAACAGTGGCTGATTATTCAAATATAATTCCAAATTATACGGTACCGGTAAGGGTTGCTTCGAATGGTGAAAATATAGTTAGTGATCAAGATTGGCGCGCTTATATTTTGGGCGGCGTCTTTGGCGACAAAGAATATAACACTAAAATTTCTAATACGCAACATGAATATATTAACATTTCATATGATTTGCCTTATTCAATGTTGGAAATTAATTCGCAAAACATGAATAGCGCTACAGATATTGTAGAAATAGGCTATGATTATAGACAGCATTTACAACAATATCAAGATACCATTTCGTCTTTCGAGACAGAGATGTATATACCAAATTATTATATTTTATCTGATCTTTATTTGAGAGTTGCTGACAAAGAAGAAGACATAGAAAAAATATATTCAACTGATTTATTAAATCTCGTAAGCCTGGAGGGAAATTTTGAACGCCCACAGACCTTGTTTGATTTTAATATGTCAGAAATACCCTACTCAGTGCCGTCTTTTATAAAAGATAACTTCACTGATATTAGAAAAAACAATACTGATTTGACGAAAGCATATCTGAACTCTTCTCAGTTTTCTTCACCATCAGATTCTAAAACAATCGAATGGGCGACCACAAAACAAAAAGGGATTTTGCTGGATAATAAAGCAGTTGATAACACAATTCAGCAGGATCCTCTTTATGAATGCCTGCCTTATAATGTAAAAATCAATTTAACAACAAAAAAATCTGGTGAGTTTGTAGAAAGCTACATCGAAACAGGCTTTGATTCTAAATTATTGTCTTCATTAAACGACACTTTTACGTCAGAAGTGGGAATAATTCCGGAAGAAAAAAACTATAATCGCTCTACTACCTATAATACTGTTGAAGACGGTTTAGATATAGAGAACTATGAAGTGGTCAGTGAGACATATAGGGAAATTAATTATCTAGATTTCTTAACTTATTGCAGAGATCAGTATAAAAATCAAAATCCGCAGTTTATGTTTGTTGGTGAAAAAAATATTAATCGTGTTTCTGCTGAAAATAAAGTTGGAACCTATCGACATGTTGGGACATCGGCTGCTGTCAGATCTATATTGCATGCGGTTGACTTTTTAAATGATTCGACAAAAACTAATATTACTAATTGGGATAGTTTCTTTGGTGATTCTCTAGGTTATAATGAGACTATAGCATATAGAATCGAAAAAATAGGCGGAAGTCCATCTGGAGATGGCAGAACACAGAATGCATTACAAAATTACTGGTTTATCAACACACCCAACCAAGAAGTTTTTGAATTTTTTGATAATCAAATAATAAATAATAAAGATTATACATATAATATTTATGCTTACGTTCTTGGCTCTGGAATTAAATATGAATATGCAGATTTATTGTTGACTAGAAACTTAGGATGCGAAGACCAAAATAAAGAAGGTTTAGAATTTTATGATCCGACTCAAGAAGATTATAATAATCAACCTAGACTATTCAGTGGTTCTGTCGATACTAATGGATTTGATGATACTGCCGGCGGCACTTATGGAACAGAGGCTCAAATTTACACTAGCTACAAATACTTGGCTGACTTTAATATAAAATATGAGCCTGAACTAAAAATAATGGAGATACCAATTTATTCTAAAACTTTAAGAGTTTTGGATAATCCACCAAACAAAATAAATGTTAAGCCTTATCAAGTATTAGATGATTCCCAAACTATATGTTTTGATTTGTATAATGGGACTTTTAGCAATTTAATATTTCCATCGCCAATAACTGAAAGCGACCAAGAATATAAAGATAATTATTTAAATGCAAATGATATTACAGATGAACAAAAAATAAATAAATCAACAGTATCAGAATTAGAAAGTATCGAAGTTTATAGAATATCTCAAAAACCAACATCGATGAGAGACTTTGAAAACAATTTATACAGAACACTAAACTTGACAATTGAAAATCAAAGAAATTACACACGCCAGTATATTAAGTTCTCAGATCAAATTTCAACAAATACAAAATATTATTATGTCTTTAGGTCGGTCAATAAAAACGGAACTCCGGGACAAGCTACAGAAATTTACGAAACAGAACTAATTAATGATGGCGGATATAAATTTGCCTTGTTTGACACACTAACAGAATCTGAGTTGCAAGAAGAAAATACTATAAACCCGAGTATAGCGATGAAAAAACTCTTTCAGCTTAGACCAAATTTGAATCATTTAATATTAGATACGTCAAACGCTGACTTTACTCAAACAGCAGAAAGTCAAATAGGGAACGTTAAAGTGGGAAGTGCCGAAGATTTAGTTTGGGATAAAACTTTTAAAACTAGATTGACTTCCAGAAAGACCGGCAAAAAGATCGATCTTAATATAACCTATAAAATAGGCAGTGAATAAGAAAAGCAACTATTTAACAAAAGAGAGGAAAACAAAATATGTCTTTTTTAGATAACAGCGGCGACATTATACTGGATGCAGTATTGACCGAAACCGGTCGTCGGCGTATGGCAGAGGGTAATTTCAAAATTACAAAGTTTGCTTTGGGTGATGATGAAATTGATTATTCATTATATAACAAGAATCATGCATCCGGATCGGCGTACTACGATTTAGAAATCCTACAGACACCGGTATTTGAAGCCTTCACACAGGTAAATGCTGGAATCAATTATGGTCTTTTGCCGGTTACAGCAGTTGACTTGTTATTTTTGCCAACTATGAAATTCAATGAGCTTACATTAAGCGGAGTCACTAATATTACAAAAAATAGTGGAGTGTTCTATGTAACAGACACTTCAAATGATACCGGCGTAACTAGTGGTACAAGTATAACCAAAACTTTAGAAGCCGGTAGTATAGGATACATGACCGGCCAATCAGACGGTGACTATGTTCTTGTAGAAACCGGGCTAGATACCGGTGCCGCTAGCGTACCCAATGGCACCGCAGACAACAGGCAATCTTATTTGGTTGCTAACAATTTGGTCGATAGGTCGTTTAGAATTTATTATGATTCCAGATATATTGATATTGTTAATGGCCCAGCACCGTCATCAGCTACCAGCAGCAATAAATTTAATAATGCCGGAAACAATAACGCCCTTCAAGCTAGTTTTGGTTTGGAGCGAGCTAGACCGGTAAGTGATAATACAATTGGTTTAGAAAATTATATTGCAGCAAATGTGGCCGGCGTAGAAAATCTCATCGTAAATAACACTAGCGGTAATGATACTGCCGGTTCTCTTTCAGTTATTAATGGCCCTAGGGCATCAGTTATTGCTCTTTCTATACATGCTAAACCGGGACTAAGTGCTGAATATACTTTGTATGGTGGAACGACAACTGTTGATTCAAAATCATTGCAATATATTGATACAACAGTATATGTACAGGGCATGGTATCTTCCGCACAAATCCAAATACCAATCAGAATTGCTAGATTAGCATAAAAGGAAATTTAAATGGCTATTGTAAATTATGAAGCATTAGATACTACTAATGATATAACAACAACAAGAACACTTCTGCACGAATCGATACCACTAACCGGTACGATTATAAGTGGCACATATGGTACTTTCCCAAACGATGATAACATAAAGAATTATACACATGGTCAGTTCCAAAGTGTGTATGATTACCCTTATCTTTCTTCATCTGCAAACCATATCTTTGATTTGACTCTAGGATATGATGAGGGCTCGCCTCTCTCCGGGTCAACAGGTGTCACTCAAGAGTCTAAAAAAATCAACATGTATAATCAGTTCTCTCAAGTTCTTTTAGGTTATACCGGCTCTACAAACGCTGTACGCAAGTTCGAATTGGATCTATCTTTAGACGGTAGCGGTGAAATGAAGGAAGGAATGTTTATAAACTTTTCTCGCCTAATAACTAAAGATCAGATTAAGAAAGGAACGGTTTCCGTTGTTGTTGGTACAGGTTCATGGGCGGCTCCCTTTGCTCTTAAGAAAACTTTAACTGACGCCAGTGCATCAAGTACCGGTGGAACGCTAAATACTCTGGGTGGAGATTATGGATTGTTATATGATTCCGG